>Ga0207657_10003849_pt1 | contig 15935 bp, 18 predicted proteins | sample KBSC33metaG_FD_184316 | JGI IMG/M metagenome (GOLD analysis project Ga0207657, IMG submission 184316) | Corn rhizosphere microbial communities from Kellogg Biological Station, Michigan, USA - KBS C3-3 metaG (SPAdes) (version 2) | ecosystem: Host-associated > Plants > Roots > Rhizosphere > Soil ... | reverse complement strand
AAGCGCTCGAAGGGTTGCTCGACGCCATCGAGGCCGCGCCTTCGGCCAACGGCTGGGGCACGGCGATGGTGCGCTACGAGCTGCTGCTCCTCGCCGAGCTGGGGTTCGGCCTCGACCTGGAACGATGCGCGGTCACCGGTGCCAACGATCAGCTCGTCGCCGTGAGCCCCAGATCGGGGAAGGCGGTCAGCGCAGCCGAGGCCGAGCCTTATGCGGGAAAGTTGCTGCCGCTGCCTGCGTTCCTGCGCGAGGGCGGCCGCGCCTCGTGGGAGGATATTGTGCGCGGGCTGAGCCTTACCGGCCACTTCCTCCTCCGCGACCTCGTCACCGAGCGTTTGCGCCCGATTGCCGAGGCGCGGGCGAGGCTGGTGGAACGACTGATGCGTGCCGGGGGTCTTGCCTAGTTGTTTGGCATTTTGCCGGCGCTAAGGTGAATCCGTGACGATCGACGCGCTCGCCATGCTGTTCCCCAACGTCGCGGTGACGCGGGGAATCGCGGTGCGCGTCGCGGTCAGCTATCTTTCCGAACAGTCGGACCCGTCCACCAACCGGTGGTTCTGGTCCTATCACGTGCGCATCGAGAATGGCTCCGACGTCGCGGTCCAGCTGCTGTCGCGAGCCTGGTCGATCATCGACGGGCGCGGCACGGTCCACGAAGTCGTCGGCGAAGGCGTGGTCGGGGAAATGCCGCTCATCGCCCCGGCCGCGAGCTTCGATTATGTCTCCGGTTGCCCGCTCGATACGCCTTCCGGGGCGATGCGCGGTACCTACCGGATGGTCGACGAAGACGGATCGGCGTTCGACGTCGAGATTCCCCGCTTCGAGCTGCTCAGCACCTGAAGGTTCAGGAGCGATTAGCATTTCCGAGCGTATCAGCGCGTCGAGGCTCTTCTGACGCGCCCAAAGATCGAGGCTTGAGCGGCTGGATGTTCAATATCGCTCCACGACGGGAAAGCGGCCCCGCCGGCGCTCGCGGCTGGCGTGCCTATGGGATCGGCGACATCCACGGCCGCCTCGACCTCCTCGACGAGCTGCTCGCCAAGGTCCACGCGGACATCGATGGCCGCAAGGGCCGCAAGGTCCTCCTGGTCTTCGTCGGCGACCTGATCGACCGCGGGCCAAGCTCGGCGCAGGTGATCGAGCGTCTGCGGACCTATAAAAGGACCGGCGTCCGCACCGTCTTCCTTCTCGGCAACCACGAGGAGGTGCTGCTTCGAATCCTTCGCGGCGAGGCCGATCTCATCAGCAAATGGTGCTCGTTCGGTGGTGCCGAATGCCTTCGGAGCTATGGCGCCGATGCGGACATGGTCGCACGAATGCGCGACGCCGATGCGCTTGTGGCAATCCGGGCCGCGATCCCCAGGGAGCATGTGAAGTTCCTCGAGAGCTTCGACGACAGCTGCCGCTTCGGCGATTATCTGTTCGTCCATGCCGGCATCCGTCCGGGCGTCGAATTCGACCAGCAGCGGCAATCGGACCTTCGCTGGATCCGCGACCCCTTCCTGTTCGACGAGACCGACCATGGCTTCGTTGTCGTTCACGGTCACACCATCCGCTCGCAGGTCGAAGTGCGCCCGAACCGCATCGGAATCGACACGGGCGCCTATCGAACCGGCGTCCTCACCGCCCTCGCGATCGAGGGTGACGAGAGCTGGCTGCTCGATACGAGGCCGGCTGGAGCGCAGGCCGTTTCATCCTAGACTTATCCATTTTGGACTTTAGTGCCTCAACATTAGAGCGGAATTGGAATAGGGGCGTCCCGAGTAACGGGAGGAAATGATCGTGTTCGTTGATCTTGCCCCGCGTTTAGTCCTCGTAGCGTTTGCCGCAATTGCGGTGCTGATTACGGCCGGATGCGCGGATACGCGTGGAGGCAGCATTCCCTACGATCGCCCGCTCGCGGCGCCCGACGCGCTTCCGATCCAGACACTCAGCGAGAATTACCGCATCGCGCCGCTCGACAAGCTCGCGATCAAGGTTTTCAAGGCCGACGATCTGTCCGGCGATTACGATGTCGACCTGGCCGGCCACATCTCGCTCCCGCTGGTCGGCGAGGTCGAGGCGGCGAACCTGACGACGGCCGAGCTCGACCAGAAGCTGACCCAGGCGCTCGGCGCGAAATATTTCGAGCATCCGGACGTCAGCGTCGCCATCAAGCAGTCGACCGCGCACGTCGTCACGGTCGACGGCGCCGTGAACCAGGCCGGCCAGTTCCAGATGGCCGGGCCGTTGACTCTGATCCAGACGATCGCGCTGGCGCGGGGGACGTCGCCGGATGCGAATGCCCGCCGGGTCGCAGTCTTCCGCACCGTCGGAGGGCAGCGGCAGGCGGCCGCGTTCGACCTGACCTCGATCCGGCGCGGCGAAGCGCCCGATCCGAAAATCTACCCGGGCGACATCGTCGTGGTCGACGGATCGAAGATCAAGGAACTTCAAAAGCAGATTTTGCAGACGGTCCCGATCCTCGGGATTTTCAACCCGGTCCTGTGATGTCCCGAGGGCGAACAAGCGCACGAGGCGAACAACTGTGAACACCAGTCTGCCTGTAACGAACGACGGCTCGTGGCCAATCCAGCCTTATGCCGGCGGCAGCGACCAGCTCGGGCGCGGCCAGCGCAATTATTCCGCGTCGAACATCCTCGATCTCTCGGCGCTTATGCGGATCGTGCACCATTGGCGCTGGCTCGTGCTTGGCGCGGTCGCGCTCGGGCTCGCCGGGGCCATTCTCGCAACGCTGCTGACTCGGCCCGTCTATCGCGCGTGGGTTACGCTCGAGGCCAATCCGCCGAGCTTTCAAGTGACCGAAAAGGACCAGGACCAGGACCCGGTCGCCGGCGGGGACACCTATAATTTCATCGCGACCCAGGTCGGGCTTCTCTCGAGCCGCAGCGTTGCCCAGCGCGCGGCCCAGGAGCTGAGCCTCGCCAACAATGCGGATCTGGTTCCGCAGGACCTCGATGCGTCGAAGCGGCTTCAGGTCGCGACGTCGATCGTTGCCGGTGGCCTCGACGCCACCGCGCCGGCGCAGGGCGAGCTGATCAGGTTCAGCTACGATTCGACCTCGCCGCAGCTCGCGGCGTCGGTCGCGAACGCGGTCGCCGACAGCTTCATCGATACCGCCATCCAGCGGCGCTACGAATCCTCTGCCTACGCCCGGAATTTCCTCGAGCGGCAGATCAACAAGACGCGGGGCGATCTCGAGCGGTCGGAACGCTCGCTGGTTGCCTATGCCCAGGCCGAGGGGATCATCAACACCTCAAGCCCGGACGGTCAGCAGTCGGGCGGAGACACCAACTCGCTTCAGGGCGAGTCGCTGGTCAAGCTGAACGAGGCGCTGGCCACGGCAACGGCGCGCCGCGTTGCGGCCGAAGGCGCGTATCGCCAGTCACTCGCCACGGGTCCGGGAAGCGAGGTGACCCAGAGCACCATGGCGCTGCAGCAGCAGCTCGCGCAGCTCCAGGCGCAATATTCGGAAAAACGCACGTTCATGAAGCCGGACCATCCCGAAATGACGAGCCTTCGGTCGCAGATCGATGAGCTTCAGCGTCAGATTTCCAAGGCCCAGGGACAGGTGCGTTCGGCACAGACGAACACCTTGCTCGCCGATTATCGAGCCGCTCTTTCTGCGGAGCGGGCGCTCCAGGCGCGTGTGTCGCAGCTGAAGGGCGCGGTGCTGAACCTTCGTGGGCGGAGCATCCAGTATACCATCCTGCAGCGTGAGGTAGACACCAACCGGGCGCTCTACGACGCGCTGTTGCAGCGCTACAAGCAGATCGGCGTGGCCGGCGGCGTAGGGATTGCGCCGGTGTCGATCGTCGACCGCGCCGACGTGCCGCACGCGCCGTTCAAGCCCAATTTGTTCCTGAACCTGCTCCTCGGCCTCGGGCTCGGCCTCGCCGCAGGCCTCGCCGGCGCGATCGGGCTCGAGTTCATCAACGACACCATCAAGAGCCGCGAGGACGTCCGCAAGAAGCTGGCGATGGCGTGCCTCGGCGCGGTCCCACGGACGCCGGCGAAGGAAACCTTCGTCGAGGAGCTGAAGAATCCCACGTCGGTGATCTCGGAGGCCTATTCCGCGATCGTGGCGGCGCTTCGGTTCAGCACGGAATCGGGGATGCCGAAGGTCGTTTTGCTGACCAGCACCAAAGCGGGCGAAGGCAAATCCTCCTCCGCGCTGGCGCTGGCCCAGAACTTCGCTCGCCGCGGAAGGTCCGTGCTCTTGATGGACGGCGACCTTCGCAAGCCGGCGTTCAAGGCCGCGAGCGAGGCGGTCGGCCTCAGCAAGCTCCTCACGACTGACGATCGCGTCGACGATCATGTCGTCGAGACCCAGCACCAGAACTTGTGGCTTTTGCCGAGCGGGCCAGTTCCGCCCAGCCCCGCCGACCTCCTGTCGACCGGGCGCATCCGAAAGATCATTTCCGAGGCCAGCGAGCGCTTCGAGCTCGTGGTGATCGATGGGCCGCCGACGCTCGGGCTTGCCGATGCGCCACTGCTCGCGGCCGCCACCGGAGAGGTCCTCTTCGTCATTGAAAGTTCGAGGACTCGCACGCGCGCTGCGATCGAGGCGCTGAACCGGCTCGAAGCGACTGGCACGCACGTCATTGGCGCGGTGCTGACCAAATCCACCGATGCCGGCGGCGCCTATGGCTACGGTCGCTACGGCTATGGGTACGGCTACGGCTATGGGTACGGCTATGGTTACGGCACGAGCAAGGTGAAGAAGACCGAGATCCTCATGATCCCGAGGTCCGAGGACGAGTCCGAAGAGCGCGCGGCAGCCGAGGAGTCCGAAGCCTGATCCCGGCGAGGGGGAGGGCGGCTTGATCCTTCGGCGCCTCGTCGTGGTGGTGGTCGCGATGCTTCTGGCGACCCAGGTCGTGCGCAACGCGGCGGTTGCCGCGCTCGCGACCCTTCATCCCGAATCGGCCGCCAAGCTGTGGGCGGGGCACCCCGCGGTCGAAATCTCGCTGGGGCTTGCCGAGATCGGCCGTGCATCGCGCACGCGAACGCCGATCGATCCGGCAACCTTCGCGGTGATCGACGACGCGGCTGTAAAGTCACCGCTGTCGCCCGATCCCTTCCTGGTGCGCGGGGTCCAGTTGCGGAACGAGGGCGATGCGGCAGCTGCGAGGGGGGCTTTTCTGGCCGCGCAGCGGCGCGATCCGCGCTCCTTGCCGGCGGCCTATTTCCTCGCCGACCATTATTTTCGCGCGGGGGATTCCCTGAGCGGCCTTCAGCAAACAGCGCTTCTTGCACGGCTTTCGCCGGGCGGGATCGCGGCGGTGGCGCCGTTCGTCGCCGCGTTCGCCCGTGAGCCCGCGCACTGGCCCGAGATGCGCGCGATGTTCCGCTCGCAACCGATCATGGAGCAGGCCGTCCTGACGGCGTTGGCGCAGGACCCGAGTAATGTGGACGCCCTGCTCGCGCTGGCGGACCCCGATCATCGCAAGCCCGACAGCCCGTGGCTCGCAGCGATCCTGACGCGTCTGATCGCGAATGGCGACTATGGCCGAGCGCGGGCCTTGTGGTCGTCGATCGGCGGAGGCCAGGCAGGGGACCTGGTTTTCGATACCGGCTTTTCGAAGCCTGCCCCGCCGCCGCCGTTCAATTGGGCGCTGACGACCTCGGGCGTCGGCCTCGCCGAGCGACAAGCTGGCGGACGGCTTCACGCCATCTTCTACGGCAATGTCGATGGAGTCCTGGCGAGCCAGCTGGTCGCCGTGCCGGCCGGGACCTATCGGGTCACCATGCAGCTGGTCGGCGCGCCGGTCCATGCCGAGACGCTGCACTGGTCAATTCGCTGCGCGAAGACCAGCGAGGCGTTCGCGGCGGCAGGAGTTGACGAGGCAGCGAGCCGCGGCTGGACATTCACGGTTCCGGCAAACTGCGCGGCGCAGTGGCTCGAGCTATCCGGGCGATCGGGCGACATTGCCCAGCAAGCCGAAGTGACGATCGCCGGATTCACGGTCACGCGAGCCGCCAATGCTTAGCCGCGGGCGAGTCCTGGTTGCGCCGGCCTATCTTTTCGCCTGCCTCATTCTCGGCGGCAGCGTGCAGGGAATCTGGCAGAACATGGTCCTGCAACTGGCGGGCGTTGCGATCATCGCCTGGGCTGCGCTGGACCGGAGCGCCGAACGCCTTCCGCCGGCGGCGAGGCAACTCCTCCTTCTTGCCATCGCAGCGATCGCCGTCGTCGCGGTGCAGCTCATTCCGATGCCGCCATCGCTTTGGACGCATATCGGACCGCGCGAACAGATCGCCGGAGACCTGAGTTCGCTCGGCATCGCCCTTCCGTGGCAGCCGCTGTCGGTAGCGCCGGCCGCCAGCCTCGATGCGCTGTTCAGGATAGTCCCCGCCCTTGCGATGGTCTGTGCAATGGTTCCCCTGCGGGCCTATGTTCCCCGATGGCTTGCCGTGGCGCTCTTTGCCGCGACGCTGTCCGGAATCGCGCTCGGGGCGATGCAAATCGCCAGCTCGGGCGCAGAGGTCTCGCCATTGTACCTCTACGCGGACACCAGCGTCGGGAGGGCGGTCGGTTTCTTCGCCAATGCCGACCATATGGCGACTCTCCTCGTGATCAGCCTGCCGTTCCTCGCCGCTACCGTCGCGGCAGCGAGGAGCGCCAATATGCAGCGTTACTCCGCCGTCATCGCGATCGCGGTTGGGCTCGCGATCCTCATTTTGATCGGGTTGGCGATGAACGGGTCGCTCGCGGCCTATTCGCTCGGGCTTCCGGTGCTTGCCGGAAGTGCCCTCATCGTGCTTCGGCCCGGCAACCGCGCACGCCTCTGGCTCTTCGGCCTTGCGCTGCTGCTTCTCGCCGGCTCAATCGGGGCGCTCGAAAAGACGGCGATCGGAAGCGGCCGAATGGGGACGCACGCATCGACCGCCGTGCAATCGCGCGCGGAGCTGTTGCTGACCACCTCGCGCGCGGCCTCCGACTTCCTGCCCTGGGGGTCGGGGCTCGGGTCATTCCAAAGCGTCTATCCGCTTTACGAAGACCCGCTGAAGGTCAACGCCGACTACGTGATTCATGCGCACAACGATTATGCGGAGGTCGCGCTCGAGCTCGGGATCGCCGGGATCGTGCTGATGATTCTGTTCCTTGCCTGGTGGGCGGCGGCGGTGTGGCGGACCTGGCGGACCGCCGAAGCCGGGCCGTTCGCCCGGGCTGCGACGATCGCGTCGGCGGCGGTGCTGGTGCACAGCTTCGTCGATTTTCCGCTTCGCACCGCGGCGATCAGCGTTTGCTTCGGCATGTGCCTCGCCCTGCTCGCCGACAGCCGCGCGGCGCCGCCCAGGGAGAAGTCGGATTTGAGGCGAAAACGCCACGTCGAGTTCAAATGAAGGCTGGTGAGCCCTGCTGGATTCGAACCAGCGACCTACTGATTAAAAGTCAGTTGCTCTACCGACTGAGCTAAGGGCCCACCGCCACGCGCGACTAGCCCTGCGGCGCGCGGCGGGCAAGGCGCGCGGCGCTTTGCCGAATCGTGCCCGATGCGAGGCGCCACTCGGGCGCAATCGCGGCGAGCGGCTGAAGCACGAAGCTGCGCCGAGCGAGTTGGGGATGGGGGATGTTGAGGCCCCGCGAACGGAATGATCCGCCGCTCCACAGCGCGATGTCGAGATCGAGCACGCGAGGACCCCAGCGGCGGCTTGGACGGCGTCCGAAATCGCGCTCGATTTTTTTCAGCCGAGCCAGCATCTCGGGAGGGTCGAGCGGGCTCTCGAACAGTGCAACGGCATTGGCGAAGTCGCGGCCGGCCGGTCCGTGTGCGGGATTGAGGACGATGGGCGAGGCGTCGAACAGGCCGAAGTCTTCGTCGAGTCGGGCGATGGCGGCCTCGACCACCTGCGGCGGACGGCCGTGGCGGCCGTGGGGCCGGTTCGAGCCGATCGCGATGGCGTAGAGGTGCGTTGCGCCGCTCACCGCCGCTCGCCTAGGTCATGGCGATGAGCTTCGCCAGCCCGTCGGACCGGTCGCCAATCCCGAGCGCGGAGGCACCTCGCGACTGCCCGCTATGCCCACGGCTCGTGAGCTTGCGCCATGAGCTGCGAATTGAGCATCCCGATTGGTGGAACGCGCCCGTGCCCGCATTCGGAGACGCCGAGGCATGGCTGGCGATCGTCGGCCTGGCGCCGGGAAGGAAGGGCGCCAACCGCACGGGGCGCGCGTTCACGGGCGATCATTCGGGCGAGATTTTCTATTCGACTCTCATCAAGTTCGGGCTCGCGCGCGGCAAGTATCGCGGTGAAGCCGATGACGGCGTGACGCTGACCGGCGCGATCGTGCTGAATGCGGTGAAGTGCCTTCCGCCCGGCAATAAACCGCTGCCGCAGGAAGTGGCCAATTGCCGGAATTATCTCGAGGCCGCTCTCGCAACGCTGCCGGACGTGAAAGTCGTCGTTGCGCTCGGGCAAATCGCGCATTCGTCCACGGCCAGGGCGCTCGGCCTGGCACCCTCGGCGTCCCGGTTCGCGCACGGCGCCGAGACCGCGACGCCTGACGGCCTCTTGTTACTGGCGAGCTATCACTGTTCCAGGCAGAACACGAACACCGGCCGGCTGACGCGGGAGATGTTCGAAAGCGTCTTCGAGCGTGCGCTCGCGCTCAGATGTCCTCGGTGAGCCGGCCGTAAAGCTCGGGCCGTCGGTCGCGGAAGAAACCGAAGGCCGCGCGGTGCTTCTTCGCCTGGGCGAGGTCGAGCGTGGCAACGAGAACGCCAGTCTCCTCGGCGCCGAACTCGGCGAGGATGTCGCCGCGCTCGTCGCAGATGAAGCTGTGGCCGTAGAAGCGCTGGCCGCATTCCGTGCCGATCCGGTTCGCGGCGACCACGGGAACCACGTTCGAGACCGCGTGGCCGATCATCGCCCGCCGCCAAAGCCGGGACGTATCGAGGTCCGGGTCGTGCGGCTCCGAGCCGATCGCGGTCGGGTAGAACAGGATGTCGGCGCCCATCAGCATCATCGCGCGGGCCGTCTCGGGGTACCACTGGTCCCAGCAGACGCCGACGCCAAGCGTCGAACGATGCGGCCCCGACCAGACCTTGAAGCCGGTGTTGCCGGGCCGGAAGTAGAATTTCTCTTCGTACCCGGGGCCGTCCGGGATGTGGCTTTTGCGATAGACGCCGGCGACCTTGCCGTCGGGCCCGACCATGGCGAGGCTGTTGTAATGGTGTGGGCCATCGAGCTCGAAGAAGCTGGTCGGAATCCAGATCTTCAGCTCGGCCGCGAGCGCCTGCATTGCAACCACGGACGGATGCTCCGCGGTCGGCCTGGCGGTGGCGAACAGGCCCTCGTCCTCGACTCGGCAGAAATAGGGCCCTTCGAACAGCTCGGGCGGAAGAACGACCTCGGCGCCCTTCGAAGCGGCCTCGCGCACGAGATCGCTGACCGCGCGAATGTTGGCGGCCGTGTCGTCGGTGAACGCGAGTTGCAGCGCGGCGACGGTGAGCTTGGTCATGGGCTGCACATAAGGGCTGGGGACAGTCCCCCCAAGAGGGGACTGTCGCCGCTCACGCCGGCACCTGCTGACTGATACAGTGGAAGCTTCCGCCTCCGGTCAGGATGTGGTCGGCGCGCAGGCCGATTGCAACGCGATCAGGGAACAGCGCCTGGACGACTTCGACCGCGGCGCGGTCATTCGGCGCGCCATATTGCGGGACGACGACGGCCGCATTGCCGATGTAGAAGTTCATGTAGCTCGCCGGGATCACATCACCGTCCTCTCCGAGAATTCGGCCAGGGGAGGGGAGCGTCACGACGTCGAGGCGGGCGTCGGCCAGCCGGCGCGCGGCATCCTTGTAGACCGCTTCGTTGGGATCGTCCTTCGCCGCCGTGGGGATCGCGACTCGCCCCGGCGCCACGAAGCGGGCGAGATTGTCGACATGGCCGTCGGTATGGTCGTTGAGCAGGCCTGAGCCGAGCCAAACCACGCGCTCGAACCCGAGATCGTCCCGCAGGCGCTGCTCGATCTCGTTCCGAGTCAGCGCGTTGCGGTTCGGGTTGAGGAGGCATTGCTCGGTAGTGAGGACGGTGCCGGAGCCGTCGCCTTCGATGGCTCCGCCTTCGAGAACCCAGCCGGCTTTGGCAAAGGGCAGGCGGGCAGCCCGGGCCAGCCGCTCGCCGATATCCTGATCGCCGGGAAGGTCGTATTTGCCGCCCCAGCCGTTGAAGCCGAAGCCCTGCGCCCGCCGAGCGCTTCCGCCGCCGAGCACGATCGGTCCGGTGTCGCGAAGCCAGATATCGCCGAAGGGCTCGACGATCACCTCGGCGAACGGGGCCAGCCGGGCCGCGCTCTCGGCCGCACCGTCGTGAGCGGCGACAAGCCTCACCGTTTCTCCCTTGCCGCCGGCATGAACGGCTTCCGCGAAAGCCGCCACTTCGCGTTCGGCCGGTTTGAGGTCGCCGAGCCACAACTGCGGATCGCTCGGGAAACCGATCCAGACCGCTTCGTGCGCGGCCCATTCCGGGAGTGGCGGCGAGGGGACGTTTGGCATGGCGGCCGGCTAACAGCCCGGCCCGTTAACGCCAAGCCGCCGACTAGTGACGCCGATTTGTAACACCGGATTAAAATTTTCCGCGCACTAAGGTGGAAAGAAACTCCGATGTGGACTATGCGTTTGCGTCTCCATGGTTGGGGGAAGCCCCCTCACCGCACGGAAGAAAGGACATGGTTGTGTCGCGGCATCGCGGAGTAATCGGCGTTTTAATTGCCGGATCCATGCTTTTCAGCTCGACGGGCGCAGTGGCGGCGACATCCGCGGCTCCAGCCTATCAACCGGATCCCTGGGCCGTCCTTAGCGTGATGAGCGGCGGTGCGTCCGCGGTCGCGGTTTGCGGCGCTGCAGCGGCTGCCGCCGCGGCACAGGCGCCCGGCGCGGGCTGCGTGCTGCCGCAGGTCGATGCGGCGCCGATTGCCGCGCAGAGCGCCCCGCCCCAGCCGATCCCGGTGCCGCCGGTCGAGGCGGCCGCTGGCGGCTTCGGAATCAGCCCGCTCATCCTCGGACTGGTCGCGCTGGCGGGAGGCGTCGGACTCTATTTCGCGCTTCGTCATCACGGTCACGGCAACAGTCCGGGCTGATAGAAGCGTCGCGCTCTCGCTCGATTGAGAAGGGAAGAGGGACCATGAACGGCCGGAATTGGGGACGCGTAGCACTCGGGCTCATTGTTGGAGCCTCGCTTCCTGCCGCCGCGATGGCTCAGGCAGGCTGGGCGCCGGGCTCGGAGGTCGTCGGACAGCCTATCCAGGTCACGACCAACGGCGTCACCAACGTCGTCTATCTCGATCCGGGCGGACAGCTGAGGATCATGACCCCCGGCGGAAACACGATTCCTGGCACTTGGAGCGCGGCCAACGGCCAGCTTTGTCTCGGGACGGGCGGCGTGCAGGAATGCGTGCCCTACACCTCTCCATTTCAGGCGGGGCAGCCGGTGACTCTAACCAGCTCCTGCGCCGCCAGCGAGACCTGGCTCGCCCAGGCGACGAACCAGGCGCCGACTCAGGGCGCATCGCCCGAGCGCGGCCGCTAGAGCCGTTCAGTTAAGTCGAGAAGGTTGGCGTGACGCCTAGCGCGTCGCGGCGAATCGCTCGTGCAGAGCGTCCAGCGATGCCTCGTGCGTCAGGTCGAGGTGAAGCGGACTGACCGACACGTAGCCGTCCGCCACGGCCTCGAGATCGGTCGAATGCCCCGGAGTCTGCACCATCGGGCCAAGGCCGAACCAGTAATAATCATATCCTCTAGGGTCGGTCCGCTCGACGATCCGCAGGCGCCCGTAATCGCGAAGGCCCTGCCGGCACACGCGAACGCCCTTCACCTCGTCGGGCGGCATGGCGGGAAAGTTGATGTTGATGAGCGTGCGAGGCTCGGTCTTGAGCTCCAGCAACGGCCCGAGCACGCGCTCCGCCCACACCTCCGCCGCGGCGAAGGGAACGGTGTCGCCCATGCCCTCGCGCGAATAGGCCTGGCTGAGCGCGATCGAGGGCACCCCGGCGAGCGCGCCTTCCATCGCCGCCGATACCGTGCCCGAATAGGTCACGTCCTCGGCGAGGTTGGCGCCGCGGTTGATGCCCGACAGGATCACGTCGGGCGGCGAGTCCTTCATGATGTGGGCGAGCGCCAGCATCACCGCGTCGGTCGGAGTGCCTGTCACCGAGAAGCGGCGCTCGTCATGCCGCCGCAGCCGAACCGGCGTTGTCAGGGTCAGCGAATGGCCGGCGCCAGACTGCTCTTCCGTAGGCGCCACGATCCAGATGTCGTCGCTGAACTTGCGGGCCACCGATTCGAGAAGCCTTAGGCCGCGCGCGTTCACGCCATCGTCGTTGGTGAGCAATATCCGCACGCTGCAGCCTATGGGGGAGGCGTCCCCCTGCTGCAACCGGCCCTTCCCATTTCCCCTCCCGCTGGCGGGAAGGGATTGGGGAGGGGGAAATTGCGCCATATTCGCAACAGGTTGGCGATTTCTTCACGGCACGCTCGTCATTTCTTGTTTAGCGCCGGTTGCATAACTATAGGCGGGGGTTGGGGATGCCGACTTGACCCGGATAAGTCCCGGGAAAGTCTGCAGTATTTGCCTCCGGCTGCACCGGTGGGCCCGGCCGCAGCCAGGCGGCGGCGTTTGGGTTTTCGAGGGGGCTCGGAAATCCGGTCCGGGGAGGGGCTTATGGCGACTGCACTTGTCGACCTTTATGGCGGCGACGACTTCGAACCGTTCGACAGGATCATTCTTCTGGAGGGTTATCGCCCGTCGGAAGACGAAGAGTTCATGTGCGGTAAGCACCGCGCTTATTTCCTGAGAAAGCTCAAAGCCTGGAAGGAAGCGGTCATCGAGGAATCCCGCGCGACCATGGCGCAGCTCCAGGTCGATTCGCTGCGCGAGCCCGACCTTGCCGACAGAGCGTCGAGCGAGACCGACTGGGGCATCGAGCTCCGCACTCGCGACCGCCAGCGCAAGCTCATCTCGAAGATCGATTGCGCGATTCGTCGTCTCTACGAAGGCGAGTACGGCTATTGCGAAGTCACCGGTGAGCCAATCTCGCTCGGACGGCTCGAAGCTCGGCCGATCGCGACGATGACTCTCGAAGCGCAGGAAAAGCACGAGCGCATCGAGCGCATTTCACGCGATGACTGAATGACTTGGGCGCGGCGGCTTCACTAAGTCGCCGCGCACAAAAAAGGCCGCCTCAGTGAGTGAGGTGGCCGGCCAATTCGTCTTTGATTTTGAGCTTTTCTTTCTTGAGGCGGTGGAGAAGGTCTTCGTCGGGGTGAGTCCGATGCTCTTCTTCGTCGATCAGCGCGTGGAGCGCGGCGTGCTTCGATTCGAGAGCCTCGGCCATAGCCTTGTCCATTGGTGGCTGTCCTTTCCGCGAAAGCCAATGTCAGGAAAGCACAATAAACCACGAATCGTGCACTTTGTCTTGATGCATCGCACGGCTGGTCGGCGCCGCCGAGCGATTGGCCGCGAACGATGAGATGGGGTAGAGCGGAAGCGGGATGAGCAACGACAATCCCGCCGGGGACCTCGAAGCGCTGAAGACGGAGCACCGCCAACTGGACGAGCGAATCCGCGCGCTCTTGTCGGAGCCGACCGGCGACCAGCTCGAAATCGCTCGAATGAAGCGTCGCAAGCTGATGCTCAAGGACCGGATCGAACGGATCGCGGATTCAAACATTCCCGATATCATCGCCTGACGGCTTGTCCCGGACGGGGACATCGGCGTCTGATTGTTTCAAAACGCCCGCCCAAACGTTTTCTCGGGCGTCCAAGCATGGCAATCTCGCGAGCATGGAAGAATCGGACCATCCCGGACCGCAAGCGCGGATCACCTCAAGGCTGATCGACTCGCTTTACACCGAGGCGATGCTGCTGGCGGACGAGGCTCGATCCTACTTTGACGACGCCGGCCGCGGTGACCGCGCGACCCTTGAGCCTTTCGCAAGGGTCGGATTTGCGTGCGAATCGCTGAAGGTCACGACCCGGATCATGCATATCGTCGCCTGGCTGCTGACCCAGCGCGCGATCGAGTCGGGCGAGATTCCGAACCGCGACGGGCGGCGGCCGGAGCGACGGCTGGGCCACGCGCAGGACAGCGACAAGGCCGTGGTCGCCCAGCTGCCAGAATCCGCGCAGAAGCTCATCAATTCCAGCGCCGACCTTTATGCGCGGGTGAAGCGGCTGGACGAAGGAACGGTCGAGGTCGAAGTGCCGCAGAGTCCCGCACGAGCGCTGATGGGCCGGCTGGAGCGCGGCTTGACCGGAAGCGGCTCGCTCTAGCTCGCACAGAGCCGCGATTTTGCCGCGGCATATTGTTCAGCCAACACGTCGATGAACTCGCCGGCCGGGCGGACCTGGTCGATTGCGCCGATCCCCTGACCCGAGCCCCAGATGTCGCGCCACGCCTTGGCCTTGGCTGACCCTTCCGATCCGAACTTCATCGCCGTCGGGTCGATGCCGGCGAGATTGTCCGGGTCGAGACCCGAATTCACGATGGACGTGCGCAGGTAATTGCCGTGAACGCCGGTGAAGAGGTCGGTGTAGACGATGTCGGCCGCGCCGCTTTCGACGATCGCCTGTTTGTAGGCGTCGGGCGCGTTGGCTTCCTCGGTCGCAATGAAGGGCGAACCGACATAAGCGAGGTCGGCGCCTGCGGCTTGCGCGGCGAGCACCGATCCGCCGTTCGCGATCGCGCCCGACAGGATCAGCGGCCCGTCGAACCAGCCGCGGATCTCCTGAAGCAAGGCGAACGGCGACCAGCGCCCGGCATGGCCGCCGGCGCCCGATGCGACCGCGATGATGCCGTCGGCGCCCTTGTCGATCGCCTTGCGGGCAAAGCGGTCGTCGATCACGTCGTGGAGCGTGATCCCGCCCCATGCATGGACGGCGTCATTGAGCTCGGTCCGGGCACCCAGCGAGGTGATGACGATCGGCACCTTCCATTTCGCGCAGACGGCCATGTCGTGCTCGAAGCGGTCGTTGGAACGGTGGACGATCTGGTTGAGCGCGTACGGCGCCGCGGGGCGTTCGGGATGATCGCGATCCCACGCGGCAAGCGCCTCGGTGATCTCGTGCAGCCATTCGTCGAGCAGCGACGCGGGCCGGGCATTGAGCGCGGGGAAGCTGCCGACGATGCCGGAGGTGCACTGGGCGATCACCAGCTTCGGGTTCGAGACGATGAACATCGGCGAGCCGATGACCGGAATGCGCAGGTTTTGGAGGAGCGCCGGAAGGCTCACAGCGAATGATATTCGCGGTACCAGCGCACGAACCGGGGGACGCCGTCGTCGATGGTCGTGTGCGGATGAAAGCCATGGTCGCGCTCGATCGCACTGATGTCGGCGAAGGTCTCGCGGACATCCCCGACCTGCATCGGCTTGGGATCGAGCAGCGCCTCGAGGCCGGTTTCCCGCTCGAGCAGCTCAACGACGCGCATCAGATCTTCGCTGCGGCTGTTGCCGATATTGTAGATTGCGTGGGGGCTGGTGCTGCCACCCGCCTTGACCTGCCCGTCGTCGGCGGGCGGGCCGTCCAGGCAGGCGATGACGCCGCGGACGATATCGTCGATATAGGTGAAGTCGCGGCGCATCTCGCCGCCGTTGAACAACGGCAGCGGCTCACCGGCGTAAAGCGCGTGCACGAAAATCCACATCGCCATGTCTGGCCGACCCCACGGACCATAGACGGTGAAGAACCGCAGTCCCGTTTGCGGCAGCCGGTAGAGGCTCGAATAGCTTTCGCTGAGCAGCTCGTCGGCCTTCTTGGTTGCAGCGTAGATCGAGAGCGGGTGGTCGACGCGGTCTTCGACGCGGAACGGCAGGCTCTTGTTGCCGCCGTAAACCGACGAAGACGAGGCGTAGACCATGTGCCGCGGCCGCCGTGTGCGAGCGAGCTCCAGCATGTTGCAGTGGCCGACTAGGTTGGCTTGCACATAAGCC
>Ga0207657_10003844_pt1 | contig 15950 bp, 16 predicted proteins | sample KBSC33metaG_FD_184316 | JGI IMG/M metagenome (GOLD analysis project Ga0207657, IMG submission 184316) | Corn rhizosphere microbial communities from Kellogg Biological Station, Michigan, USA - KBS C3-3 metaG (SPAdes) (version 2) | ecosystem: Host-associated > Plants > Roots > Rhizosphere > Soil ... | reverse complement strand
GAGGATGAGGATCGTGCCGCCGGCCAGGCCCCATTCCTCCGCCATCGTCGCGAACACGAAGTCGGTGTGACCTTCGGGCAGATAGTCCAGGTGGCTTTGGCTGCCCTGGAGGAAGCCCTTGCCCCAGATTCCGCCGGAGCCGATCGCGATCTTCGACTGGGCGATGTGATAGCCGGCGCCGAGCGGATCACTCTCGGGGTTGAGGAAGACGTCGATGCGCTTGCGTTGATAGCCGTGCATCATTCCATAGGCGATCGGTGCGGCGACCGCGACGGCGGCGACGGGCGCGGCGAACAGCCACCAGGGCAGGCCGGCCAGGAACATCACGGTGACGCCGCACAACACGACCATGATGCAGGTGCCGAGGTCCGGCTGGACGAGGATGAGGAAGGCAGGCACGCCAAGCAGCGCAATGGCCGGCCAGATCGCGCGCCATTTGCGGATCTCAGCCGCTGGAACGAGTTCGTAGAAACGCGCCAGCGCCAGCACGATCGCCGGCTTCATGAACTCCGACGGTTGCAGACGAATGGGGCCGATGTCGAGCCAGCGCTGTGCGCCTTTGCCGACAAAGCCCATGGCCTCGACGCCGATCAGCATGATCAAGGTGGCGCCATAGACCGGGAAGGTGAAAGCCTTGATCGTCGATTCCTTCATCCACGACATGGCGACGGCGATCGAGAGGAAACCCGAGAAGACGATCGCCTGCTTGAGCGCCCACGGCCGCAGCGATCCGCCGGCCGCCGAATAGAGCACGATCAGGCCGAAGGTGGCGATCCCCACGACGAGGAAGATCAGCCGCCATGGCAGCCGCGCGAGCGGTCGGGGAATGATCGCCGAAGTGATCATGCCTGGCCGTTGGCCAGCGAAGTTGCCTTGAAGGCGCCCAGTTGCCGCGCGTTACGCTCTGCCAGCGAGCCGCCCCATTGCTTCTCGAGCGGCTCGAGCGCGGCCCAGGCCTTCTGCTGGTCGAACAGGTAGGTCATCGTGTCGCGGACGATCGGGGCTGCCGCCGACGCGCCGAACCCGCCATGTTCGATGATGCAGCCGATCGCGTAGCGCGGCTTGTCGGCGGGAGCGAAGGCAATGAACAGCGCGTGGTCGCGCAACGCCCAGGCGCCCTGATGCCCACGCTCGCCCAGGCGGAACACCTGCGCGGTGCCGGTTTTGCCGGCCATCAGCACGCCATCGAGCGGCAGCTTCGACGCCACGGCCGTGCCGCTGCCGTTGACGACTGCCGCCATGGCTTCGCGGATGATTGCCAGATGCGCCGGATCGGCGTCGATGTTGGGGGCCGGCTTGCGGCCGCCGGTCATCAGCAGTCGTGGCTGCAGCAGCTTCCCGGCCGCCAGTCGCGCGGGCATCACCGCCAGTTGCAGCGGATTGATGAGGACATAGCCCTGGCCGATCGACGTATTGGCCGTATCATAGCCCTGCCACTTGCGGTGGTACTTCTTCTCCAGCCACTTGGGGCTGGGCATGGTCCCGAAGCGCTGGCTCGGCAGGGGCAGGTCAAATTCCTGCCCGTAGCCGAGCATGTTGACCATTTCGGTCGTTTTCTCGGGATCGGTGATCAGGCCCGTCGCCCAGAAATAGGTGTTGCAGCTTCGCTCGATCGCCGAGTGCATGTCCATCGAGCCGTGCACGGCGTCGCAACGGAAGTAGCGGTTGCCGATCTGGTAGCCGCCGTTGCACACGACGCGCCGTTTCGGGTCGACCCCTTGTTGCAGAAACGCCAGTGCCATGGCCGGCTTGATCGTCGAGCCGGACGGATAGAGGCCTTGCGACACCTTGTTGAGCAACGGGATGTGGTCGTTTTCGGACAACATTTTCCACTCGGTGCGGCCGATCCCCTCGCTGAAACTGTTGGGATCGAACGCCGGCATGGAGACGAACGCCAGCATGTCGCCGGTCCCGACGTCCATCGCGACCAGCGCGCCGGACTGGTCGCCCATCCGCCGCGCGGCATATTGCTGCAGCCCCTGGTCGATGGTCAGTTGAACGGTCTGTCCGCTGCGGTCGGGCTTGGGGTCGAGCTCCTTCACCAGCTTGCCCCGCGCCGTGACCTCGACGCGTTGCCCACCGGGCGTGCCGCGCAAATAAGGCTCCAGCACCTTTTCAAGGCCCTGCTTGCCGATCTTGAAGCCGGGGATGATCAGCAGCGGGTTCTTGTCCTCGGCCTCATATTCCTTGGCGTTGGCGGTCCCCACATACCCCAGCAGGTGCGCGACCGCCGGACCGTCCGGATAATAGCGCGAGAAGCCGCGTGTCGCCTGGACACCCGGCAGATCGGGCAGGTGGACGGTGACGGCCGCATATTTCTCGTAGGTGATATTGTCGGCCACCGACACCGGCTGGAACCCGCGCGATTCGGCAAGCTCGCGGCGGATCCGCTCGACATCGTCCGCATTGAGCGCAATCAACCTGGCGAGCTCGCCGACGACGTCGCGACCCTTTTCGAGTTGCTGGGGAATGATATCGACCCGGAAGCTGGAGCGGTTGATCGCGATCGGTTTGCCATTGCGATCGATGATCCAGCCGCGCCGCGGCGGCACTGGGATCAGCTGGACGCGGTTGTTCTCGCTAAGCAACTGGTATTTTTCGTTCTGCGCGACCGCCAGCCAGCCCATGCGGCCGATCAGCAGGCCGCCGACCGCGACCTGCGCGCCGCCCAGCAACATCATGCGCCGCGAGAAGGCGATCGACTGGTGCGCGCTGGTGAACCGCACATGCTTCACCGGCCGAGCCTCCACGCATCGGCGCGCGAGACAGCCCAGGCGATGGCCGGAAAAACGCAGATCGAGATGACGATTGCGGGAACCATGTTGACGAAGTCCGGCGCAGCGCCGACGACCCTCGCGACGCGCCACTGCAGCCATTGGTCAATCGCGATCAGCACCGCCGCCAGCACCCACTCGATCCAGTAATCACGCCACATCGTGCGGCGATCGATCAGGTCGAGCGCCAGCATGGTCGCACTCCACAAGGCGACTGATAATCCTATGGGGTATCCGGTGAACAGGTCGTTGACGAAGCCGAGTGGAGCCGCCCACCAGGGCGGCCAGGGGTCCGCTCGAAGTAGCCGCCAGCCGATAAAGACGAGATAGCCGAAATCCGGATACCAGCCGCTTGTCGCCACGATCGGCAGCGCTGCCAGCAATGAGCCAAGGACCACCGTCGCGGCGGGCAAGTAAGCGGCCAACGGCGAGGGCTTTCGGCCAAGCTTGCCGGGCGCGGGGCCGAGGGCGGAACGGACCATCAGGGCGTCTCCGGTTCGCCGGGCGCGCTTTCGGCTGCGACCGCTTCCGGCTCGAACGGCCGTTCCACAATGGCGAAGCTGGTGGTGGCCGGATCGGCCAGCGGTAGCGCCACCGCGCCATCGTCCTCGAGCTTCACCACCCGCGCGATCGGTACCAACGGCGGATAAAGCCCGCCGGTGCCGGAGGTGATGATGATATCGCCGCGCTTGAAGGGATTGCGGCCAACCTCAAGCGGCCGAATGCTGATCGTCCCGTCGCCGCGGCCCTGCGCGATGACGGGGATGCCGCCACGCAGCATTCGCGCGGGAACGATGTTCGCACGGTCCGATACCAGCAACACGCGCGAGGCGAGCGTTCCGGCATCGATGATCCGTCCGACCAGTCCGCTCGGCGAGCGGACCGGCATGCCGATGCGGACGCCGTCGCTGGTGCCGGCGGACAGGATCGCATAGCGGCGCGGGCTGTTGAACGACGAACCGACGATGCGCCCGGTCGCGATCGTCTCGCGCTCGCGCTCGCGCAATTGCAGCGTAGCCTTGAGCTGCTGGTTCTCCTGGAGAATGGCCTTCGCTTCGACCATGCGCTGCAGCATCGCCGTGCGCTCGCGTTTCAATTCGGCGTTCTGGCTTGCCGCGTCCCAATAATTGCCGGCGCCGGTAAAAATCCCCGCGGCCGTGGCGGTCACCTCATGCAGACCGCCGGTAATGGGCCCGGTGACATCCAGCGCGACCCCGCGCACGCGGTCGAACTGCTGGGGGGCGACCAGCGACAGCACGAGCAGGATGAGGCCGACGACGATGCCCGCCATCACCGCGAGAAAGCTGATGAACAGCCCGTATTGGGCCCGACGCGACCAGCCGGGACGCGCGGTCGCCACCGCCTAGGCTTTCGTCAGGCGGTCTGGAGGACGCCGCGGAACTGCTCTTCCTCGAGCGCGCGGCCGGTGCCGAGCGCAACGCAGGTGAGCGGATCGTCGGCGACCGTGACGGGGAGGCCGGTCTCGTCGCGAAGCACCTCGTCGAGGCCCTGCAGCAGCGCGCCGCCGCCGGTCAGGACGATGCCCTGGTCGCAGATGTCGGCGGCCAGCTCCGGCGCGGTATTTTCGAGCGCGATGCGGACACCTTCGACAATGGTGCCGACCGGTTCGGACAGCGCCTCGGCGATCTGGCCCTGGTTGATCGAGATTTCCTTGGGCACGCCATTGACGAGATCGCGGCCCTTGATGTGCACCGTCTTGCCGATGCCGTCGACCGGCGGCTTGGCGATCCCAACTTCCTTCTTGATTCGCTCGGCCGTCGCTTCGCCGATCAGCAAATTGTGGTTGCGGCGGACGTAGGACGAAATCGCTTCGTCCATCTTGTCGCCGCCGACGCGGACCGATGTCGTGTAGGCCAGGCCGCGCAGGGAGAGTACGGCAACTTCGGTCGTGCCGCCACCGATGTCGACGACCATTGAGCCGATCGGCTGGGTAACCGGCATGTCGGCGCCGATCGCGGCAGCCATCGGCTCCTCGATCAGATAGACTTGGCTGGCGCCGGCGTTCGACGCGGCGTCGCGGATCGCGCGGCGCTCGACGCTGGTCGATCCCGACGGCACGCAAATCACGATTTCCGGGAAGCGCCAGGCACGCATCTTGCCGCCGTGCACCTTGTGAATGAAGTGCTTGATCATCTGCTCGGCGACATCAATGTCGGCGATGACGCCGTCGCGCAGGGGGCGGATGGCCTCGATCTGGTCGGGCGTCTTGCCCATCATCAGCTTGGCGTCGTCACCGACCGCCTTGACCTTCTTGACGCCGTTGATGGTCTCGATGGCGACGACCGAAGGCTCGTTCAGGACGATACCGCGGCCGCGGACGTAGACGAGCGTATTGGCGGTCCCGAGGTCGATCGCCATGTCGTGCGACATCCATTTGAACCAACGATTCCAGAACATTAAAACCCCGCTTCTCGCTATCGCCCGTTCGCGCCGCGATCCGCATCGCGGCACTTAAGTTTTGATTCACCCCAACCCGTTGAATGGGCCCTGAATTTTCGCAAAAAATCAGGGCTTCGCCGGCGCGTTCCGAATGGGCTAGGAATGGTTAACATGTCAATAAGAAGGCTACCTCCGGAACTCGTCAATCGCATCGCCGCCGGCGAGGTGGTCGAGCGTCCCGCCAGCGCGCTCAAAGAACTTGTGGAAAACTCTCTCGACGCGGGCGCTCGGCACGTAGCTGTCCGCCTTCAGGCGGGTGGGCTCGAGCTGATCGAAGTGACCGACGATGGATCGGGCATGGCGCCCGAGGACATGCGCCTGGCACTGGAGCGGCACGCGACGTCCAAGCTGCCGACTGACGCGATCGACCGCATCGAAAGCTTCGGCTTCCGCGGCGAGGCGTTGCCCTCGATCGCCAGCGTCGCACGGCTCACGCTGGAGAGCCGCGCGGGCCCTTCGGCAGGCTCAGGACAGGCCGACGGCTGGCGGATCGTCGTCGATCATGGCGAGCCGGGCGGCGAGGGGCCGGCCGCGCTTCCACCAGGAACCCGCATCCGCGTCGAAGGCCTGTTCGACAAGGTGCCGGCGCGCCGCAAGTTCTTGCGCAGCCCGCGCGCCGAATATGCCGCCTGCCTCGACGCCGTCCGCCGCCTCGCCATGGCCCGCAGCGACGTCGGCTTGACGCTCGACCACGACGGGCGCCGCATCCTGTCCCTCCAGCCCGCAGACGCACCGACCCGCGTCGCCGAGCTGCTGAGCCATGAGCTCGACCGTCACGGTGTCGGCATCGATTGCGTTCGCGACGGCGTCGGGCTGACGGGCGTGATCAGCCTGCCAACTTTCAACCGCGGCGTCGCCGACCAGCAATATCTGTTCGTGAATTCGCGTCCGGTGAAGGATCGCCTGCTGGTCGGTGCGTTGCGCGCCGCCTATCGCGATCTCATTGCCCGCGACCGCCACCCGATCGCCGCCTTGTTCCTCGACGTCCCGCTCGACGAGGTCGACGTCAACGTTCACCCCGCCAAGACTGAAGTCCGCTTCCACGACCCTTCGGCAATTCGCGGCCTCATCGTCGGCGGCCTCCGCCGCGCGCTCGACGAGGAAAGCCAGCGCAGCGCGGCGCGCGAACAGGCCGCCGCGCCGGTCATGTGGACCAGTGGCGCGAGCTATACGCCCGAGCCGGGCCTCCGCCTCGGCGTCCCGATCGTCCGTGAAGATCAGCGGAGCTTCGAACCCCTGACCTTCGTCCCGCAGGCGCGCGCCGAACCCGCGGTCGAACCGGTGCGCGATTTTCCGCTCGGCGTCGCGCGCGGCCAGGTGGCGGCCACCTACATCGTCGCCGAGGCCGAGGACGGACTGGTCATCGTCGATCAGCACGCCGCGCACGAACGCCTCGTCCTCGAGCGCATGCGCGCCGCCAGGGAAGGGGGATCGGTGGCACGGCAGGCCTTGCTGATACCTGAAGTTGTCGAGCTCGACGAACCCGACTGTGACCGCCTCGAAGGAGCGGCGAGTGAACTGTCCGGGATGGGCCTGGATCTGGAGCGCTTCGGACCGTCGACGATGCTCGTCCGCGCGGTGCCGGCCGCACTCGGCAAGACCGATGCCGAGGGGCTGCTCGCCGATCTCGCGGCGGAAATCGCCGAGCTCGGCGGCCCGCTGAGCCTCCGCGACAAGCTCGACCTCGTCGCCGCCACCATCGCCTGCCACGGCTCGGTCCGCGCCGGCCGCATCCTGTCGGTCGCCGAAATGAACGCGCTTCTCCGCGAGATGGAAGTCACGCCGCGTTCGGGCCAGTGCAATCACGGCCGCCCGACCTGGGTGAAACTCGGTCATGGCGAGATCGAGAAACTGTTCGGCAGGAAATAGAATGCTCTATCTGATCGTCTTCCTCGGCGCCGGCATTGGCGGGGCCTTTCGCCACGGGGTTAACGTCGGCTCAGCGCGCCTGTTCGGCCTCGGCTTCCCCATGGGCACGCTGATCGTGAACATCGTGGGGTCGTTCCTGATGGGCCTTTGCGCTGGCTATTTCGCCTTCCGTCCGGGCCTCGACCAACGTTTTCGGCTGTTCCTCACCACCGGCATCCTCGGCGGCTTCACCACCTTTTCGGCTTTCTCCCTGGACACGGCGCTACTCATTGAACGGCACGCCTATAGCCTGGCCGCAGGCTATGCGGTTGGATCGGTGATCGCCAGCGTTTCGGCATTGTTCGTCGGGCTCGCATTGTTTAGGGGCGCCCCCCTCTCATAAGAGCGAACCCATGAACATCGATCTCATTCCCACCGGCGATAACCCGCCCGAAAACATTAACGTTGTCATCGAAGTGCCCGTCGGCGGTGAGCCGGTGAAGTATGAGTTCGACAAGAAGTCAGGCGCGCTGTTCGTCGACCGCATCCTGCACACGCCGATGCGTTACCCGGCGAATTACGGGTTCGTGCCGCACACGCTCTCGCCCGACGGCGACCCGCTCGACGCTCTGGTGATTGCCCGCTCGCCCTTCGTCCCCGGCTGTGTCGTCCGCGCCCGGCCGATCGGCGTCCTCAACCTGGAGGACGAGCATGGCGGCGACGAGAAGCTGATTTGCGTCCCCGTCGACACGACATTTCCTTATTATTCGGACGTCGGCGAGCGGCAGGACCTGCCGTCGATCGTGCTCAGCCAGATCGAGCACTTCTTCACCCATTATAAGGATTTGGAAGTCGACAAGTGGGTGCGCGTCGGCAAGTGGGGCGACGCTGCTGACGCTGCGCGCATTCTTACCGAGGCGATCCAGCGCGCCAAGGACAACGTCAAAGCCGCCTGACGCGCGACTCCGCGCCGCTTTTGTGTTAGTCCGGCGCCGGGCAAGCAAAGGAGCGGGGTCATGGCGACCGAGGACCGCATTTATTTCGCGCAGCGCGCGGCCGAGGAGCAGCAGCGCGCTGCGTCATCGACCGATCCCAACGTCGCGCAAGCGCACCGGCAAATGCAACGCGCCTATCTCGAACGCGCGAGCGTCGGCGACCGGATTACCGGCATTCACGAGCCTGTTGGCTGATCAGTCCTCCACGTCGAGGCGTTTTCGCGTTTCTTCGAGCGCCGTAGAACCATTCTCGCGGCGTTCTTGGCGCAGGCGCGGATAACCGGCTGCCGCTTCGGCCGTTAGCGCGGCCGCGAACTTCCCAGCGCGTACTTCCGCCAGCACCTCCGCCATATGCGTCCGGACGCCTTCGTCGACGATGCGCCTACCGCCGAAAAGCGCGCCGAGCTCCGCGGTGTTCGAGATCGCTTCGCGCATCCCGGCGATCCCGCGCGCTTCGATCAGATCAGCCAGTAGCTTCAGTTCACCAACGCATTCGAGATAGGCGAGCTCCGGCGAGCAGCCGCCCGAGACAAGCGTTTCATAGCCCGCGATCAGCAACTCCGGCACCGCTCCCCACACCACGGCCTGTTCGTTGAACAGGTCGGCCTCGGCCTCCTCGGCAAAGCTGGTGGCGATCAGGCCGGCCCGTCCGCTGCCGATACCCCGCCCGTAGGCCATTGCGATTTCGCAAGCCTTGCCGGTAGCGTCCTGTGCGACCGCCCAGGCGGCGATCATCCCTTTGCCCTCGATATAGAGCGAGCGAAGGGCGGTGCCCGGACCTTTCGGCGCGACCAGGAAGACGTCGAGGTCGGTGCGTGGCTCGATCAAGCCGAACCGCACCGACAACCCGTGGCTGAAGCCGAGCGCCGCACCGGTGCGCAGATGCGGCTCGATCTCCTGGTAAATGGCCGCATGATGCTCGTCGGGCGCGAGCAGCATGACGACGTCGGCACCGCTGGCCGCCTCGATAATCGCTGCGACCTGCAGCCCAGCGGCTTCCACTTCCTGCCGGCTCCCCGACCCCTCACGCAGCGCCACGACGACATCGATGCCGCTATCGCGCAGATTCAAGGCCTGGGCGCGCCCCTGATTGCCGTAGCCGATGATCGCGACCCGCTTGCCGGCCAGCGGCGCGGGATCGATGTCGGCATCGCGAATCCATTCCATTGCGGCCGCCTAGCCTCGTGGATCGAGCAGGGCCAGCGCATCCTCGATCCGCTCCACGTCCAGCGCCTCCTTGAATCGCGGCCAGTCGGCGGGCGGCTGGTGCGCGAACCACGTATATTGCCGCTTGGCGTAGTGCCGCGTCGCCTGCTGGCCCGCCGCGACCGCTTCGTCGAGCGTCTGCTTGCCGATCAGATAAGCGGCGATCTCGCGCACGCCGATGGCGCGCATGACCGGCAGATTGGGGTTGAGTTGTCGTGCCAGCAAAGCTTCGACTTCGCTCACTGCGCCATGGTCCATCATGTGCGCGAACCGCTCGTCGCACCGGGCATAGAGCCATATTCGCGGCGGCAGCAGGATCAGCGGCCGCAACTCGACCCGATCGGCAATGCCGCCGTCGCGGTCTTGCTGCCAGTCGGCCAGAGTCCGGCCCGTCGACAGGATAACCTCGAGTGCCCGACTGATGCGGGCGCTGTCCGCTGGATGGAGTCGCGCTGCCGCCTCGGGGTCCATGACCTGCAGCTTGGCATGATTGTCCTCCGCCGCGGTCACCCGGACACGGGCGCGAACCTCCGATTCTATCGCCGGGACGGGCGCAATTCCGAACAGCAGGGTGCGGATGTAGAGGCCGGTTCCACCGACCAGGATCGGTGTGCGTCCCTCGCCTTGCACAGTCTCGATCTCTCGCCGCGCCTGCGCAGCCCAGTCCGCCGCTGAACAGGGCAGGGCGCCATCCTGCACCCCATAGAGCCGATGGTCCGCGCGCTTCAGATCGTCCGCGGTCGCTGCCGCGCTCACGACGCGCAAGTCGCGATAGACTTGCGCGCTGTCGGCGTTGACGATCACGCCGCCGATTTGCTGGGCAAGCGCCAACGCCAGTCCGGACTTGCCGCTGGCGGTGGGTCCGGCAATGACGATCAGCGGAGGTTTGGACGAAGACATGGCGATTGCGACGCTGATAGCAGCGGGGAAGCTGGATGACAGGCTGCTCGACCGCGTCCTCGGTCTGCTCCGCGAGCTCGATCCCGCCACCGCGTTCCAGGCCTGGATCGATGAGGGCGACGCCGCCGACCTCCGCTTTGCTGGCAACGGCCGCGACGCGCGCTGGTCGCTCGGCGGGCTCGACGGCGTGGATATCGTGGTCCAGCCCGAGGAGCCGCGCTGGAAGCGGCTGTTCGTCGCCGACATGGATTCGACGATCATTGGCCAGGAATGCATCGACGAACTCGCCGATTACGCCGGTCTGAAGGACAAGGTAGCCCGCATCACCGAGCGCGCCATGCAGGGGGAGCTCGACTTTCGCGGCGCACTGCGCGAGCGCGTCCGCCTGCTCACCGGCCTCGACGAGCGCGAGCTGAAGCGTTGCCTCGATGAACGGGTTCACCTGACCGACGGAGCCCGGACGCTGGTCCAGACCATGCGCGCCGGCGGAGCGAACTGCCTGCTGGTGTCGGGCGGATTCCTGTCGTTCGCCGAACCTGTAGCGAAAAAGGTGGGCTTTGACCTGGTCAACGCCAACCGACTGGTGTTCGTCGGAGGCAAGCTATCGGGGGAGGTGGGACATCCCATCGTCGACGGGATCGCCAAACGAGACTCCCTGATCAAAGCACGCGAAAGTCTCGGCCTTTGCACAGCCGACGTTCTGGCTGTCGGAGACGGTGCCAATGACAAGCTGATGATCGAGGAGGCGGGGCTCGGCATCGCATTTCGCGCCAAGCCCGCGCTCGTCGAAGTCGCCGATGCCGAGCTCAGGTACCATGGGCTCGACGCGTTGTTATGGGTTCAGGGCGTGCGCCGCCGGGACTGGTTCAAGCAATAATCAGCCTTTTGGCACGGGGAAGCAGGCGGTGCCCAGCGTCGCACAGGCATTTGCCGCCGCCTGCCGACTGACGAAGGGCCCCACTTGAAGCCGGATCACATTGCCCGCCGCAACATAGGCCGGACCACGCCCGGCCAGCGCCGGCCGCCCGGCGACCTTGCGATACATCGCCTCGGCCGCGCCTCGCTGGCCGAATGCGCCAAGTTGAATTCGCCAGTTACCGGTCGCGGGGGAGGGCGCGGGCTTGGCGGCCACGGCTCGCGGCGGGGGGGTCTTGGGCGGCGTCGTCTTGGCAGGCGCGGATTTTACCAGAGCTGGCCGTGTCGTTCTCACCGGTTTGCTGGCCGTCTTGGCCGAACCGTCCGGTATCGACCGCGCTAGGACCAGCGCCTTCTGTCGGTCGGCGGCCGGCATCAATCCGTCCAGTTGCTCCAGTGTCTCCTTGGCCGGACCTAGCCCCTGCTGGGCCGCACGGCTGACGAAGGCATAACCGAGCAGCCGGTCCTGCGTCACCGCGTCGCCATTATATAAAGCCGTGCCATAAACGAGCAGCGCGCGGGGCTCGCCCTGGTCCGCCGCGCGGCGCAGCCATTTCAGGCCCTGCTGCTGGTCGCCATTCTGGAATAGCAGCAGCCCGAGCGTGGTCTGCGCGTCGAGATGACCCGCTGTGGCCGCGCGCTCAAACCATGTCTTCGCCGCGCCGAGGTTGATCGTCACCCCGCGGCCCAGCCGATAGGCCTGGCCTAAGTTGAATTGCGCGTCGGCATCGCCGCTCTCCGCCAGCGGGCGCCAGATCGACACTGCTTTTGCATAATCGGCGCGCTGCCAGGCTTCGATGCCCGTTTTTACGGACTGCGCGGAAACCGGTGCGCTCGCGAACAGCGCGAGGCCGACGACAAGAAAATGTTTTGGAATCATGCGTTAACTCACCCTTGAACGAGCTTAGCCCAGCGGTCGCTAACCGCAAATACCGTCCGTGGCATGTTAACCAGATTTTAGAGCCTCTGGTGTCACTCCCCTCCTGGAATTGACGTCTACCGCGAGGGGAAAAGCATGCGCGTCCTGGCAATGGCATCGCAGAAGGGGGGATCCGGCAAGACGACCTTGTCCGGCCATCTCGCGGTGCAGGCACAGCTCTCCGGGGCTGGCCCGGTCTGCCTGATCGACATCGATCCGCAAGGCAGCCTTGCCGACTGGTGGAACGAGCGTGAGGCCGACATGCCGGCTTTTGCCCAGACCACGGTCGCTCGTCTTGCCAGCGACCTCGAGGTTTTGCGTCAGCAAGGGTTTCGCCTGGCGGTCATCGACACGCCGCCGGCAATCACCATGGCGATCCAGAGCGTTATCGCCGTCGCCGAACTCATCGTTATTCCGACTCGCCCGAGCCCGCACGATCTGCGGGCCGTCGGTGCAACCGTTGACCTGTGCGACCGCGCGGGCAAGCCGCTGATCTTCGTCGTCAACGCCGCGACGCCCAAAGCGAAAATTACTTACGAAGCCGCGGTTGCGCTTTCTCAGCACGGCACCGTCGCCCCCGTCACGCTTCACCACCGCACCGATTTCGCGGCCTCGATGATCGATGGCCGCACGGTCATGGAAGTCGACCCCTCGGGCCGCTCCGCCAAGGAAGTGACCGAGTTGTGGGAGTACATCTCCGACCGTCTCGAGAAGAATTTCCGCCGGACCGTCTTTGCGGCGCCGGGCGCTGCGCCGGGTATCAGCGCCGCCAGCCCGCGGCCCGTCGGAGGCTTCGGCCGCCGCGTCGTCGGCCAGTAAGGAGCAACCGGGGTGGCCATCGAAGCCAAACCTTTCGCGTCTCTGTCGTCCGGCCTGCTTGCCCGCAAGGGCGCGGCTCGCCCGGCCATGCGGCCGCAGGGCTTCGGCCAGGTCGGCAATAACGGCCTCGAAGACCTTGGCTGGAACGACATGGGCTTTGAACCGCCCAAGCCGGCGGAAGCCGAGCGCAACGACGCTCACGACGCATTCGGCGAAGTCGTCGATCATCCGCGGGCGCATTCGCTCGGGCTGACGCCGGTCGATTCACCGGTGCACCAGCAACAGGCCGAAATCGTCGAGCGCATCTACGACGCGGACGACGGCGACGATGTCGTCGACGAAACCGCGGAGCTTTGCGAGCCCGATGCAGGCGAAAGCGCCCCGGTGGCCGAGCTCGAACCGATCGTTGAATCAGAACCGGTCACGCAGCCCGTCGTGCAGCAGGTTGTCGTGCCGATCGCCAAGCCGTCCACGTTCCGTGCGCCGCGCACTCGAGCTGCGCCGGGTTCGAAGGGCAAGGCCGCGTTTACGCTTCGTTTAGACCCGGAGCGTCATTTGAAGCTTCGGCTTGCTTGCGCCGTCGACGGAAGGTCGGCGCAGCAGCTGGTGACCGATGCGCTCGATCAATTGCTCGAGCGCATGCCCGAACTCGACGGGCTAGCCGCAAAGGCAAATCGCAGGGGGTAAGTTCATGAATACGTCGCTTCGCTCGACCACCGCCGCTTCGCTCGTCATTCTCGCCTCGATGGTCGCCGGTTGCGCGACTTCGCAGAATCAGGTTCGCGGGGCGCAGTTCGGCGGAAATCCAGCCGGGGACGTCGGTCTTGCCACTCGGGCGCTCGCCGCGCTCAATTCCAACAACGTGCCGATGGCGATCGATTACGCCGAGCGCGCTGTTGCCAAGACTCCGAACGATGCCGGTTTCCGCACCTTGCTAGGCAACGCTTACTTTGCCGGCGGCCGCTTCCGCTCGGCCGAATCCGCCTACCGCGACTCGCTGACCCTCTATCCCGATCAGCCGCAGATTGTCCTGAAGCTCGCGCTGGTGCAGATCGCCCAGGGGAAAACGCGCCAGGCGGTGGGATACCTCGCGCAGAACCGCGGCTCGCTCAACGTCTCGGATTATGGTCTCGCGCTCGCGCTGGCCGGTCAGCCCAATGAGGCCGTCGCGGTTCTCGACCCCGCAGCCCGCAGCAAGGATGCGGACGCGACCGTCCGTCAGAACCTTGCGCTTGCGCATGCGCTCGCCGGTCAGTGGGAAGAAGCCCGCGTGATCGCCAGCCAGGACGTGCCGGCGGGGCAGGTGGACGCTCGCATCCAGCAATGGATGAAGCTCGCATCGCCAAAATCGGCTGCTGACCAGGTCGCTTCGCTCGTCGGCGTCACGCCGGCCACGGTCGACGCCGGTCAGCCTGTCCAGCTCGCGCTGAACAAAACCGACACGATGGTCGCGGAAGCAACGACGCCGGTGGCCGCACCGCTCGCCGCCGCCGCTGCCGCTGCTACTGTCGTGCCGTCGCCACAACCCATGCCGGTTGCCCCGGCGCCCGCTCCAGTACAGGTCGCCGTCGCTCCGGCTCCGCCCCCTCCGCGCCCCACCTCGACGCTCGCATCGCTTGCCGCCAGCGCGGTCAGCGAGGCCAAGGCCGCTCTCGACGCCATCCTTCCTTCGAAGGCGGCGGCTCGACCGGTCAAGGCCAGTTACGTCAAGCCGCGTGCGGTTGCTTCGGGCAACTCGCCGGCCGTGATGCAGCTCGGCGCCTATGGCTCGCCCGAGCGCGTCCTTGCCGCCTGGAACCGGGCCGCCACCAAGTATGACGTGCTTAAGAACTACACGCCGATGAGCGCGCGGTTCGCCAGCCCCAAGGGCACTTTCTACCGCTTGTCGGTGCGTGGCTTCGCCAGCGATCGCGATGCCCGCCTGGCCTGCGAATCCCTGCGCAGCCAGGGTGGCAGCTGCTTCGTCCGCAATAGTGCGGGCGATGCGCCCGTGCAGGTCGCCTCTCGCTAGCCGCGCGCGTCGATCACCCGTTCCAGGCACGCCATCCGTACGGCGACGCCCATTTCGACTTGAAGCGCGATTAGCGACCGCTCGGGATCGTCGGCGATGCTGCCGTCGATCTCAACCTCGCGGTTCATCGGCCCCGGGTGCATGACAACCGCGCCGCTAGCGGCCGTCGCTAGCCGCTGGGCGGTCAGGCCGTAACGCGAGAGATACTCTCCCGGCGCATCGCCCAGTTCCTGTTCCAGCCGCTCGCGTTGAACGCGCAGCATCATCACCACGTCGGCGCCCGCGATCGCCTCATCCACCGACAGCTTCGGCCCGTCGCCGGGCAGCAATTCGGGCGGTCCGGCGAGCCGCACCTCGGCTCCCAGCCTTGGCAACAGCCTGGCATTCGACCGCGCTACTCGGCTGTGCCGGATATCCCCGCAAATCGCGACCCTTAAACCCTCGATGCGCCCGAACCGGCGGCGGATTGTCGCCGCGTCGAGCAGCGCCTGGGTCGGATGTTCGTTGGTGCCGTCGCCCGCATTCAGCACAGGGGCTTCGACAATCTCCGCCACGACGGCCGGTGCATGGTTTTCGCGATGCCGGATGACCAGCGCATCGGGCCGCATTGCGTTGAGCGTCCGCGCGGTATCCTCCAGCGTTTCGCCCTTGGCGACCGAACTGCGCTCGACCGACAGCGTGATGGCCGACGCGCCAAGCCGGTGCGCCGCGGTCGCAAAGGACATCGCGGTGCGGGTTGAGTTCTCGTAAAAGACGTTGAAAACGATCCGTCCGTGCAGCCGCTCGCTGCCGCGCCGGCCGCGATTGCCTGAAAAATACAAATCGGCGGTATCGAGGATCGCGGCGATCTCTTCGTCCGGTAGACTGTCGATCGAAAGGATGTCCATGAGCCGCTGCTTATTGCGGCCCGGAAAGGTTGACCAGCGCATCGATCGCACCCTGCAGGATGTGCGCTGCGGCGAGAGCATCTACCTTTTCCGCCCGCCTGGCGCGGCTGACGTCGGCGTCGATCATCGCACGCTGGACGGCCTGCGTCGACCATCGCTCATCCCACAGCAGGATGGGCAATTCGAGCGGCGCAAGATTGCGCGCGAACGCCCGCA
>Ga0207657_10003843_pt1 | contig 15950 bp, 16 predicted proteins | sample KBSC33metaG_FD_184316 | JGI IMG/M metagenome (GOLD analysis project Ga0207657, IMG submission 184316) | Corn rhizosphere microbial communities from Kellogg Biological Station, Michigan, USA - KBS C3-3 metaG (SPAdes) (version 2) | ecosystem: Host-associated > Plants > Roots > Rhizosphere > Soil ... | reverse complement strand
CGTCGAGGACCCGATCCTCGGTGACGGGCGGATCCTCGTGACCGGGTGGGACACGAAGTCGTCCACGCCCGCATCGACCATCGACGGCACGCCTGCGCAGACGATCTACACGGGCGCGAACATTCACTTCCGCGTCACCGGCGGCAAGTACCGGCTGATCTTCCGCGGTTCGGGAATCGATCTGACGGCGATCGGCGCCGGTGTCGCCTACCTCGATGCGAGGGAGACGGCTGTCGACGCCGGCTACTACGCCGTCGACTCCGGCGATTGGACTGCGGCACCTCTGTTCACCGTCAAAGCGGTGCCGTTCGGGACGCAGACGCCGCCGCCCCCATCGCCCTAGTGAGCACCCCGACCCCGAGCATCCTCGTCGTCGAGGACGAAAGCTCAATCGCCTCGTTCGTCGCGCTGTACCTCAAGAACGCCGGCTACACAGTTCGGACGGCGGCGACCGGCATGGATGCGCTGAACCAGGTCGCGCAGGAGATGCCGGGCCTGCTGGTGCTGGACTTGATGCTCCCCGACATCGACGGCATCGAGGTGACGAAGCGCATCCGCCAGACGAGCGATGTGCCGATCTTGATGCTCACTGCCCGCGATGAGGACGTCGACAAGATCATCGGCCTCGAAGTCGGCGCGGACGATTACCTGACGAAGCCGTTCAACCCGCGCGAGCTCGTCGCGCGTGTGAAGTCGATCCTCCGCCGCACGACGCCCGACCGCCGCGACCTCGAGAGCGAGACGATCGCGCACGGCGACCTCCACGTCGACGCCGGTCGCCGCGAGGTGAAGGTCGGCGAGGAGGAGATCCAGCTCGCCCCGAAAGAGTTCGACCTGCTCTGGGAGCTCCTCGACCACCGTGGGCTCGTGTTGACGCGCGACCAGCTGCTCGAGCGCGTGTGGGGCTACACCTTCGCGGGGGACACCCGCACCGTCGACGTCCACGTCCGCCAATTGCGGCGGAAGCTCGGTGACGCGTCGCCGATCGTCACCGTGTGGGGCGTCGGCTACAAGGTCTCGCCGGCGAAGGACGCGAAGAAAGAACCGCCAAAGAGTTAGGCACCGTGCGTTTCGGCTCTCTGCGAGTCCGGCTGCCGCTCGTGCTTCTCGCGGGGATCATCCTCGCGGGCCTCGTCACCACGCTCATCGCGGTTCGGCTGTTCCGCGATTTCTCGCACGACCAGGCGCTCGCGAAGCTCAGCCGTGAGGCGAACGGGATCGCGAAGCTCTACGCGCAGTCGGTCAACGAGAGCTACGCCTTCAAGAACAGCAAGCTGTCGAAGGACAAGCGCGCGCCTGCGAAGGTGACCGCGGAGCAGCTCGTGCGCGTCACGGGCGGCGACAAGATCTTCTTCCTCGGCCCGCACCGCCTGTTTCCCGGACAGGATCAGCAGCCGATCCCGGGTCTCGAGCCGTTTCCGTTGAAGACGACGTTCGACTGGATCTCGGGCAAGTCCGGCACGTTCGAGTTCACGTTGCCGGGGAAGAAGCACCAGCGGTACTACGCAGTCGCCAACCCGATCGTCACCGGCAAGACGAGCGCCGACGCGATTGGCGCCATCGTCGTCGCGACGAGGAAGACCGACGTCAGTGCACGCGTCTACGACCTGATCGAACGCCTCACGCTCGCCGGCATCCTCGGGCTGCTCGTCGCAGCGCTTCTCGCCGGCTACCTCTCGCACCGGATCGTCCGGCCGGTACTGCAGCTCTCCGATGCCGCGGATGCCGTCGCGCGCGGCGACTACAACGTGCAGGTCCCGCGGCGCGCGCCCGGCGAGCTCGGGCATCTGAGCGAGCGGTTCGGGGAGATGGCGTCGCGCCTTGCCGAGGTCGAGGAGATGGAGCGCAACTTCCTGATGTCGGTCTCGCACGAGCTACGTACCCCGCTCACTGCGATTCGCGGTCACGTATCCGCGCTCCGCGAGGGCGTCGTCAACGACCCATCCGAGCGCGCGGCGTCCCTCGAAACGGTGGAGCTCGAGGCGCAGCGGCTCGACCGCCTCGTGGGCGACATCCTCGATCTTGCGAAGCTCGACACGCATCGCTTCACGGTCACGTCGGAGGAGGTCGACATGGGGAAGCTCGTCGACCAGGCGTACGAGCGGTTCCGCGAGGAGGCTCGACGGCGGTCGATCGATTACCGCCAGGACGTGCGTGCGCGTCCTGTCATCACCTCGGACGGCGATCGCGTGCTACAGGTCGTCGGCAATCTCCTCTCCAATGCCTTCCACGCGACGCCCGACGGCGGCCGCATCTCGCTCGAGCTCGCGCAGCGCAACGGCACCGTGCACGTCGCGGTCGAGGACAACGGCCCAGGCATTCCGGCGGAGATGCGCGAGCGGCTGTTCCGTCCGTTCGTGTCGCAGACGGGCGGCGGCACGGGGCTCGGGCTCGCGATCGCGAAGGAGCTATCGACGATGCTCGGCGGCAGCCTCGACCTCGACTCCGAGGTCGGGCGAGGATCGCGGTTCGAACTGCTCTTGCCGGCGCGCTAGGCGACGTTGCCGCGGAGCGGCACGACGTTGTGCGGCTGCTCGAGTGCGGCCTCGATGCGGTCGAGCCGCACGTTGAGCGAGCGCCAGCCTTCGGTGAGCAGCTCGACGAGCAGCGTCAGGTCGTCGATGCGCGCGTCGCGCTCGCTGTCGAGCGTCTGCTGGATCCCGTCGAGGCGGCGGATCGCGTTGTTGGAGAGGCCCTTCACCTCGGCCAGCCGGCGCGAGATCGGTGCGGCTTCCTCGCGGAGGCCGTCGCGGAGCGCTTCGCGGAGCTCATTCATGGAAGCCGACGCTAGCGTCCGGGTCGGATGGATGCCCATGAGCTCGACTACCACCTTCCGCAGGAGCTGATAGCGCAGCATCCGGCCGAGCGGCGCGACGAGTCGCGGCTGCTCGTGTACTCCCGCGCGGACCGCGACGTGTCGCATCATGTGTTCCGCGAGCTGCCCGACGTAATCGGCGGATTGGCGGTCGTGAACGACACACGCGTCGTGCCCGCACGGATCGCGATCGAGCGGCCGCGCGGAGAGGTGCTGCTGCTCGAGCAGGTCGGCGCGGGGGAGTGGATTGCGCTGGCTCGGCCGACGCGCCGACTGCGCCCGGGGCGGCGCTATGGGCCGGTCGAGCTGCTCGAACATCTCGGGGAGGGGCGGTGGCGGGTGCGCCTCGAAGGCGAGCCGGCGGGGGCACCGCCGCTCCCGCCGTACATCACCGAGCCGCTGGCCGACGCGACGCGGTACCAGACGGTCTATGCACGCGAGAGCGGCTCGGCCGCGGCGCCGACGGCGGGCCTTCACTTCACACCGGAGGTGCTCGCGCGGCTCGACGTCGAGCGGGTGACACTGCACGTCGGCCTCGACACGTTCCGGCCGCTGCAGACGGAGCAGGTGGAGGCGCACCACATCCACGGTGAGCGGTACGAGGTGACCGAGCCTGCCTGGGATCGCATCGGGACGGCACCGGAGGTTCTTGCCGTGGGGACGACGACGGTGCGTGTCCTCGAGACGCTCGCGGTGGGCGCACCGCTGTCCGGCCGCACGGAGCTCTTCATCACGCCGGGCCACGAGTTCCGGCGGGTCGACCACCTCCTGACGAACTTCCATCTCCCGCGCTCGACGCTGCTCGCGCTCGTGATGGCGTTTGCGGGAGTGGAGGAGACCCGCCGCCTGTACGAGCTCGCGATCGCGGAGCGATACCGCTTCTACTCCTTCGGCGATGCGATGCTCATCCTGTGAGCGAATTGGCGCACTCTTGTAACCCTTCCCAGGGAAGGGTGTTCGAAGTGCGACACGTCGACGCCAGTGCGCGCGCCGGCGTTCTCCGCACCGCGCACGGTGAGATCCGCACGCCGGTCTTCATGCCCGTCGGAACCAAGGGAACCGTGAAGACGCTCCACCCGGACGAGGTGCGCGGCCTCGGCGCCCAGATCCTCCTCGGCAACACCTACCACCTGCACTTCCGCCCCGGCGACGAGCTGATCCACGATCTCGGTGGACTGCACTCCTTCATGTCCTGGGATGGGCCGATCCTCACCGACTCGGGCGGGTTCCAGGTCTTCTCGCTCCGCGACACGATCGCGAAGGTCGACGACGAGAGCGTCACGTTTCGCAACGTGTACGACGGCAACGAGTCACGGTTCACGCCCGAGCTCTCGCAGCGGATTCAGGCGAACCTCGGCAGCGACATCGCGATGTGCCTCGACCAGGTGCCGCCGGCGAACGTGTCGCGACGACAGCTCGAGGACGCCGTCCGCCGCACCACCGCCTGGGCCGAGCGCCAGGTTGCAGCACCACGCGGCGAGGGTCAGCTGCGCTTCGGGATCAACCAGGGCGGCGTCGACCTGGAGCTCCGCCGCCGCTCGATCGAGGAGATCGCCGCGATCGACTTCGACGGCAACGCGATCGGCGGGCTGGCGATCGGCGAGGACCGGGGTGTCATGTTCGAGACGACCGACTGGGCGACCGCGCTGCTCCCCGCGGACAAGCCGCGCTACTTCATGGGAATCGGCGATCCCGAAGGGATCCTGGAAGTGATCGAGGCCGGGATCGACATGTTCGACTGCGTCCTGCCGACGCGAACGGCCCGCACTGGCAGCGCGCTCACCGCGAGCGGGAGGCTCAACCTCCGCAATGCCCGCTTCGCGCGCGACGAGTCACCGCTCGAGGAGGGATGCGACTGCCCCGCGTGTCTCCGGTTCACCCGCGCCTACATCCGTCACCTGGTGAACCAGAACGAGCTGCTCGGGCTCCGCCTGCTCTCGCTCCACAATCTACGCTTCGTCGTGCGGCTCACCGACGGCGCGCGCGAGGCAATCGAGCGCGGCGAGTTCGCCGCATACAAGCGCGACCACGAAGGACTGCAGTGAACGGAATCCTGATCCTCATCATCCTGTTCGGCGCCGTGTGGCTGCTGCTCCTCATGCCGGCGCGGCGACGCCGTGCGCAGCACGCCGCGATGCAGGACTCCGTCGAGGCAGGCGACGAGATCATCACGGCGGGCGGCCTCCACGGCACGGTCAAGGAGATCGACGACGAGACCGCGAAGGTCGAGATCGCCCCCAACGTGGTCGTCACGCTCGACCGGCGCGCCATCGCGGCAGTCGCGACCGAGATCGAGGTCGAGCCGGAGGAGGGTGAGCACGAGGATCCCGCCCCTGGAACCGACCCGGAACCCAGCTAACCTACCGCGAGCGTGTCGTCCCGCCGCTCGAATCTGTTCCTTGTCGGCCTGATCGTCATCGCCCTCGCGGGTGTGGCGCTGCTGACCGTGCCCGGCTCGCCGTTCCACCGTGGCGTGAAGAAGGGCCTCGACCTCCAGGGCGGCCTCGAGGTCGTCTTGAAGGCGCAGCCGCCGAAGGGACACAAGCTCGAGAAGTCCGACCTCGACCGCTCGGTCGACATCATGCGGAACCGCGTCGACAAGCTCGGCGTCGCCTCGCCGGAGATTCGCGAGCAGCTCCCCGACCAGATCGTCATCCAGCTCGCGGGCATTCACGACCCTGAGCAGGCCGCGCGGATCATCGGCAAGACGGCCGAGCTCGAGCTGTACGACCTCACGCCCGCGCTCGTCTCGCCCTCGGTCACGGCACGTCTCGACTCGGCGGTGCCGTTCACGAACCTCTACAACCTGCTCAGTGCCGTCCAGTCGAAGGCGTCCACCGGGACGCCGAGCGGCTACGTGCTGTTCAAGCCGGTGAAGATCACGACGGGGACGGGCAAGAAGAAGAAGACGACGACCGTCTACGTGATCGCGTCGAAGAGCGGAGGCACGAGCGGGACGTTCGCGACGCTGCATCACGACGCGTCGACCGGCAACCCCGGTCTGCTCGACTCGCACAAGGGCAAGGTTCCGGCGGGTTGGAAGGTGTTGAAGGTGCCGCCGAGGACGGTGGTCGTGACGTGCACGGCGGAGACCTCGTCGGTCTGCCCGGGTGACCCCGGCGGCGTCCCGCCGGGGGACAAGGTCGATTTCTATCTCTTCAAGCACGGCGCGTACCCCGGCGACCAGTACGCGACCGACGGCAAGTACCCGAACATGACGGGCAAGGACCTGAAGCTGTCCGGCGTCCGGCAGGACTACGACCCGAACGGCCAGCCGATCGTGCTGCTCTCGTTCACCGGCCACGGCAACAAGGTCTTCAAGCAGGTCACGCAGAACGAGGCGACCCGCGGCCAGATCAGCGGCGTCCAAGGGAACCAGTGCGGCAACACCTGCGCGTTCGCGATCGTGCTGGACAACGAGATCCGCTCGTTCCCGACGATCGACTTCGACCAGAACCCGCGCGGTATCGACCCGCGCGGCACCGGCGCCGAGATCAACAACATCGGCAGCCTCTCCGAGGCGAAGCAGCTCGCGCTCGTTCTCCAGACCGGCGCGCTGCCGGTGCAGTTCAAGACGCTCGAGCGCACCGACGTCTCGGCAACGCTCGGCAAGGACTCGCTGAAACAGGCTCAGAACGCGGCGATCGGCGGCTTGATCGTTGTCGCGCTCTTCTTGCTCCTTCTGTACCGCTTCCTTGGCATCGTCGCGGTGATCGGGCTCGCGATCTACGCCGCGTTCATGTACGCCGCGATCTTGCTGTTCGGCGTCACCTTGACGCTGCCGGGCTTTGCCGGGTTGATCCTGACGATCGGAGTCGCTGCCGACGCGAATGTCGTCATCTTCGAACGAATCAAGGAAGAAGCCCGTGCCGGCAAGTCGGTGCGCGCGGCGATCTCGGCGGGCTATCAGAAGGGGTTCCACACCATCGTCGACGCCAACGTCGTGACCTGCATCACGGCGCTGATCCTGTTCGCGGTCGCGACCGCCGAGGTGAAGGGCTTCGCGCTCATGCTGCTGATCGGCACGGTCATCTCGCTCATCACGGCCGTCGCTGCGACGCGGGCCATGCTCGGGCTGCTCGCCGGCTTCAAGTGGTTCGAGGACCCGCGATTCATGGGTGCGACGGCGACTGAGATCCCGAGGTGGCAGCGGATCGACGTCGTCGGCCGCCGGCGTCTCTGGTTCATCGTCTCGATCGTCGCAGTCGCCCTGAGCGTCGTCGCGATCGCGGGCAAGGGGCTCAACCTCGGCATCGACTTCAAAGGCGGCGCGCAGATCGGCTTCACGACGGCCAAGCCGACGCTTATCTCGGATGTCCGACAGGCGATCCCGCAGAAAGGCGCAGTCGTCCAGGGCCGCGGCAGCTCGAGCAACAACGGCAACAGCTACAAGAGCTTCCAGATCAGGCTCGAGAAGCTCAACACGGCCCAGCAGACGAACCTGGAGAACACGCTCGAGGCGAAGGTTCAAGCCGAGAAGCTCAGCGTCAAGACCGTCTCCGCGAGCTTCAGCCGTCAGATCCTTCGCGGCGCGATCTCCGCGATCATCATCTCCTTCGGGCTCATCGCGCTCTACGTGACGATCCGGTACCGCTGGCGCTTCGCCGTGCCGATCCTGCGCACCCTGTTGAACGACATCCCCATCATGATGGGCATCTACGCGATCTCGGGTCGCGAGGTGACCGCCTCGACCGTCGCGGCGGTCCTGACCATTCTCGGGTACTCGATCTACGACACGATCATCGTCTTCGACCGGATCCGCGAGAACATGAAGTTGATGTCGCGGGCGAGCATCGCCACGATCGCCAACGTGTCGGTGTGGGAGGTGCTGCGCCGGTCGATCGTAACGTCGTGCATCACGATTCTCCCGATCGTCGCGCTGTTCATCTTCGGCGGCGCAACACTCAAGGACTTCGCGTTCGCGATCATCGTCGGCATCGTGATCGGCGCGGTCTCGACGATCCTGATTGCGACGCCGCTGCTCACGAGCCTCATGGAGGGCGACCCCGAGTGGGCGAGGCGCAAGCAGTACGACATCACTCCCGAGGCAGCGGCCGCTGTGCTTCGCGGCGCCGAGCAGGCGGCGGCGGAGGCGCCGGCTCCGGAGGACCCGGTCGAGGCGCTCGAGTCGGCGATCGGTCTCGGGAACGGCGACGACGACGCGGCGAAGCGCGAGCGCCGCCGCCAGCGCCGGAGGTCGCGCCCGCATGGGCGGGCCCGCTAACGACTTCGAGCGTGTGATCCAGCTGCTTGGGCCGCGGCTCGACGAGCTTCGTTCGCTCTTCGACGACCTGGGCTCACGCTGGCGCGGCGACGCGGTCCGCGTGGGCGAGGGGACGAAGCGGCGGGTGCAGGACCTGGCGCGTGAGCTCGGGCTCGTGACGCGCGACGAGTGGGACGAGCTCGAGTTGCGGGTCGCTCAGCTCGAGCACCGGCTACGGCTACTCGAAGATCCGCCCGCGCCGCGCCAGCCGTAGCCCTTGCTACCTTGGTGGTACGGAGTGCGGATCGGCCGTGCTCCCGTGAGGTCGCAGTCTCCTTCTGGACGCTGAGATCTCGACGTCCAAGGAGTTGAGACAAATGACAGATTTTCGTTCCCTCGGGGTGTCCGAGGCCGTGGCCGATGTGCTCGCGGGCCGCGGCATCGAGACCCCGTTCCAGATCCAGGCACTGGTGATCCCCGAGGCGCTCCGCGGCGGCGATGTCCTCGCGAAGAGCCCGACCGGGTCCGGCAAGACGCTCGCGTTCGCGATCCCGATCCTCGAGCGCCTCGACCCGGCCGCACGCCGCCCTGCGGCGCTCATCCTCGTCCCGACGCGCGAGCTCTGCGTGCAGGTGACCGAGGTGTTCGAGCTGATCGCCGGCGACGACCTCGAGGTCGCATCGGTCTACGGCGGTGTGCCGCTCGGCGCGCAGGCGAAGCTGGCCAAGAACGCGCACGTGATCGTCGCGACGCCGGGCAGGCTGCAGGACCTGGTCGATCGGCGGCTCGTGTCGCTCGACCACGTTCGCGTGCTCGTGCTCGACGAAGCCGATCGCATGCTCGACATGGGCTTCAAGCCGCAAGTCGACCGGCTCGTCCGTCTCCTGGCGGAAGAGCGTCAGACGATGTTCTTCTCGGCGACGCTCGACGGTGAGGTCGGCGAGCTCGCCCGCCGCTACACGCACTTCCCCGCCCGCTTCGAGGGCCAGCTACCGGCGGAGCTTCGCACCGGCGACGTCGACCACCGCTTCGTCCCAGTCACCGCGGACACCAAGGTCTCGACGCTCGTCGACCTGCTGAACGAGGAGCGTGGGCTCGTTCTCGTCTTCGTGCGCACGAAGGCGGGTGCCGACAGGCTCGTCGAGAAGCTGCACCGCCACGAGGTCGACGCCGTCGCCATTCACGGAGACAAGGGCCAGGCACAGCGTGAGCGCGCACTTGCGCGCTTCGACTCCGGCAAGGTGAAGACGCTGGTTGCGACGGACGTCGCGGCGCGCGGGCTGGACGTGGACGACATCACGCACGTGATCAACTTCGATCCGCCCGAAGAGCCGGACGTGTATACGCACCGCGTCGGCCGCACGGGTCGCGCCGGGCGCGGCGGCGTCGGCATCACGCTCGTGCTGCCGGAGCAGCAGGAAGAGGTTTCGCGTGTTGCGCGCCTGCAGGGACAGGTCGAGGCGTATGAAGAGGCCGGTCTCAAGCTCGCGAAGCCGAAGCTCGTCTACTCATCGCGGCGCCGAGGAGGCCGGTCGAAATGGTAGGCGGCGAGAAGCTGACGGCGAAGCAGGCGAGTGCGCTCCGCGAAGAGCTCGCTGAGCTCGAGGGTCCCCGGCGGACCGAGGTCGTCGCGTCGATCAAGAAGGCGCGCGAGTTCGGGGACCTGTCAGAGAACTTCGAGTACCACGCCGCGAAGAACGAGCAAGGTCTTCTCGAGGCGCGCATCCGCACGCTGCGTGCTCGCCTCGACGGCGCGGAGATCGTGGAGCAAGGCGCCGCCGATGAAGTCGGCGTCGGCTCTGTGGTGGACATCGAAGGTGACGGCGGCCAGAAACTGACGGTGGAGATCAGTGCCGTCGGCGGCTCCGGCACCGTCTCGCCGACCTCGCCGCTCGGCACCGCGCTGCTCGGCAAGAAGGTCGGCGACACAGTCGACGTCGAGGCTCCCAAAGGCGCCTGGCGTGCGACGATCGCGAACATCCACTAAGGAGCGGCGGACGGTCGACGTTCGTCGCGGTGGTGCGATGGACGTTCCGAGGCAAGGACGCAGGATGTGTCGATAGCGGGACTATCGGCACATCCGAGGACGCCGCATCGGGGCGTCCAGCGCGGCACCGCGGCACAACCGTTGGCCGTTCGCCGCTCCTTGAGCCACACTTGTTGTGTGGCCGCGCGTTCCAAGCAGCGGAATCTGGGGCGTCTGAGCGAAATCGCCCAGGTGGCTGTGCGGCACGGCTTCGGCTACCTCGTCGAAGGCCGGCGGCACACCGAGCTCGAGGGCTCTTCCCGCGGACGGCACCTGCGCGACATGCTCGACGAGCTCGGCCCGACGTTCGTGAAGTTCGGCCAGCTGCTCTCGACGCGACCCGACGTCGTGCCGCCGGACATCATCTCCGAGCTGCGGAGCCTGCAGGACGACGTGCGGTCGTTCCCATACGCCGACGTCGAGCGGATGATCCAGGAGGATCTCGGCCAGCCGATCGAGCGGCTATTCACCGAGTTCGAGGAGGTGCCGCTCGCCGCCGCGTCGATCGGTCAGGTGCATCGTGCGACGCTTCCGAACGGTCGGCAGGTCGTGGTCAAGGTGCAACGGCCGAACGCGCCGAAGCAGATCGAGGCGGATCTCTCGCTGCTCTATCAAGCGGCGCGGCTCGCGAAGGAGCGCATCCGCGCGCTCGACTTCATCGACACGAACGACATCGTCGACGAGTTCGCGCGCTCGATCCGGCAGGAGCTCGACTACCGCCTCGAGGGCCGGAACGCCGACGCGTTCCACAAGGACTTCGCCGGGCATCCGCACGTCGCGGTCCCGCGGGTCTACTGGACATACACGCGGTCGCGTGTGCTCACGCTCGAGCGCCTCGAAGGCGTTCAGCTCGCCGACCTCGACTTCGAGCACTGGTCGCTCGACCAGCGGCGCCGCCTTGCGTACCTGATCACCGAGGCGTGGATGACGATGATCTTCCGGAACGGGTACTTCCACGGCGACCCGCACCCGGCGAACATCATGGTCCTTGCGCCCGACCGCATCGGCCTCGTCGACTTCGGGCTCACCGGCAAGCTCACCGATGACGACATGACGAAGCTGACGCGGCTCTTCATCGACGCTGCGTCGGAGAACATCGAGATGCTGCCGAAGCGGCTCAGCGATCTCGGCGTTCGTTACCCGAAGGAGCGCGAGGAGGAGTTCACCGAAGAGCTGCGCGAGATGTACTACCGCTACTACGGCGCGACGCTGCAGGAGATCGACCCGATTCAGGTCATCCGCGAGGCGTTCGCATTGATCTACACGATGAACCTGCGGCTCCCGACCCGCTTCGTGATGCTCGACAAGGCGATCGCGACGCTCGGCTCGGTCGGCGTCGAGTTGTACCCCGATTTCAATGTGTTCGAGGTGGCGAAGCCGTACGCGCGCGACCTGATGCTGGAGCGATTCACGCCGCGGCGCATCGCGGCGCGGGCGCGCCGCGAGAGCTTCAAGCTGAGCATGATCGCCGCCGAGCTCCCTCACCAGATTCACGACACGCTCGAGCAGGTGCGTGACGGGCAAATCGAGGTCGGGTTCGTGCACAAGGGACTCGACGACCTGCTCGCGAAGCTCGACACGCTGTTCAACCGGCTCGTGATCGCGCTCATCGTCACCGGCGGCCTGATCGGCTCGAGCCTGATCGGCATCTTCGCGAAGACCGGCCCGCACATCCTCGGGCTGCATATCGTGGCCGCGTTCGGCTTCTTCCTCTCCGCCGTGCTCGGCGTGTGGCTGCTCTGGGGCGTCGTCCGCTCCGGGCGACTCTGAGGACGTTTCGGCGCAGAATCGTGCGAAAGGACGACTGGCCGCCCGGGTGGCGCGGGGCTAGCTTCGTCGTATGTCAGCCGCACTGCTCCTCGCCGCGAGTGAGCCCGAGCTCGAACGCCACCTTCCGGAGGATGGTTTCCGCCTCGTCCCGCCCAGCGGGCGATTCGACCTCGTGCTCGCCGGTGACCTCGACGACGTCGACCGTTTCGCGCAGCACGTGCCGGTGATCGTGATCGGGCGGCCGGAGGCGAACGCGGTCGACCGCGTCCACGCGTTTCGCAAGGGCTGCGACGACTACGTCCCGCGACCGTTCGACTACCAGGAGCTCGTCGAACGGATCCACGCAGTGCTTCGCAGGGCGCGGCCGGCGGTGCCCGAGCTGTTGGAAGCGGGGCCGGTGCGGATCGACACGCGCACGCGCGACGTGCGCGTGGCTGGGAGGCGGATCCACCTCTCGCAAAAGGAGTACGAGCTCCTCGTGCAGCTGGCGCGCGAGCCGGGGCGCGTGTTCACGAAGGCCGAGCTTCTGTACGAGGTGTGGGAGTACCGCGCGCCGGCGCGGACGCGGACGCTCGACTCGCACGCCTCGCGCCTCCGGCGGAAGCTCCGCGAGGCTGGGACAGGCGAGGCGTTCGTCGAGAACGTCTGGGGCGTGGGGTACCGCCTGCTCGGGGAGTTGCCGGAGATGTGACGCCTCCCGCTGACCCGGAGTCGCATGCGTAGGCTTGCCGCATGGACCAGCGTGAGAAGGCGCAGGCATTTCGGCGCATGCATGTCGAGCCGCCGATCCTCGTGCTGCCGAACGCGTGGGACGTCGCCAGTGCGAAGGCGCTCGCTGCGCTCGACGGTTGTCGCGCACTCGCGACGTCGAGCGCAGCCGTTGCCCGCTCACTCGGCTTTGAGGACGGCGAACGCGCGCCCGGCCCCGTGATGGTCGACGCCGCCGGGCGGATTGCGCAGGCGGTCGACGTCCCTGTGACCGGTGATCTCGAGCGCGGCTACGGCGATCCCGTCGGGACTGCGCGCGCCGCGTGGGAAGCTGGACTCGTCGGGATCAACTTCGAGGACTCGACGCGCGCTGGGCTCGTCGACGTCGACGAGCAGGTGGCGGCGATTCGCGCGATCCGCGACGCGGTTCCCGAGCTCGTGATCAACGCACGGGTCGACATCTTCGTGCGCATCGGCAGCGGCGACGTCGCCGAGGCCGCTGAGCGTGGGAACGCGTACCTCGCGGCGGGCGCGGACTGCATCTATCCGATCCTTGCGCCCGTGAGCTCGATCGACGCGCTGGTGCATCGGATCAAAGGGCCGATCAACGTGATCGCGGAGCCCGGCACGCCGCCGCCGGCCGAGTTGGGCGAGCTCGGAGTGGCGCGGATGACCTGGGGCTCGAACCTCGCGACCGCTGCGTATGCCGAGGCGGTGCGGATCGCCGCCTCAGCCCTCGGGTAGGTAGAACCAGCGGTCGCTCGGCTGCCGGTGCGCCTCGAAGCCGAGAGCGCGATAGAGCTTTGCGCCGTTCGGAGACGCCGCCAGCACAGCGGTCTTGCAGCCTCGCCTGCGTCCCTCGTCCAGGCGTGTGGCCGCCAGGGAGCGGCCGATGCCGCGGCCCCGCTCGTGGCCGAGAACTGCCAGATCGGTGAGGTAGACGATCTCCTGGCCGTAGAACGCAGACGCCATTGCGACCGGAACGTCGTCGCGGAGCCCGACGTAGAGGCAGAGCGGCGTCGCGAACCCGAGGCCGACGTGCAGCTGCCGTCGTGCGTCGCGATCGCCCGGCGTGTCCAACCAACCACACGGGCCGGCGACGTCGAGCCACGCGTCGAGCTCGGCCTCCGACGAGACCGAGACGATCGTTATCCCGTCGGGCGCGTCGACGTCGATGTGATCGACGTCCGCGCTCATCTCCCATGCGTCGTTCTCGGGCCGGCAGCCGGCGCTCACCAGAACGCTCGGAGTCTCGTCGTTCCCCTCGGCGCACAGCCACGACGCCGGCACGTCGCTGAGCCACGCAAGGAACTCTGCTGCGACCGCCTCGGCGACGGCGCCGGTGCTCACGACGCCGTTCTCGGTGTTCGAGGAAATGCCGGTTCGAACCGCCCAGACACCGTCGCGCTCGAGCACGTCTGCTGCCGTTCCGAGGTGACGCCAGTATTCGGCCTGTGCCGCGAAGTGCGGGGTTGCCCAGCGCTCCACGGCGCTACGACCGATCGTGAATCACGCGTGCGCCGCGGCCGCGCGTGAGGTACGCAAACGCCCAGCGCGTGAGCACGACGAGACGGTTCTGCAGTCCGACCAGGTACACGATGTGGATCCCGAGCCACATCGCCCACGCGATGAAGCCGGTGACGCGCACTCCCTTGACCGAGCCGACGGCGCGTGCGCGCCCGATCGTCGCGAGCTCTCCCTTGTCGTTGTACGAGAAGGCTTTTCGCTCGTCTCGACGGATCGACCGGCCGACGTGACGGCCCTGCTGCATGGCGACCGGCGCGACGCCGTGCAGCTCGAGCCCCCGCACGACCGCCATGTCGCCGAATGCGAACACCTCGCGGTGGCCCGGCAAGGTCAGATCGGGCTCGACGGTGATCCGTCCCGCACGGTCGACGTCCGTTCCCGCAGCATCCGCCAGCAGCTTTGCCAACTCGGACGCCGCGACTCCGGCGGCCCAGATCTTGGTCCGCGCAGGAATCCGCTCTCCCGAGGCAAGCGTGACTCCAGCCGCGTCGATGTCGGTCACCATGCTTTGGAGCTGCGGCGTCACACCGAGCGACCGCAGCTGACGCTCCGCGCTCGCGGACAGCTTGTCGCCGTACGCCGGGAGGACCCGGTTGCCTGCCTCGACGAGCAGCACGCGCGCCGCGCGCGTGTCCACGTCGCGGTACTCGCGCGGCAGGACATCACCCGCGAGCTCGGCGATCTGGCCCGCCATCTCGACACCTGTCGCTCCGGCCCCGACCACGACGAACGTCAGCCATGCGGTGCGGGCGGCGTCGTCCTGCTCGACCTCGGCCGCCTCGAACGCGAGCAGGATCCGGTCCCGGAGCTCGAGCGCGCCGTCGAGCGTCTTCAGCTCCGGCGCATGCTCTCGCCAGTCGTCGTGGCCGAAGTACGAGTAATGCGATCCGCCTGCGACCGCGAGCACGTCGTACGGCACCGTCTGGTCGCCGCCGTTCGGCAGGTCGGCGACACTCACCGTCCGGGCCTCGAGGTCGAACGCGGTCACCTCGCCGAGCAGCACGCGTGCGTTCTTCTGCCGGCGCAGCGCATTGCGCAGTGGGATCGCGACCTCGACCGACGAGAGTGACCCCGTTGCGACCTGGTAGGCGAGGGGTTGGAAGAGGAAGAAGTTCTGCCGGTCGATCAGCGTCACGCTGACGTCGGCGCGCCGCAGCTTGCGGGCCGCGGCCAGCCCGCCGAAGCCGCCGCCGACGATCACAACACGCGTCATGCCGTGAACACTGCACCCTCCAGCTCGAGCAGGCGTCGCTTCACCTCGAGCCCGCCCGCATAGCCGGTGAGAGCGCCGTTCGCGCCGACGATGCGGTGGCACGGCAGCACGATCGGGATCGGATTCCGGTTCATGATCGTGCCGACCGCGCGGGCCGCCTTCGGCTTGCCGGCGCGTGCCGCAAGCTTGCCGTACGTGTCGGTCTGTCCGTACGGCACCTGTGCGAGCTCACGAAGAACCGCCGCCGGAAAGTCGCCGAGGCGCAGGTCGAGCGGCAGGTCGAACGAGCGGCGCTGCCCGTCGAAGTACTCGTCGAGCTCGCGACGGACGTCGTCGAGCGGCGAGCGCAACACACGAGCCCCGAACCCGCGCGCGAGCTGCTCCTCCCAGTCGTCCTCCTGATACGAGATGCGGCAGAGCCCGCGCCATGTCGCGGCGACGTGCAGGTCGCCGACCGGCGACGCGACAACGTCGTAGCGAACGTCGACGAGCCCTTCGGCGACGGCCGCGGCGCGGAACCGCGCGTCGAGATCAGCGTTCACGTTCATGTGTCCTCCTCAGGCGTCGGACGCCGGACGAGGCCGCGGCCCGCGCGGCCTCCTCGGACGATCCGAGTGCGTCGGCGATCTGGGCGTAGGGGAGGTCGTAGCCGTAGCGAAGCACCACCGCGGCGCGCTCGGTCGGCGGC
>Ga0207657_10003841_pt1 | contig 15954 bp, 15 predicted proteins | sample KBSC33metaG_FD_184316 | JGI IMG/M metagenome (GOLD analysis project Ga0207657, IMG submission 184316) | Corn rhizosphere microbial communities from Kellogg Biological Station, Michigan, USA - KBS C3-3 metaG (SPAdes) (version 2) | ecosystem: Host-associated > Plants > Roots > Rhizosphere > Soil ... | reverse complement strand
CCGTTGCTCGCCGATTGCGAGCGCATCGCGCGCGAGATCCGCAGCGGCTATACCATCGGCTACGCGCCACCCGATCGCGATGGTTCCTATCATCGTGTTCGTATCGAGATTGCGCAGCGCGAGGGGCCGAAGATGATCGTGCGGACGCGTCCCGGCTACTTCGCCGCGGGATCGGCGGCGTCGCGATGACACGGCGCGGGCGGCTGTTGTTCGGGATCGAGCTCACGCTGCTCGCGATCGGCGTGGTGCTCGCCGTCTGGTGCGCGAAGGTGATGATCCAGGCGCACTACTACAGCACGCTCCCGATTCCCGCGCCGACCGATGCGACCGCTTCTCCCACCCAACCTGCGGAACCTGGTGTGGCTCCCGCGCCCGCGACGCCTTCGCCGCCCGCTCGCGCGCCGCTTGCCGCGGGCGCGTGGGTTGCACGATTCGACGCGCCATCGGTCCATCTGTCCGCGACCGTGCTCGAAGGTACCGACGACGCGACGCTGGCGCGCGCCGCCGGCCACATCGAGGACACGGCGTTCCCCGGCGATCCGGGCAATTTCGGCATCGCCGGTCATCGCGACACGACCTTTCGCCCCGTTCGACACCTGCACGTCGGCGATCCGCTGACGATCACGACCGCCGATCACCTCTATAGCTATCGCATCACGAAAACCATGATCGTCGATCCGAAGGATGTGTACGTGCTCGACGACGCGGATCATCCGACGCTGACGCTGGTCACCTGTTATCCATTCGAGTTCGTGGGGCACGCGCCGAAACGTTTCATCGTGAGTGCCGATCTGGTGGCCGATATGGCGAGGGCGGGCGGAGCTACAGGGGCGGAAAGGGCTGGAAGCGCGGGATGGGCTGGACAGTCGGGAAGGGCCGGAGAGGCTGGAAGGGCTGGGAAGCCGCGCACAGCTGACGAAATCAGACCAGCTCAAAAGGCGACGCCTGCGTCAATCGCCAAGTAAGGTAGTCTCCGTCTGCCTTCCCTGCCCCGTCCCGCCTTTCCTGCCTGCCCTCCCCGTCCTGCCTTTCCCACCCGTTTAGAATCGAATGCCGACGCCGATCTGCAGACGCTGCGTGTTGATGCCGTTGTCATTTTCGATCACGCCTGTGCGGGCGAAGATGCGGCCGTAGCGATAGCTGCCGTCGAGGAAATAGCGCGACGCGAACGGCACGGTCACACCGCCGCCGAGCACGAAGAGCGCCTTCGTCACCGTGCCCTGCAGGTCGACTCCGGTCGCGACGACGACATCGTTGGTGCCAGACTGGAACGCCGTTTCGGTGGTGACGGTCGCCGCGCCGATGCCTGCGGTCAGATACGGATGCCACATGCGATGCGGCCGCAGCGGGTATCGCACGCCGAAGTCGTAGTAGGTCGCCTTCTGCGTCGGGTTCGCGGTCCCCTGAATGCCGGCGGCAATCACGTTCGCGCGCGCCTGCAGATCGCTGGACGTGATGTTGCGCATGTGTCCGAACTCGAACGACAGCGTCCACTTGCGCGCGAGGCGGTAATCCAGCTCTCCTCCGAATGACGAGGACGACGTGTGACCCAGCGTCGCCGCCGCGTCGATCTGGGCGCTGTAGCGCGCGCCCTCTCCTGGATCTGGGACGGCGGTCTGCGCATGCGCGGCCGAAGCGCAAAGCGTCAATGCCACGGCAAAGACCATCGTCGAACGTACGAAACGCGTCATCGAGATTCCTCCGTGAGGTTTTGGGATCCTGATCCTGTTGCGGAATGGGCTGGGACCCACCGCGTCGCGAGGAGAGGCGTCGAGTATACTTCCCGCCCGACGAACCACGCAACGGAAATGGTACGCTGAACGTATGAGCGACCTCACGCACCAACCGGTGTTCGATCGTCTGGCGGCGCTGCAGAACGCACTGCGCGCGGACGGCTCGCCGAATGCGGCGCCGATGTTGTATCAGTGCGAGCGCCTCGAGCAGGCGCTGCGCTATTCGCACGCTGAAGCGATCCGTTTCGCGGCGTACACGATCAATCACCTCGCCAGCGCTTCGGGGAGCGGAATCGGCGACGTCGTCACGCAGCGGGTGGCCGATCTGCGCGCCGCGCTCGCCGCCGCGGGCCACACGTTTTGACGTCTTTACGGCCCGTCGTCCGACTGATATTCTGAGACGGACCGATGACCGAGGACCGATTCCCGCCGCCGGACGCGCCTGCCGATCCCTCGGAAACTCTGCCGGACACGCCGACGATGGCGCTGGAACCGCTGCCGGCGGGCGCCCTCAGCGCGCCGGCGACGACGACGTACGATGCCGTGCCGCCGCCGTCCGGGCTGCACCAGACGTCCGAGGCTCCGCCGGATCTCAGCCTCGCGTGGAAGCGGATGGGCCACGAGATCATTTCGGGACTCCAGACGCTGGTGTCCGCGGCGGTGTACGCAACGCTCATCGTCACGTTCGGATTTCAGGTGGCGCGCGTCGACGGCTTGAGCATGGCGCCGACGCTCGAGGATCACGACCGCTTGATTGTGAACAAGCTGGTGTACGAGCTCGGCGATCCGCGTCCGGGCGACATCGTGATGCTCTATTACCCGCTGAACCCGGAAAAGATGTTCGTGAAGCGGGTTATCGCGAAGGAAGGCGACACCGTCCGGATCGTCGACGGCCGCGTGTACGTGAACGACATTCCGCTGCGCGACGACTACGTGCCCGCCGAATTTCGCAGTCACGACGATTACGGCCCGGAGGTCATCAAGCAGGGCTACTACTTCGTGATGGGCGACCATCGCAACAACAGCTCGGACAGCCGCCACTGGGGCTTCGTGCCGAAGAAATACATCGTCGGCAAAGTGAAAGTGCGGTGGTGGCCCCTGCAGGACGCGCGGATTTTCTGACCCGTGCCGCCGGCGTGCATGGTGCTGATCGCACCGCGAGAGTTGTTGTCTACGCTGTTACAGCAGAGCACGGACGCCGCGACCGAGGTCCTGCCCTTCTCCAACACGGAGGCGCTGCGCGCGCTGGAAGCGATCACGCTTCGGCGTCCGGAGATCGTCGCGCTCGAGCGGCTGTTCGCGGCGACGCCGCGCGGCGCGGCGCTCATCAACCGCATCAAAGCCGACCCGCTGTTGACGCATTCCGAGATTCGCGTCATCGCGCACAACTCCGACTACTCGCGCGTGTCGCCGCGGCGGCCCGCGGCGACCCAGCCGCTCGATCATCGCGGGACACGGCGGGCGCCGCGGTTCAAGATGGCCGCCGGCGCGCGCGCGGTGGTCGACGGCCGGCAGGCGGCGCTCGTCGATCTGTCGGTGCATGGCGCGCAGATTTCTTCGACGGGACAGTTGAAGCCGCAGCAGCGCGTGCAGATGACGCTGTCCGACGCGCAGGGCGCCGTGTCGTGCACGGGGAGCGTGGCGTGGGCGTCGTTCGAAATCCCGCCCAGCGGCGGTCCGCGCTATCGCGCCGGCGTGGCATTCGTCGATCCGGAAGTACCCGCGATCGACTCGTTCGTCACGCGCAACAAGAGCTCTTAGAAATTGCAAATTGCGAATTTGCAATCGCGAATCAATCCATTTGCAATTTGAAATTGGCACGTTCCAATATCTCGTGCCTGAGTATGGTGTCGTCGCGCTCGGAGCCGGTCGAGATGATTGCGGCCGGCACGCCTGACACTTCTTCCAGCCGCGCGATATAGCGTTTCGCGTTCTCCGGCAGATCCTCGAATCGGCGCACGCCGGCTGTCGGCGTGGTCCAACCCGGCATCGATTCGTACACCGGCGTGCACGCCGCGAGCTGCCCCACGTCGGACGGGAACTCCGTGATCGTGCGGCCTCCAAGGGTATACGCGGTGCAGATGTCGATCTGCTCGAGACGATCGAGCACGTCCAGCTTCGTCAGCGCGAGGGCATCGAGTCCGTTGATGCGCGCGCCGTAGCGCGCGACGACGGCGTCGAACCAGCCGCAGCGGCGCGGGCGTCCGGTGACCGCGCCGTACTCGTTGCCGCTCTCGCGCAGCCGGTTGCCCATCTCGGCGACGAGCTCGGTCGGCATCGGTCCTTCACCGACGCGCGTCGTGTACGCCTTCACCACGCCGAGGACGCCGTGAATCGCGCGCGGTCCGACGCCCAATCCCGTGCACACGCCGCCAATCGACGCGTTGGACGAGGTGACGTACGGGTACGTGCCGTGGTCGATGTCGAGCAGCGTGCCCTGCGCCCCCTCGAACAGAATCGAGCTGCCGCCGCGCATCGCGTCATGGAGCATCAGGGAGACGTCGCGCACCCACGGCTTCAGACGCTCGGCATACATGAGCAGCTGATCCAGGACGGGCCGCCAGTCCATGGTGCTGTCCTGCACGACGCGGTTGCGCGCGGCGACGTTGTCGCGCACCGCCTGTTCCAGCGCGGACGCGTCCGCCAGATCGCCGACGCGAATGCCGCGGCGGCCGATCTTGTCCTCGTACGCCGGTCCGATGCCGCGCGACGTCGTGCCGATCTTGCGTTCGCCCCGGCGCGCCTCGGACAGCAGATCGAGATCGCGATGGTATGGCAGGATCAAGTGCGCTTTGTCGCTGACGATGAGCCGGCCGTCGACGTCGATTCCATGCCGCGTGAGCTCGTCGATTTCCGCGAACAGCGCCTGCGGATCGACGACAAGGCCGTTGCCGATGACGCACGTCACACCCGGATGCAGGATGCCGGATGGAATCAGCCGCAGCACGAACTTGGTGCCGTTGACGTAGACGGTATGGCCGGCGTTGTGCCCACCCTGATATCGCGCCACAATCGAAAAATGCGGCGTGAGCAAATCGACGATCTTTCCCTTGCCTTCATCGCCCCATTGGGCGCCAAGGATTGCGAGGTTCATATCGCGTAAGATTCTACTCTCAACGCGTTTCGCGCGTGGCCGGGACCGAGGACGGACGCTGCGGACTGATCGATGATTCTCCTGAACGGTTCTTCTCTTTCACTCGCGCAGCTGCTCGCGATCGTCGATCGCCGCGAGCGGGTGGGCCTCGAACCGTCGGCGGTCGAGGCGGTGCGCGCCTCGCGCGCGGTGGTGGATCGCCACGCGCACGGCGAGACGCCGGTGTACGGCATCAACACCGGCTTCGGCTCGTTTGCCGAAGTCAAGATCGCGCCCGATGCGCTCGAGGCGCTCCAGCTGAATCTGCTGCGCAGCCACGCCGCCGGCGTGGGCTCGCCGCTGTCCACGCGCGCCGTGCGCGCCACGATGACGCTGCGCGCGAACGTGCTCGCCAAGGGCTTTTCGGGCATTCGGGTGGAGACGCTCGAGGCGCTGCTCGCGCTGCTGAACGCGGGCGTCCATCCGCGCGTGCCGTCCCGCGGATCGGTCGGCGCGAGCGGCGACCTCGCGCCGCTGGCGCATCTCTCGCTGGTGCTCATCGGCGAAGGTGAAGCGGAATATGACGGCGGCGATCAGCGCGGCGATCGCCGCGACCGCGGAGAAGAAGACGGTCAGCGAGCGCGTGCACCGTACGTCTCAGGCGCCGAGGCGCTCGCGCGCGCCGGTCTCGCGCCGGTGACGCTCGCCGCCAAAGAGGGGCTCGCGCTCATCAACGGGACGCAGCCGTCCACGGCGGTGCTCGCGCTGGCCCTGGCCGGCGCCGAGCGGCTCGCGCGCGCGGCCGATATCACCGCCGCGCTCTCGATCGACGCGCTGCGCGGATCGATTCATCCGTTCGAGGCGCGCATCCACGACGCGCGTCCGTTCGCCGGCCAGCGAACCTCCGCCGCCAACATCGAGCAGCTCCTGCGCGGCAGCGCGATCAACCTGTCGCACGCGCACTGCGGCAAGGTGCAGGACGCGTACTCGCTGCGATGCGCCGCCCAGGTCCACGGCGCCACGCGCGACGCGCTGCGCTTCATCGGCGAGACGATTGCCATCGAGATGAACAGCGCCACCGACAACCCCATGGTGTTCGCCGACGCGGCCGGCGGCGGCGAGATCGTGTCGGGCGGCAATTTTCATGGCGCGCCCATCGCGCTGGCGGCCGACCTGCTGGCAGCGGCGCTCGTGCCGATGGCGACGATCAGCGAGCGGCGGACCGATCGCCTGGTGAATCCGGCGCTCAGCGGTCTGCCGGCGTTCCTGACGCGCGAGGGGGGCCTGCAATCGGGGTTGATGATGGCGCAGGTGACCGCCGCGGCCGTCGCCTCCGAGCTGAAGACGCTCGCGCATCCGGCCGGCGTGGACACGATTCCAACGTCGGCGAACAAAGAGGACCACGTCAGCATGAGCATGGGCGCGGCGCTCAAGGCCGAACGCGCGCTGACGCGCGCGCGCGAGGTGATTGCGATCGAGCTGCTGTGCGCGTGCCAGGCAATCGATCTGCTGGCGCCGCTGCGGACGTCGCCGTTGTTGACGCGCGTGCACGCGGCGGTGCGATCGCGCGTGCCGACGCGCACCGGCGATCGCGCGCCGGCGCCGGATATCGAGGCGATCGCCGCGCTGATCGCGTCGAGCGAGCTCGAGGAGGCGTGCGATGCGCGAGTCAAGTAAAAAAATTTGCATTTTCAAATTGACAACACGCGCCCCGCTTCTTAAGGTCTATCTTTCTCCGCCGTACGTTTCATGACCACTGCTACCAGAATCGTCCGTGCGCCCCGCGGCACGTCGCTGACGTGCAAGGGATGGCCGCAGGAAGCGGCGCTGCGGATGCTGATGAACAATCTCGATCCCGACGTCGCCGAACGCCCCGAGGATCTGATCGTGTACGGCGGATCGGGCAAGGCGGCGCGCAGTTGGGCGGCGTACGACGCGATCGTCCGCGCGCTCACCACGCTCGAGCACGACGAGACGCTGCTCGTGCAGTCCGGCAAGCCGGTCGGCGTCTTCCAGACGCACCCCGGCGCGCCGCGCGTGTTGATCGCCAACGCGCTGCTGGTGCCGGCCTGGGCCACCTGGGAAAATTTCCGCGATCTCGAGCACAAGGGCCTGACGATGTACGGCCAGATGACGGCCGGCAGCTGGATCTACATCGGCAGCCAGGGAATCGTGCAGGGCACCTATGAAACGCTGGCCGCCGTCGCGCGCAAGCATTTCGCCGGCACCCTCACCGGCCGCATCGTCGTCACCGCCGGCCTCGGCGGGATGGGTGGTGCGCAGCCGCTGGCGGCGTCGATGAACGGCGCGGCGACGCTGGTGATCGAGGTCGACCCGCGGCGGATCGCCCGCCGGCTCGCGACCGGCTATCTGGATGAAGCGACCGAGAGCCTCGACGAAGCGCTCGGCTGCGTGGCGCGGTGGAAGCGCGGCGGCACGGGACGTTCGATCGCGCTGCGTGGCAATGCCGCCGACGTGCTGCCGGCTCTCGTGGCGCGGGGATTCACGCCCGACGTGCTGACGGATCAGACGTCCGCGCACGACGCGCTGAACGGCTACGTGCCCAATGGTCTCAGCTTCGACGAAGCGGCGCGGCTGCGCGAGCGCGATCCCGACGCGTACATCGCGCGATCGATGCAGGCGATGGCCGAACACGTGCGGGCCATGCTGGCCTTGCAGCAGCGCGGCGCCGTCACCTTCGATTACGGCAACAACATTCGCGCGCAGGCGCAGCGGGCCGGCGTCGCGCGCGCGTTCGACATTCCCGGATTCGTCCCCGAGTACATCCGTCCGCTCTTTTGTGAAGGCAAGGGCCCGTTCCGCTGGGCCGCGCTCTCGGGCGATCCCGCGGACATCCGCGTCACCGACGATGCGGCGCTGGAAATGTTCGCGCACGATGAATCGCTGGTGCGCTGGATCCATCTGGCGCGCGAACGCGTCCCCTTCCAGGGGCTGCCGGCCCGCATTCTGTGGCTCGGATACGGCGAGCGCGCCCGATTCGGGCTGCGCCTGAACGAGCTCGTGCGCGAAGGGAAGATCTCGGCGCCCATCGTGATCGGCCGGGATCATCTGGACACCGGATCCGTGGCGTCGCCCAACCGCGAGACGGAAGGCATGATGGATGGCAGCGATGCGATCGCCGACTGGCCGATCCTCAACGCGCTGTTGAACGCGTCGAGCGGCGCGACGTGGGTGTCCGTTCATCACGGCGGCGGCGTGGGGATCGGCTATTCCCTGCACGCCGGCATGGTCATCGTCGCCGACGGCACACCCGACGCCGACGAAAAGCTCGAGCGCGTGCTGACGTGCGATCCCGGCATCGGTGTGGCGCGTCATGCCGACGCCGGCTATCCGCTCGCCATCGCCACGGCCGTGCGTCAGGGTGTGCGACTGCCGATGCGTGAGGAAGGCCGATGCTGACACCACGTGCCACGTTGACGCGCCGCGTCGCGGCGGCGCTCGATGCGTCGCCCTCTCGAATTCCCGTGCTGCTCGGCGGCTGCGGCAGTGGACGGACGACGCTGCTGCTGCAGTTGCGGGATCGCATCGGCCGCACGGCGGCGCAGTATATCGACGTCGAGCGGACCGCGACGACGCCGGAGCGCTTCCTGCGGGCGATCGCCGCCGGCTCGCCGTTTCCGGCGGGCGACGCGACGTCGGTTCCTGCGGGAGCGCGCGCCGCGTTCGAGGCGACCCTGGAGGGACTCAGCCGCGCGCGCACCGGCGCCGGCGAACCGGTCACGTTCCTGCTCGACGAGTTCCTCGAGCTGCGCACGTTCGAGAGCTTCCCCGGTCTGCGGCGCGTGCTCCACGAACTGGTGGACGGCCTCTCGGCCAGCGGCAACCGATTCGTGCTCACGAGCCGATACGTCGCGCGGACACTGCGGCTGATGCGCGATCGCTCCGCGCGATTCGAGCTGATCCACATGCCGCCGCTCACCGCGGAGGACACGATGGACATCATCGGTCCGCTCGCGGGCGCGCACGAGGCGCACGACGCCGACTATCTCGCGCGCACGGTACAGGCGCTGACCGACGGCCGGCCGATGTACGTGCGGGCGTTGGCCGACGAGCTGAGCGCGCTGCGCGATCATGGTCTGCCAGGCGGCGCCGGGAGGCCCGGCAGTCAGGATCCGATCAGCGCGCTGGCCGGACTGCTCTCCCCCGACGGACGACTCGCGCGGCAGTGCAGCTTCTGCTACGAGCTGCGCCTCCACCGCGCGCGCGGCTACGGCGCGCTCAAAGCGATTCTCGAAATTCTCGCGGACGAGGAAGGTCTCACGCTCACCGAGATTTCGCAGCGCCTCCAGCGCACGCCGGGATCGACAAAAGATTATCTGTCGTGGCTCGAAGACGTCGACCTCGTGACGTCGCGCCACAAGCGCTACAGCTTCACCGATCCGCTCCTGCGCGTCTGGGTCCGGCTGTACTGCCGCGCCTCGGCGCCGAGCGAAGACGACGTCGCACGCGAGATTCACCGCTACGCGATGCCGCGTCTACCGCAGCCGCAGGAACCGGCGCTGGCACTGGCCGCGGCGGGCGGCGCGGCCGCCGAAGACGACAAGAAGCCATGGGGCATCATCGAGATCGATTAACGTCAAGGTTCGGTAGGTTCGGTAGGTTCGCAGGTTCGATAGGTTCCAGCGCTTCCAGAAACAACCGCGATCAGCGCAATACATGCCGTGTCGGTGCGCAGCGTGCGCGGCCCGAGGCTAATCGCCTTGAATCCGTGCGCGGCGAGCAGCCCGCGCTCGAAGTCGTTCCAGCCGCCTTCGGGACCGATTGCGAGCAGGACGCGATCCGCGCGGCCGCGTCGCACGACGTCTCCCGTCGATGCCGCCGCCGAAGGATCGGCCACGAGGCGTAACCCGTCCGGGAAGTAGCGATCCAGTTCGTCTTCGATCAGCACCTTGAATCGTCGATGGATCGTCACGCGAGGCAGCCGCGTGTCGCGCGCCTGCTGCAGACCCTCGATGAGCAGCGGCCGATACCGCGCAGGCGCGAGCGCGTGCGCGTCGAAATAGTTGCGCTCCACGCGCGCGGCATTCGTGATGATGATGTGGCCGACACCCATGGCCGCGAGTTGCGCCCACAGACGCGCCATCACTTTCGGACGCGGCAGCGCGAGCAGCACGTCCAGCGGCGGACGCGGCGGAACGGCTGTCTCGAACGTGCCATGGAGCACGACACGCCCCGCACCGACGCTGCGGACCTCGCCGATGCCGAGCGCACCGTCCAGCACGCCGATGCGCACCGTTTGCCCCGGCGTCACGCGGAGGACGTTCAGCAGGTGCGCCGCACGGGCGCCACCGAGCGCGATCTCGCCGCCGTCGCCGACCTCGCCCGGTTCGACCAGCAGCAGGTTCATCAGCGCGCCCGATCGCTCATTCCTCCGGCTCGCCTCTCAAGCTCTCGAGGCTGCGGCGCGCCGCTTCCTGCTCCGCTTCCTTCTTGCTGGATCCGGTCGCCCGCGCCATCGGCTCGCCGCCGATCGCCACTTCCACTTCGAACTGCTTGCGGTGATCCGGGCCGACGACGCCGACGAGGCGGTACTGCGGCAGCCCCTGATCGCGCGACTGCGCCAGTTCCTGCAGCGCTGATTTGTAGTCCTGCGACGCCGTCGCGCCGCCGGCCTGCACTTCCGCGATCAGGGAGGCGAACTCGCGCATGATGAACGCCTGCGCGTGCTCGATGCCGCCGTCGAGGTAAATCGCCGCGATGAGCGCCTCGTACCCATCCGCCAGCAGCGCCTGCTTGCGGCGGCCGCCGGTCTTCTCTTCACCGCGTCCCAGCAGGAGATGATCGCCCAGCCGCAGCGCCTCCGCCAGCCGCGCGAGCGTCGTCGTCGACACGAGCGACGCCTTCACCTTCGACTTCTGTCCTTCGTCCCATGACGGAAACTGACGGAACAGCGCGTCGGCGATGACGAACCCGAGGACCGCGTCGCCGAGAAACTCCATCGATTCGTTGTCACGGACGCCGCCGCTGACGTCTTCGTTCGCCCGCGACGTGTGCGTCATCGCGTGCTCGAGCAGTCCTCGATCGTGGAAGCGATAGCCAATGGCGCGCTGCAGCGACTCGAACTCGTCGCGCAAGCGGATCACCTGTCCATTTTGAATCTCCGTGCGGTGGCTTTCGATGATGCGGGCGGCATCGGCGGCGTCGGCGCGGTGCACGGAGATGCGCACGTCGCCGAGGCCGCTCACGCTGACCGGAAAGATCGACTGCGGGCGATCGGCCGTGACGACCGACGGAATGCCGTGCGCCTCGAGCAGCGCGTGGACGATGCTCGCTTCGACGTCGGACTGGGAGTGGAAGATGACGATCAGGTCCGCCACGGCGCTCAGGACGGAAACGGCTTCGCGGTCTCTTCCCGCTCCGCGCGCGGCACGCCAATAGCGGCGGCCTCGATGCCATCGTCGACTTTCAACAGGATCATGGTCATGTCGTCGTGCTGCGGCGCGCCGCCCACGAACGCCTCGATCTCGCGGAGAACCCGCTCGCGGAGCTGATCCGAAGGCAGCGCCGCGTGGGTGGCGACGATTTGCGCCAGCCGCGACTCGCCGAAGCAATCGTCGGCGGCGTTCATCGCCTCGGTGATGCCGTCGGTGAACAGCACGTACAAATCGCCGGCGTGCATCGGAATCGACTCCTCGACGAGCAGCTGCTCGAACATCTCGCCGTTGTCGATCTTCAGCCCCAGCACGAGGCCGTCCGGCGCCAGTACCTGCACGGCGCGCCCCTGCCCGCACGACGGTCCCGGCAGGTACATCATCGGCGTGTGGCCGGCGCGCGCGTACGTCATGCGGGCGGCGTCGAGATCGATCACCGCGTAGGTCATCGTGATGAAGCTGCGCGCGTCGAGATTGTTCGCGATGATTCGATTGGCGGCGATCAGGAGATCGCGCGGCGATGAGTGGATCTGACTGAGCGACAGCACCAGTCCCTTCAGCTCCGCCATGTACAGCGCCGCGTAAGTGCCCTTGCCCGACACATCGGCGATCAGCACGCCGAGCCGATGGTTGGCCATCGGAAAGAAGTCATAGTAGTCGCCGCCCACCTCGCGCGCCGGCACGCACAGCGCCGTCAACGACAGGCCGGGCATCACGAGCGGCCCCTGCGGCAGCAGCGACATCTGGATCTCTCGCGCGATGCGCAGCTCTTCCTCGAGACGCTTCTTCTCCGCGGCCTGGCGCAGCAGGTCTTCGATGCTCGCGGTCATCTCGTTGAACGATCCGGCCAGCTCGCCGAGCTGATCCTCGGTCTTCACCGCGATCTTGTGGGTGAAATCGCCCTGCCGCACCCGCTCGGTCCCGGCGAACAGCTCGTGAACCGAACCGGTAATCGATTTCGCGAGCGCGAGGCCGGCGACGAGCGCGATGAACTCGATAATGAGGAACAGTCCGCCGATGCCGAACAGCGCCAGCAGCAGCCCCTGGCCGAAGCTGCGCCCGGCCATGCCTTCGGCTGACGAAATGCGATCGTACAGATCGCTGACGCTCAAGCGGCTCATCACCAGCAGCGTGCCGGTTTCGCCCGTATCCCAGTCGCGGTACTCCATCAAGCTGCCCAGGTTGTTCAGCAGGCCGCTGCGCGAAGAGTCGTGCACCGCGGCGGGGTCCACGCGATCGACGCCGGTCAGCGGTTTGACGCCGCGGTCGTTCGGCACGACGCTGACGTTCTTCAGCTCGACACCCGTCTCGCGCTGCAGTTGGGCGCGCACATCGTCGTTGAGCAGCAGATCGACGACGACGGCGTAGCCCGGCTGCGCTGAATCCGGAAAGGCGACGGCGCGCACCAGCATGTGCGTGTCGCGCTCGCCCGCGTCGGGGCGGTGCGTGTACGCGAATACGCCGGAGAAACCGGCGCACGGCACCCACGAGGGAATCGTTCGCGGCGCGTCGAGGTGATTCCACGGACCCGCCGTTGTCACGGCAGCGGGCTGCGGAGAGTCAGCCGGGCCGGCCGCTGGCGCCACGCAGGTGCGTCTGACGGGCACGACGGCCAGCGACATACCGTGTCCTTCCGCGGCGTTGGTCTCGCGCCGCGTGAGGATTGCGGCGATGTCGCGTCCTCCCACGCGTTGGATCTCGATCGCGGTGCTCTGCGCGACAGCGTGCGCGCGGTCGCTGAGCGCACGCAGACGGCTCTGCACGAGGTACGAACTGAAGTTGTAGAACAACAGGAAGCCGCACAGCAGGAAGAAGCCGACGATCAAAATGGCGGGAACGAAGCCGATGAAGATGTAGGAGAGAATCAGCTTCCGTCGGACGCGCCACAGGAGGCGGCGCTTCGCGAGCACCACCAGACGGAAGAGGAAATAAATCGCACCGGCGGCAATCGCCAGCCCGGCTACGGTGTCGACGACGGCGAGGAACGGCGGCACGCGCCCCACGGCGACGCCGATGAGCACGACCGTCAGCTTGACGGCGAGCCCGACGACGATCGCGCGGCCCGGCAGCGTGGTGAGCAGCGCCGAACGCACGCCGGGGGCCCGATCCGCAGCGGACAGGGTCGGCCGACCTGCGGTTCCTCGTGGGCGTGATCCGGCCATGGACGTGGACTTCGCGATATTAGCAGATGTATCGTAGACGGATCGTGAAGCTCAAAGCCAACGCTCGATTCAGCACCATCTGTCTGCACGCCGGTCAGGATCCCGATCCCTCGACCGGCGCAATCATCACGCCGATCTACCAGACGTCGACCTACGTTCAGGACGAGCTCGGGAAGCACAAGGGGTTCGAGTACGGGCGCACCCAGAATCCGACGCGGCTGGCGCTGGAGCGAAACGTCGCCGCGATCGAGGCGGGCAAGGCCGCGTTCGCGTTCGCGTCCGGCATGGCGGCGATCGGCGCCATCGGCACGATGCTGAAATCGGGCGATCACGTCGTCGTGTCCGACAACACGTACGGCGGGACGTTCCGGCTGTTCGACAAGGTGCTGCGGCGCTATCAGTTGACGTTCTCGTACGTCGACACGTCCGACCTCGGCGCGGTCGAGCGGGCGTTCACGCCTCAGACGCGGATGCTGTTCGTCGAGACGCCGACCAACCCGATGTTCAAGCTGACCGATCTCCGCGCGGCTGCGGAGCTCGCGCACCGGCACGACGTGCGGCTGGTCGTCGACAACACGTTCGCCAGCCCGTATCTGCAGCGGCCGATCGAGCTCGGCGCCGACCTCGTCACGCACAGCACGACGAAGTACCTCAACGGCCACAGCGACAGCGTCGGCGGCATCGTCATTGCGGTGCGCGACGAGGATATCGAGTGGCTGAAGTTCGTGCAGAACGCGGAGGGCGCGATTCTCGGCCCTTTTGATTCATGGCTCGTGCTGCGCGGCACCAAGACGCTGCCGATCCGCATGGTGCAGCACAACGCCAACGGCCTGGCGCTGGCGCAGTATCTCGAAAAGCATTCGAAGGTGAAGCGCGTCTATTATCCGGGACTCCCGTCGCATCCCCAACATGACCTCGCGAAGCGGCAGATGCGCGGGTTCGGCGGCATGCTGTCCTTCGAGCTCGGATCGCTGGACGCCGCGCGGGCGGTGCTGAACAACGTGAAGCTGCACGCGCTGGCGGAAAGCCTCGGCGGCGTCGAGTCGTTGATCTCGCACCCGGCGTCGATGACGCATGCGTCGGTGCCGGCCGAACGCCGCGCCGCGCTCGGACTCACCGACGGGCTGGTGCGGATTTCAGCGGGCATCGAGGACATCGACGACCTCAAGGACGATCTCGCCCAGGCGCTCGATCGCGTACCCTCGTGATCGATTTCTTCCTCCACGCCGATCACAAGCTGATTCAGTTCGTCGCGGCATACGGGTCGTGGGTGTACGGCCTGCTGTTCGCGATCATCTTCGCGGAGACCGGCTTCGTCGTGACGCCGTTCCTGCCGGGCGATTCGCTCCTGTTCGCGACGGGCGCGCTGTGCGCGACGGGTGCCCTCAACACCTGGGCCGCGCTGGCGCTGCTCGCGTTCGCCGCCTTCGCCGGTAACGCGGTGAACTATGCGGTCGGCCGCGCGATCGGCCCGCGCGTCTTCAACGCGACCGATCGGTCCGCTCTCTCCCATCGGCTGCTCAATCAGCGGCATCTCGACCGGGCGCACGCCTTCTTCGAGCAGTACGGCGGCAAGGCGGTCGTCCTCGGCCGCTTCGTGCCGATCGTGCGGACGTTCGTCCCCTTCGTCGCGGGGGCGGCGCGGATGACATCGGCGTCTTTCGTCTTCTACAACCTCATCGGCGCTGGCGCCTGGGTCTGCCTGTGCCTCGGCGCCGGCCTGCTGTTCGGCAACGTGCCGATCGTGCGAAACAATTTCTCTCTCGTCACGATTGCGATCGTGATCGTCTCGATCCTGCCGATGCTCGTGGAGATCGTTCGGAAGCGCGAAGCTCTCGAAGACACGCAGAGTCACACCTAACCGGTCTGGCTCCGCCGCTTCTGGTTCAGTCCCCTGTTTCTGCCTTTATCCATTTCATATACGCCTCGCTCGAGCCGTCGGCCGCGACGACGAGAAACTCGGGGAGCTCGTACGCGTGGAGCTGCGTCAGCCGCGCCTCGAGCGCGGCCAGGCGCGCGCGCGTGGTCTTGATCATCATCTGCCGTTCGGTGTCGCGCTGGATGGCACCGCGCCACCGGTAGAACGACACCATCGGCGGGTGGAGGGTGACGCACGCCGCGAGTTGTTCGTCGACCAGGCGCCTGGCGAGTTGTTCCGCGCGTTCATCGTCGGCGACGGTGGTGAGGACGATCACGATGTCAGTCATGGGCAGCTCGACGATATGACATTTTCAGGCTTGTACTTCCGCCGAAGTTGTTGTACTGTTTTTTCGCGTTGTCCACTGACGATCTCCAGCTGAAACCGCGCCGCCGGACACCCGTTTCGAAGACGGCGCCGAAGCCTGCGCCCGCGCGCAGCCGCCGCATCGTGCACTGGCTGCTGTTGCTCGTCGCCTGCGTGATTATCGTCGACAGCCTCGTCGGCGATCGCGGACTGCTGGCGATGCTGCAGGCGCGGCACGACTACGACGCCCTGGCCGCGAGCGTCGCGCGCGAGCGCGCGGACAATGCACAGTTGCGCGATGAAGTGCGTCGCTTGCGGGAAGACCCGGGCACGATCGAGGAGATCGCCCGCCGCGAGCTCGGCCTGATCC
>Ga0207657_10003838_pt1 | contig 15962 bp, 15 predicted proteins | sample KBSC33metaG_FD_184316 | JGI IMG/M metagenome (GOLD analysis project Ga0207657, IMG submission 184316) | Corn rhizosphere microbial communities from Kellogg Biological Station, Michigan, USA - KBS C3-3 metaG (SPAdes) (version 2) | ecosystem: Host-associated > Plants > Roots > Rhizosphere > Soil ... | reverse complement strand
TTCACATGGAGTCCTTACGAGGGCGAAATCGAGTGAACGCGTTCATAGGAACCCCCTTCTAAGGCTGCAAGCGAAGCCTTAGATGGCTGTCCGAATGCTGAACCGCCCTCCCCTCAAAGTGTTGATCGCGGCACCCCGCGGCTTTTGCGCCGGAGTCGACCGCGCGATCCAGATCGTCGAGCTCGCGCTCGAGCGGTTCGGAGCGCCGGTCTATGTCCGCCATGAAATCGTCCACAACCGCTTCGTCGTCGACCGGCTGCGCGATCTCGGCGCGGTGTTCGTTGACGAACTCGACGAGGTGCCGGACGACCGGCCCGTCGTTTTCTCGGCGCATGGAGTCCCGAAGGCGGTGCCCGAGGCGGCGCAAAGCCGCGGGCTGGCCTACGTCGATGCGACCTGCCCGCTCGTCTCCAAGGTCCATCGCCAGGCGCAGCGCCTGATCGAGGACGGGAGCCACATCCTCTTCATCGGCCATTCCGGACACCCTGAGGTGATCGGAACCTTCGGCCAGGTGCCCGTGGGTGCGATCACCCTCGTCGAGACGGTCGGCGACGTGGCTCGAATCGAGGTTCCCGACGAGGCCAATCTCGCTTTCCTCACCCAGACCACGCTCTCGGTCGACGACACCTCCGCGATCGTCGAGGCGCTGAAGGCGCGCTTTCCCGCGATTCGCGCGCCTCGCAGCGAGGACATCTGCTACGCGACATCGAACCGGCAGGCGGCAGTGAAGGCCGTCGCGCCGGAATGCCAGCGGATGCTCGTCATCGGCGCACCCAACAGCAGCAACTCGCTTCGCCTCGCCGAGGTTGCCGAGCGCATGGGAGTCCCCGCACGCCTCATCGAGAGGGCGTCCGACATCGACTGGGAGTGGCTCGGCGAACCGCAGACGATCGGCCTGACCGCCGGCGCGTCGGCACCGGAGGTGCTCGTCCGCGAGGTCGTGGACGCGCTCGCCGAGCGATTCGAGGTGACCGAGGAAATCGCCGACCACACGCCGGAGCGCATGACCTTCAAGCTTCCGCGCGAACTCGTCGCCTGACGTGAACGATTTCCCCGTCGTCGAAATCTTCACGGACGGCGCTTGCCGCGGCAACCCAGGGCCCGGCGGCTGGGGCGTGCTGCTGCGCATGGGCGGCAAGGAAAAGGAGCTGTCGGGCGGGGACCCGCTGACCACCAACAACCGGATGGAGCTGCTCGCCGCGATCCGGGGTCTCGAGGCGCTCACGCGCCCGTGCCGGGTACGGCTGCACACCGACAGCATTTACGTCCGCGACGGAATCACACGCTGGATCCACAACTGGCAGCGCAACGGGTGGCGCACCTCGGACAAGAAGCCCGTCAAGAACGCCGAGCTGTGGCAGGAGCTGATCGCCGCGACCGCGCCGCACCAGATCGAATGGCATTGGGTCAAAGGCCACAGTGGCCATCCCGAGAACGATCGGGCCGACGCGCTCGCCTGCACCGCCGCTGACGAGCAGCGGCGTCACCACCGCCTTTGATTAAACTAAGTTCATTTGGATGGGCGAACGGCTGTTCCTAGAGAGTCGTCGCACCGACTCTCTCATGCCCCTGAAAAAGTTGGTGGGGAGGCGCCGTCCCTCCGAAGCGCGCGCCTCCCATTTCACCTTCAACGACCGAAGCGCGCCGGCGAAAACACCGCCGCATCGACGTGCTCCAAGGCCGGCGGAAGATCGCGCTCGAGCAATAGCGCGGCGCAGAGCATCGCGGCCGCCGCAGAGGTCTGGATCCCGAACCCGCCCTGCCCCGCGCACCAGAAAAATCCCGGGACCACCGAATCGAATCCGTAAACCGGCAGCCGGTCGGGCGCGAAGCTCCTGAGGCCGGCCCAGCGACGCTCGACCGCCTCGATGGGCCAGTCGACGACCTCCTGGAATCGCTCGATCGCAAGGGCGACGTCCTCTTCTTCGGGCGCCGCGTCGCAGGGGTCGCTGTCGATCTCGTCGTGAGGGCTGAGCCACACGGTGCTGTCGCCCTCACCCTTGAAATAGAAAGTTCCGTCAGCCGAATCGACGAGCGGCAGGTCCTTGAGCCCGCGGCGGCCCACGCGAAGCTGGACCATCGTCCTGCGCTTTGGAGCAATCCCAAGCGGCGCCGCGCCAGCGATTGCCGCAACGCCGTCCGCCCAGGCTCCGGCGGCGTTGACGAGAACCGCCGCGGTGCGCGTCGAGCCGTTCGAGAGACTTAAGGTCCATGAATCCCCCACGCGCTCTGCGCGAGTCACTTCGGCGGACGTTTCAACACTCCCTCCCGCATGCCGGAATCGCCGCAGGAAGCAGGCGTGCAACCCCGCCACGTCAATGTCGGCGCACCCCGGCTCGAACAGCGCCCGGCGCCACTCCGGCCTGATCCCCGGAATCAGCCGTTCGAGCTCTTGCCGGTCGATGGGGTGCGCTTCGACCGCTGCCGGCAATTGCGGCAGCTCACCGCGAGTCACATGTACGTCTCCTCGCATGCGCAAGAAGCCGTGCTCGGAGAAATCCACGGGCGGCTCGGCGAGGAAGGAGCGGGACGCCAGCGTCAGCTTCGCGACTTCGGGGCCTCCGTAGCTTTCGAGATAGAAAGCCGCCGACCGTCCCGTCGCATGGTAGCCGCAGTGATCCTCGGCCTCGACGATCAGCGTCCGGCGCTGGCCGGCAATCTCGGCGCCGAGGCTCGCGCCGGCGATTCCGCCGCCGACGATAATGACATCGAAATCGGTCATTCCTGCGAGGCGGTTACGAATTGGAAAGCGGCGCCGTCTAGTGGTGGCGTCATGTTCAACGGCACATTTACCGCGCTGCTGCTCCTGGCGCTTGCTGCGACGCTCATCGTGGCGGCCGTGGTCGATGTGCGCACGTTCACGATCTCGAATCGGCTCAATCTCGCCGTCGCGTTGGGTGCGCCGCTCTACTGGCTTTCGATTCCGTTGGCGTCCTGGCCCGCGATTGGAATCCAGCTGGCTGCCGCCGCGATTGTTTTCGTGCTGCTCGCCGCCGCATTTTTTGCGGGCATGATGGGCGGAGGTGACGTCAAGCTCGCGGCGGCGCTGGCGCTGTGGTTCCCGCCGCTCGTCACGATCAAGTTCCTGGTGCTGATGTCGCTCGCGGGAGGCGTGCTGACGCTCGTCGTTCTCGGCTGGCATCGCGCCAATAAAAGGGAGGGAAGGCCCGAGATTCCGTACGGGGTCGCCATCGCTTTTGGCGCGCTCGCCGTGCTCGGGCCGATTCTCACCCAACGCTTTCTTAACCAATTTGCCTGATGTGTGAGGCTGTTTTGAAGACCCGTCTGGGGGAGGCGACTGCGCCATGGATGTGAAGAAGCTCGCTCTGCTCGTTGGAGCCTTGGTCATTGCGGTGGTCACCGCGGTCATGGCCAAGAACATGTTCGCCGGTGCCGGCACCCAGCAGGCTGCGGCGGCACCCGTGCCCACCGGGCCCAAGGTGCTCGTTGCCAAGAAGGCCATGCCCGTCGGCACGATCATCGACGCCGACAGCTTCAGCTTCCAGCCCTGGCCGAAGGAGCTGATGCAAGGCGCCTATTACACGGAAGGCCAGCCTGACTCGAAAAACCTCGCGGGCACCGTCGTTCGTTATGCGATCGCGGCCGGCCAGCCGGTCACTCGCGGCTCGCTCGTCGGCCCGCAGGACCGCGGCTTCCTCGCTGCGGCGCTCGGCCCGGGCATGCGCGCCGTCACCGTCCCCGTGAATACCACCTCGGGCGTCGCCGGCTTCATCTTCCCGGGAGACCATGTCGACCTCATGCTGACCCAGCAGGTCGTCGGCGGCGGCGATGGCGCCCCGCTCAAGGTTTCCGAGACCATCGTCCGCAATGTTCGCGTTCTCGCGACCGACCAGCGCTTCACCGACAAGGACGAGGACGGCAAGACCCAGGTCCGCACCGCCTCCAACGTGACCTTCGAGGTGACTCCGAAAATCGCGGAGAAGATCGCCGTCGCGCAGAGCCTTGGCCAGCTGTCGCTGTCGCTTCGCTCGATCGCCGACAACAGCGCCGATCTGGAGCGCGCGGTTGCCGCCGGCGACGTCAAGGTCCCGGCAAACGCCAGCCCGGCGCAGGAAAAGCAGATGCTGCTCGCCTATGCCGATCGGCCGAACGACAGCGCCACGACCTTCACCACGGGCGGCGACGTGTCGCGCTTCCAGCGCCGCAGCGTCCCCGGCAAGCCGGTCTCAATCGAGGCTCGCCCGGCCGCTGCGCCTGGCCAGTCCGCGCCTGTGGGTCCGGTAGTCCGCATCGCTCGCGGCAATGAAATCACCACGGTTCCGGTGGGAGCTCGCTAAAATGAAGACTCAAGCCATCACCCGCCGGGCGCGTCTCGGCACCGCTTTCGCGGCATTGGCCGTCGGCATCGTCGCCGTCGCCACCCCCGCCCCGGCAGCGGCCCAGCCCAAGGCTTACACCTCGGGCAGCTATCGGCCCTCGACCCAGGTCCAGCTTTCGACCGGCGAAGGCCAGATGATGAACCTGCCGCGCAGCGTGTCGAGCGTCTGGACGTCCAACCCGGACGTGGCCGACGTTTACATGAACGGCACTCGCCAGATGAACCTGTTCGGCAAGAAGACCGGCCAGGCCACGGTGATCGCCACTGCCGCCGACGGATCGGTCGTCTACGGCGCGAACGTCCGGGTCACCCCGAACGTTACCTCGATCAACGACATCCTGCGCCAGGCGATGCCGGAAACGCAGATCAGCGTCACCAACGTCGGTCAGGTTGCGGTTCTCAACGGAACGGTCGCCTCTCCGGAGGAGGCCGCACAGGCGGAGATGCTGGTCAAGGCCGCGCTCAACCCGGGAGTCGATGTCAGCAAGGCAGACGCTGCGCTGACCATCGTTCCGGTGAGCCGCCTCAAGGTCGCCACCCCGCTCCAGGTGATGCTGAAGGTCCGCATCGCGGAGATGAACCGTTCGCTGGTCAAGCAGTTCGGAGTCAATCTCCTCACTCGCGACCGCTCGGGCGGAGGCGTCCTCGGCAACATCGGCCGCGGCAATCCCGGTTCGATCAACACGGTTCCGGGCAAGCCCGGCACGATTGATCCGGACAGCGGCCTTCCGGCCGGAAGCACCTCGGTGCTTTTCAACAACCTGACCGGGGGGACGACGCTCGGCCTGTTCGGCAAGATCCTCGGGCTCGACGTCCTCGGGACGCTCGACCTTCTGGAGAAAGATGGCGTCATCACGACGCTCGCCGAGCCGAACCTCACCGCATTGTCGGGCGAAACCGCCAGCTTCCTCGCCGGCGGCGAGTTCCCGATCCCGGTTTCGCAGGCGCTCAACAGCGTCACGATCGAGTACAAGCAGTACGGTGTCGGCCTTGCCTTCACACCGATCGTCCTTGGCGACGGCCGCATCTCGATGCGCGTCCGCCCCGAGGTCAGCCAGCTGAGCGAAGCCGGCTCGGTCAATCTCAACGGCTATACCGTGCCGGCGCTGACGACGCGCCGCGCCGAGACGACCGTCGAGCTCGGCTCGGGCCAGTCGTTCATGATTGCCGGCCTGCTTCAGAACAGCAGCAACAACAGCGTCGAGAAGGCGCCCTTCCTGGGCGACATTCCGGTCCTGGGCTCGCTGTTCCGCTCGACCAAGTACCAGCGCAACGAGACCGAGCTCGTCATCATCGTGACGCCCTACCTCGTGAAGCCGGTCTCGGGTCAGCTCGCCACGCCGGCCGACGGCTATCGGGCGCCCAACGATGGCCAGAGCTATCTGCTCGGACAGACCTACAACGGCAGGAGCGGATCGGTTGAGCCGACCGCGGTCCAGGCGGCTCCGGTCGCCCCCGTTGCCGCCGGAGCGGCTGCCGCTCCCGGGTTCAAGCTGTGAACCGCCGCGTGACAGAGAAGGATTGGACGATGCGTTCGAAAGTGATCCTCATGGCGCTCGCCTCCACGGTGGCGGCCTGCTCGACGACGACTCCTGAGATGCCCGACAAGGGCGTCGCGGCGATCAACGTTCCTGTCGTCACCAGCGCGGACTATGTGTTCGATGCAGCGGCGCCGGACGGCGCGCTTGCCCAGGGCGAGGCCGAGCGTCTCAACGGCTGGTTCCAGGGCCTCGGCCTCGGTTACGGCGACTCGGTCTATGTCGACGGGGGCTACGCCGATGCGGCTCGCGGCCAGGTCGCGGCGATCGCCGGCCAGTACGGCATGATGGTTTCGGCAGGAGCGCCGGTCACCGCCGGCGCGGTCCAGCCCGGCACCGTTCGAGTGGTGGTCAGCCGCCGCCGCGCCGAGGTTCCCGGCTGCCCCAACTGGAGCCGCCCGTCGAACCCGAACTACGACAACCGCACGGGTCCGAACTTCGGCTGCGGGGTCAACTCGAACATGGCCGCGATGGTCGCGAACCCGGAGGACCTGATCCACGGCCGCGAAGGCGCCGCCACGGGTGACGTCAACGCGGCTTCCAAGGCTGTCATTCTGTACCGCTCGACACCGCCGAGCGGCGCGAAGGGCTTGCAGGAAGTCAACACCAAGAAGGGCGACAATTGATGAACGCGCCAATGCATCCCCGCGCGGGGCTTCGCGACCCGTTCACCGCCTTCGTCTGCGACGATGCCACGGCCGACATGCTGCGGCCGGTCGCGGTCGAGCACGGCTGGTCTCCGGAAAAGGTCAACAAGGGTGGCCTGCGCAACGCCGTGCAGTCGCTGTCGGTGTCGGCCAGCCCGAACATCCTGTTCGTCGACCTCAGCGAATCCGCCGACCCGCTCAACGACATCAACGCGCTTGCGGAGGTGTGTGAGCCCGGAACGATCGTGATCGCTTCGGGCACGGTCAACGATGTCCGCCTTTATCGCGACCTCGTCGCCAGCGGCATCCACGACTATCTGCTGAAGCCGTTCACCGTCGACCAACTGCGCGACACCTTCGCTCATGCGCAGATGATCCTGTCGGGTCCGCGCGGCGAGGCGCAGGCCGATAAACCGCACGTCATGGCCGCCGTGATGGGCGTCCGCGGCGGCGTCGGCGCATCGACCATCGCGACGTCGCTGGCCTGGCTGCTCGGCGAGCGGGCGCACCGCTCGACGGCGTTGCTCGATCTCGACGTTCACTTCGGCACCGGCGCGCTCGCGCTCGACCTCGAGCCTGGCCGCGGCCTCACCGACGCCATCGAGAACCCGAGCCGCATCGACGGCCTGTTCATCGAGCGTGCGATGGTTCGCGCCAACGAGCGCCTGTCGGTGCTGTCGGCCGAAGCGCCGATCCACCAGCCGCTGGTCACGGACGGGAGCGCCTTCTTCGCGCTCCAGGAAGAGATGCGGAATGCGTTCGAATCGACGGTGCTCGATCTCCCGCGCCACATGCTCATCCAGCATCCGCACCTCGTTCACGACGTTCATGTCGCGGTCGTCGCCGCCGAGCTGACGCTTGCAGCGACCCGCGACACGATCCGGGTCCTCGCCTGGCTCAAGTCGAACGCGCCGCAGACCAAGGTGATTGTCGTCGCCAACGGCGTTCCGTCGGGCGGCGCACTGGAGATCAGCCGCAAGGATTTCGAACAGTCGATCGAGCGTTCGGTCGACATCGTCTTTCCGTTCGATGCCAAGCTTGCGGCGCAGGCGGCGAAGCTCGGCAAGCCGATGGCGGAAGTCGCAAGCGGCAAGATGGCGGGGCCGTTCAACGCCCTTTCGAACCTCGTCCTCAGCCACGCCAGCGACGAAGTCGCCGCGCCGGACAAGTCGCCGGCAGCTGCGAAGTCGATCGTCGACAACCTGAAGTCGATGCTTTCGAAGCCGAAGGACAAAGCGGCCTAAGTAACGCCTCGGCGCCCTTGCCGCGGCAAAGAGTTGGAAGGCGAAGTACGGATGCTTCTTTACGTACTCCTGATCGGCGGCTTCGGCGCCCTCGGCCTCGCTTTCATGGCGATGCGCGGGCCCTCGCCGGCGCAATCGCTCAAGCGCCGCGTCGAGCTCATCAAGGAGCGTCACGGCGACGTCATTACGGGCAACGCCCAGGCGCAGATCCGCAAGCTTTTCGCCGAGCGTGCGGGCAAGTGGGAGGGCTATGCCACGACCCTGATCCCCAAGCCGGCGCTTCTGCGCAAGCGGCTGGAGATGACGGGCAAGAACATTACCCTCGTCAAATATGCCGCAGTGTCGCTCGGCATCGTCGCCCTTGTCAGCATCCTGCTGATGTTCCGCGGAGCGCCGTTCCTGCTGTCGCTGCTGCTAGGCCTGTTCTTCGGCCTCGGCGGGCCGCACTTCATCGTCGGGAAAATGATCAAACGTCGCGTCGCCAAGTTCAATTCGAACTTCCCCGACGCAATCGAGCTGATGGTTCGCGGCCTGCGCTCGGGTCTCCCTATCACCGAGACGCTGGGCATCGTCGCGAGCGAAATCCAGGGACCGGTCGGGATCGAGTTCCGGATGGTCTCCGACAAGATGAAGATCGGCCGCACGATGGAGGCTGCGCTCCAGGATACGGCCGACCGCCTCGGCACGGCCGAGTTTCAGTTCTTCGTGATCACGCTTGCCATCCAGCGCGAGACCGGCGGCAACCTCGCCGAGACGCTGTCGAACCTGGCGGACGTGTTGCGCAAGCGCGCCCAGATGAAGCTCAAGATCCGGGCGATGAGCTCGGAGTCGAAGGCTTCGGCCTATATCGTCGGCTCGCTGCCGTTCGTGGTGTTCACGCTCGTGTGGATGATCAACCCCGGATACATGGGCGGCTTCTTCACCGACCAGCGGCTGATGGTCGCCGGGATCGGCGGCATGATCTGGATGGGAATCGGCGCCGGAATCATGGCCAAAATGGTCAACTTCGAGATTTGATGGGGGACTGACAACAATGCAGCAGGCTCCCGTAACCGGACCGCACATCCTCGGCTTCGACGTCATCTGGATTGCGACGATGCTCAGCGCCGTCGCGACCTTCGCGGTGTTGCTCGCCATCTATGCGGCGACCACCGTCAAGGACCCGATGGCGCGCCGCGTCAAGGCGCTCAACGAGCGGCGCGAGCAGCTCAAGGCGGGCATCGTTGCGTCCACCAACAAGCGCAAGAAGCTGACGAACAAGAACCAGGCGGCCGACCGCGTCCGCTCGATCCTGTCGCAGTTCAGGATGCTTCAGGACGACCAGATCAAGAAGACCCAGACCAAGCTGATGCAGGCGGGCATCCGTACCAAGGATCTCGCATTCTTCATCATCTTCGCGCGCTTCGTCCTGCCGGTCGTGCTCGGGATCACCGCCGTGGTGATGCTCTACGTCCTGGGCTTCGAGCCGCAATGGTCGGCGCTGCGCCGCTACATCACCGTCGCCGGCGTTCTGATCGGAAGCTACAAGGCGCCGGACATCTGGCTCAAGAACCGGGTCGGCAAGCGCAGCAACGCGATCCGCAAGGGCCTGCCCGATGCGCTCGACCTGCTCGTCATCTGCGCCGAAGCCGGTCTGACCGTGGATGCGGCGTTCGGCCGCGTCGCAAAGGAGCTGGGCAAAGCCTATCCAGAGCTCGGCGACGAGTTCGGCCTCACCGCGATCGAGCTCGGGTTCCTGAACGAGCGCCGCCAGGCTTTCGAGAACCTCGCCAACCGCGTCGATCTGGAAGCCGTCCGCGGTGTGGTCACGACCATGATCCAGACCGAGAAATACGGTACGCCGCTCGCCTCTGCGCTGCGCGTGCTGTCGGCGGAATTCCGTCACCAGCGCATGATGCGCGCGGAGGAGAAAGCGGCCCGCTTGCCTGCGATCATGACCGTGCCGCTGATCCTGTTCATCCTGCCGACGCTGTTCGTGGTCATCCTCGGCCCCGCCAGCTGCTCGATCAACGACAACTTCATGCACGGCTGACGTTCCGCCCGGCCCGCCGGACGGAGAAAAGGGAACGCGGCGGCGCGCTCAGGCGTAGTCGCCGCGAATCCGTTTACGTTGGGGACGCGCAATGAACATCACATCCGACCCGAACCTTTGGGCGATTTGCATCCTCGTTTTCCTGCTCGGCCTGCTGATCGGCGTGTTTCTGACCGCTGGCGGGCGGCGCAAGTGGAAGACCCGTTACGCATCTGAAGTGGACCGCCGCGAAAAGCTCGAGCGGGACCACGCGGAGCGCGTCAAGGACTGGGATTCGCGCGAGAAGGAATGGCGCGAGCGCGACAGCCTGCGCGCCGCGGCCATCAAAAGCGGGCGCGGCCCCGAAGACGACCGCCCGCTTTAGCCCTCGATCCTGGAGAAATCCGCCACGGCGTTCACCGCGTCGCGAAAGCTCGTCAGCAGGTTGAGCCGCCGGGCCCGCGTCGCCTTGTCAGGATCGTTGACCGTCACTTTCTCGAAGAAGGCGTCGATTGGCGCGCGGAGGCTCGCGAGCGCCGCCATCGCCGCTGTGAAGTCCTCGGCCTCGAGCGCCGCCTCGGCCTTCGGCTCCGCGGATCCGAGCGCTGATACCAGAGCCTTCTCCTCGGCCGGAGCATTAGCGGGCGCCGACGAGCCGGTCGCCATCTCTGCCACCGCCTCGGCGATCGCCGGCTCCTCGACCAGCACCAGCGGATCCTCCTCGCCGGTTTGCGGAATGCCCTGGTCGCCCCCCGTTGCCATGACCCGAGGCAGGTCCCAATTCTCCTTCTTCAGGATGTTCGCGGCACGCTTGTAGGCCGTCAGCAGGTCAGCGCCCTCACCCGTTTCAACGAATTCCTGGAGGGCTCGGACGCGGGCGAGCAACCGCACCAGATCGTCCTCGCCGCCGAGAGCAAACACGGCGTCGATGAGGTCGTGACGCACGCCCGCCTCGCGCTGCTGCACCTTCAAACGGTCCGCGAAGAAGTCGATCAACTCGCCGGCCGTCCGGTCGAGCTGATGGGCGGCCGCGCTATCGGTGACCTGCCCGGCCCGGTTGGCCAGCGATCCCCGAAGGGCCTGGAGGAGGGGCAAGCGCAAGCCGTTGCGAACGATGATCTCGATCGAGGCGATCGCCGCTCGACGAAGCGCGAACGGGTCCTTCGATCCGGTCGGCTTCAGTCCGACACCGAAGAAGGCGCAAATCGAGTCCAGCTTGTCGGCCAAGGCGAGCGCAACGCTGACGGGTTCGGAGGGCACTGCGTCGCCCTGCCCCGCCGGCTTGTAATGGTTGCGGATCGCGTCCGCGACGGCCTTAGGCTCGCCCTGCGCGTCGGCGAGATAGCCGCCGATCACGCCCTGCAGCTCGGGGAACTCGCCGACCATGCCCGTGACGAGGTCGGCCTTGGCCAGGCGTGCAGCGCGTTCGACCTGATTGGGGTCCGCCTTGATCACGCCGCTCTCCACCAGCCAGCGCGCGAGCCTGGCGACGCGCTCGACTTTGTCGGCAATCGTTCCGAGCTTCTCGTGGAAGACGACGCCGTCGAGCTTCCGGGCCTGCTCCTCGAGTGGGACCTTCAGGTCCTGCTCCCAGAAGAAGCGGGCATCGGCCAGGCGCGCGGCGAGCACCCGGCGGTTCCCCTCGACGATTGCGGCGCCCCCGTCATTCGCAGCGACATTCGCGACGCACACGAAAGCTGGCGCCAACCCGCCATCGGACGCAGTGCAGGCGAAATATTTCTGATTGGTCCGCATGGTGAGCACGATCACCTCGCGGGGCACGTCGAGGAAATCCTCGTCGAACTCGCCTAGAAGCGGCACCGGCCATTCGGTCAGGCCGGCATTCTCGACCACCAGCCCCTCGTCGGCGAGAAGCGACACGCCCGCCCCCGACGCCGCGGCCTCCGCGCCCTCGCGGATGATCCGCTCACGCTCCTCCTGGTCGACGATGACATGGCAGGCGCGCAGCTTCTCGATGTAATCTGACGCGCCGCCGATGGTGATGTCGCCGGGGTGGTGGAAACGGTGTCCCACGGTCGTTGCGCCCGAGACGATCCCGTCGATTTCCACCGGAACGATCTCTTCGCCGAGCATCGCGACGATGCCGTGCAATGGGCGCACCCAGCGCAGGGAGCCGGAACCCCAGCGCATCGACTTCGGCCACGCAAAATCGGAGATGATCCGCTTGACCGCGTCGCCGAGGATTTCGGCCGCCGGCCTTGCGGGCAGCTCGACAATCGCGAAATAGACTCCGTCGCGTTCCTCGAGCTGGTCCTGACGAAGCCCCGTCTTTCGCAGGAAGCCCTCGAGCGCCTGTGGCGGCGCCGAGCTGCGCGGGCCCTTGATTTCTTCGCGGCTCGCCTCGGTCGTCTCCGCCACGTCGCGCGCGATCAGCACGAGCCGCCGCGGCGTCGAATAAGCGTCGATCGGGCCGGTGGCGAGGCCCGCCTCGGCGGCGCACTCGGCGAACAGCCGCGCAAGCTCATTGCGCGCTCCCGCCTGCATCCGGGCCGGGATTTCTTCCGACAACAGCTCGAGCAGGAAGTCGGCCATCAGGCGGCGCGCTCCAGCCACGCGCCGCACGCCGCCTTCGCAAGATCGCGAACTCGGCCGATATAGGCCTGGCGCTCGGCGACACTGATCACGCCCCTCGCCTGCAGCGTGTTGAAGACATGGCTGGCCTTGATCGCCTGCTCGTAAGCGGGGATGGGAAGCTTCCTGTCGAGGCAGCGTTCGCACTCTGCCGCCGCCTTGCGGAAGGCGTCGAACAAGGCGTCGGTGTCGGCGACCTCGAAATTATAGGCCGACATCTCGCGCTCGTTTTCCAGGAAGACGTCGCCATAGGTCACGCCCTCGCTGTTGAACTTGAGGTCGAACACGTTGTCGACGCCCTGGATGTACATCGCGAGCCGCTCCAGCCCGTAGGTCAGCTCACCGGTGACGGGCCGGCATTCGAACCCGCCGACCTGCTGAAAATAGGTGAACTGGGTCACCTCCATCCCATCGCACCACACTTCCCAGCCGAGTCCCCAGGCGCCGAGCGTCGGGCTTTCCCAATCGTCCTCCACGAAGCGGATGTCGTGCTTCAGCGGGTCGATGCCGATCTCGGTCAGGCTTCCGAGGTAGAGTTCCTGCAGGTTATCGGGGCTCGGCTTCAGGACGACCTGGTACTGATAATAATGGCCGAGCCGATTGGGATTTTCGCCGTAACGGCCGTCGGTCGGTCGGCGGCAAGGCTGGACATACGCCGCTTTCCACGCGTCCGGCCCGAGCGAGCGCAGGACGGTCGCGGGGTGGAATGTCCCCGCCCCCATCTCCATGTCGTACGGCTGCAGGATCAGACAGCCCTGCGCGCCCCAGTAGCGATGGAGGGTCAGTATCAAATCCTGGAAGCTCAGGCTCAAGCGAAATGCCCCTTCGAATAGGTCGCCGCGGCTTTGGCCGATGCGTTATCGGGGGGCAAGTGGAGGTTCAGCTTGTCGCCGGTAGCCCGCTCAACGAAAGGCTTTTGAATCCATGCTGAAATCCTTCCTGCGGCGCGCCGCAGCCGCACTCGGTCTCGGCGCCCTGCTCGTCGGCGCGCCAGTCGCCGCCAGAGCGCCGCAGGCCCGTCCCGCCCTATGGGAAGTCTCGGACGCCGACACGACCATCTATCTGTTCGGGACGATCCACCTTCTTCCCGAGAACTTTCAATGGCGTACGGCGAAATTCGATCAGGCCGTCCAAGGTTCGCAGCAACTCGTGATCGAGACGATCGTCGACGACAAGGATCCGACCAAGATCATGTCGGCGCTGTCGAGCCTCGCCTTCAACACGCCCAATCTTCCGCCATTGGTCGAGCGGGTTTCGCCCAAGGTGCGCCCTGCCCTGGAAGCAGCCATCAAGAAAAGCGGCTTCCCGCCCCAGGCGTTCGACCGGATGGAAACCTGGGCCGCCGCCTTCATCCTGCTCGGCAATCAATATCGCGACATGAACCTCAAGGGCGACGAGGGCGTCGAGACGGTGCTCCGTCACAACTTCGCCACCGCCGGAAAGCCGATTGGCGAGCTCGAAACCAACCTCCAGCAGTTCGGCTTCTTCGACAAGCTTCCGGAAAAGGCGCAAGTCGCCCTGCTCGAGGGCGCCGTTGACGATTCCAAGAGCGCGGACGCGGAATTCACGGCCATGCTCAAGGCCTGGTCGGCGGGAAATGTCGGCGCGATCGCGCGGACGTTCGACCGCGACCTCGAAAGCTCGCCCGAGCTCGCGCAGGCCCTGATCCACACCCGAAACGCCAATTGGAAGAAGTGGATTGAGCAGCGCCTGACCCAGCCCGGCGCGGTCATGATCGCCGTCGGCGCCGGCCACCTCGCCGGCAACAGCTCGGTGATCGCTCTGCTGAAGCGCGACGGCTACCGAGTCCGCCGTGTCCAATAAGCGACATTCGCGGCCCTGATCGCCTGCATCCATCGGGAAAAGTTCACGATTCTACCGATTCCGCTAGACATTCGTTAATAAGATTGTGACCATCCTTGCAGGGTATCGGGCTGGGGGGTCTGATGCGCCAAGTCGATGGAAAGCGGGGGCTTTCCGCACAGGCCTGGTTGCGCCTGCTGTCGCCTTGGCCAAACGTTCCGCCAGTGCCGTCCACCTCTGGAGGGTGATGGATGGTCAACCTGTTCGCAGCTGCCGCGCTCGCCGCCGGGATACCCGCGACAATGCCCGCGCCGCCTTCCGAGCCCGCGATGTTCGTCGTCCGCGACGCCGACACCACGGTCTATATCTTCGGTACCTTCCACGCGCTGGACGGCGATGCGCGCTGGTTCGACCGGGGCGTTCGAAGCGCCTTCGAGCAATCCGACGAGCTCGTGCTCGAAACCCTTCTCCCGGAAGGGCCCGGCCCGGCCGTGATCGGCAAGCCCGGGCTTCCGGTCCGGCAGCCGTCGGTCACTCCATCCGCCTCTTTCCTCGCCACGACCAAGATGGCGATCAACGCCGGCCAGGCGCAGGGCATGAAGATCGACAATGGCGCCGACATGGTCCTCCGCCACGTCGCCGAAGCCGAGGGGAAGTCCGTCCAGGGCCTCGAGACGCTCGAGTTCCAGCTCAACATGTTCAACGCGATGCCGCCCGCGGCTTCGCCGGCGCCGCGCCTCAAGGCGGGCGATCCCGTGGGCGAAGCGCCGATGCAGAGCCTGTCCAGGGCGATGACCGAGATGCAGTCCGCCTGGAAGCGCGGCGACCAAAGCGTCTTCGTCCGGATGCTCGGCCAGTTCGAGGCGGGGTCGCCTGCGACCTACCGAATGATGTTCACCGAGCGGAATGCGCGCTGGGCCGACTGGATCAAGGCCCGGATGCAGACGCCGGGAACGGTGTTCGTGGCGGTCGGCGCGGGCCATCTCGCGGGCAAGGACAGCGTTCTCGTTCGCCTCGCCGAAAGAGGGCTCTCTTCCCAGCGGGTCTACTGACCACCCCGAAACTTGCGTTCGGAGGCGTCCTGCCCTAGGGCGCGCGCACCCGGCCGTGGTCATCCCTGGAGGCGTGGCGCGGGGTTTTAGCAATCGGAGTATAGCGAAATGAGCGAACAGCTGACGCTGCCCGCCGAAGCGCGCGACCGGGCTGGCAAGGGAGCCTCCCGAGCACTGCGCCGCGATGGACGGGTACCGGCCGTGATCTACGGCCAGAAGAACGAACCCCTCTCGATCCACGTCGAGGAGAAGCTCCTGTCGAAGATGATGTCGACGGGCCACTTCATGAACTCGGTGATCATGGTCGACGTCGGCGGCAAGCCGACCCGGACCCTGCCGAAGGCGGTGGACTTCCACCCGGTCACCAGCCGGCCGATCCACGTCGATTTCCTGCGCATTTCCGAGCACACCAAGGTCCACGTCAACGTGCCGGTCCGCTTCGACAACGAAGAGGCGTCGCCAGGCCTGAAGCGGGGCGGCGTGCTGAATGTCGTCAGCCACGAGCTCGAGCTCGTCTGCGACGCGGCGCACATCCCGAACGAGATCCACGTCGCGCTCGACGGGCTCGAGATCGGCGATTCGATCCACATCAGCAACGTGAAGCTCCCGGACGGCGTCGAGCCGGCCAACCAGGATGAGGACTTCACGGTCGCCACGATCGTCGCTCCGTCGGCGATGAAGGCCGAAGAGGAAGAGGCGGCGCCTGCCGGCGACGTCCCGACCGTCGACGAAGGGG
>Ga0207657_10003834_pt1 | contig 15968 bp, 13 predicted proteins | sample KBSC33metaG_FD_184316 | JGI IMG/M metagenome (GOLD analysis project Ga0207657, IMG submission 184316) | Corn rhizosphere microbial communities from Kellogg Biological Station, Michigan, USA - KBS C3-3 metaG (SPAdes) (version 2) | ecosystem: Host-associated > Plants > Roots > Rhizosphere > Soil ... | reverse complement strand
GCCGTCGAACGCAGACCAGAACACGGTCTCGGAATGGATCGCGGGTCAGCACATGGATCCGCAGAAGGCGGCCGAGAAGTACGTGAAGTCGCACATGGCCGTCGTCAACAAGTGGCTCGGTAAGTAGCGGCATCAGGGGTCTGACCCCCGAACGGGGTCAGACCCCTGTTTCACGACCGGACGCGCCGATTCGCCGGGTCGTAGAGCACGTCTGCCGAGACGACCGCCGGCACGAGCTCACCCATCACGTCGACCCGAACCTCAGCACCTTCCGCCAGGTTCGCCGGGATCTTCGCGAGCGCGACGTTCCGCTCGACGGTGAAGCCGTAGGCCGCGCTGCGGACGCGGCCGACGACCTGCCCTTCGGCGTGGACTGCCTCGCCGCCGTACACCGTCAGGTACTGGCGGCCGCCGACGAGAAGCGTGCGCAGCCGCAGCGACGGCTCGCGCGCCAGCGCGGACAGCTTGCCCGGCGCCACACAGAAGCCAACCCCGGCCTCGAAGGGCGTGTCCGAGGCGGTCAGGTCGGCGCCGAAGTAGCGGTAGCCCTTCTCGATGCGCAGCGAGTCGAGGGCCTGGTAGCCGACGGGCTCCGGCGTCGCGGCCTCCGTCAGTGCGTCCCACACGGCAGTCGCTCGCGCGCGTGGCACGTAGAGCTCATAACCGAGCTCGCCCACGTACGTGATCCGCTGGGCGAGCCCGAACTCGAGCTCCTTCGCGGTCCGAAATGGGAACGCATCGTTCGAGACGTCGAGCTCGGTCACGGAAGCGAGCGCCGCGCGCGCCTCCGGCCCCCAGATCCCGATCACCGCGAGGTCGTCAGTGACATCGACGACTGACGCGCCGCTCAGTTCGAGGAACCCGCGGTCGCTGTCGACCGCCCCGGCGCCGGTGACGAGGCGGAAGCGATCTGCGGCAAGCCTGGTCACGGTCACGTCGCCGACGATGCAGCCTCGCTCGTCGACGAGCTGGGTGTACACGACCGAGCCCACAGGACGATCGATCAGGTTGTCGCAGACACGCTCGAGCGCGTCGAGGTCGCCGGTCTCGAGCTTCCCGAACGACGTCATGTCGACGATCCCCAGCCGTTCGCGGATCGCACGGTGCTCGACCGCGACGCGGTCGTACCACGGTGGGCGCGTCCAGCCGACCGTTCGCTGGTCCTCACCGGCGCGGCGAGACGGCTCGCCGGGACGGAAGTACTCCGCGCGCTCCCAGCCGTTCTTCGTCCCGAACACCGCACCGAGCGCGTCGAGTCGCCCGTGCAACGGGCTCACGCGCCTGGGTCGTCCCGCCTGCGAGACGTCGAGCGGGTAGCGGAGGCGGTAGTAGTACTTGTAGACCTCGCGCGCTGTCGCCGCGGCGAACTCGGGGTCGCGGTACGGGCCGCCGAAGCGCCAGGGCCGGTACGGCTGGACGTCCACCTCGGCCTCTCCTTCGGTGACGAGCTCGGCGAGCGCCTTGCCCAGGCCGCCTGCGCCGCCGAAGCCGTTCAACGAGAGGCCGGCGGCGGCCCAGAGCCCGCGCACGCCCGGCACCGGCCCGAGCAGCGGGTTGCCGTCCGGCGTCATCGCGTCGGGGTGACAGACGAGGGCGACAACACCGGCGTCCTCGAGGAATGGGAAACGGCGGACGGCGCCCGCCATCAGCTGCTGGAACCGGGCGTGGTCCGGCGGCAAGGCCTGCGCGCCGTGCTCCCACGGCACGCCGCGCTCCCAGCGGGAGACCGGGTTCGGCTCGTAGCCTCCGAACAGCACCCCGCCGCTCTCCGCTTTGCCGTAGACGAGATTGTCCGTGTCACGGAAGCACGGCGTCTCGCGCGGGAGGACGTGGTCCTCGACCGCGTGGAGGGCGATGTGCTGATGGTCGACCGGGACCGAGCAGAGAAACGCACCGGCGAGCGCCGCGACGCGCGGCGCCCACATTCCCGCCGCGTTCACGACCGTGTCGGCGTCGACGAAGCCGCGCTCGGTCTCCACACCGACGACCCCACCGTGGCGGACGCGGATCCCGGTGACGAGCGTGTGGGTGCGGATCTCGGCGCCGAGCTCGCGCGCCGCCCCAGCCACGGCGTACGTCGCGATGTGCGGGTCGACGTAGCCGTCACCGGGCACCCATACCGCGCCGAAGAGCGCGTCGGGTGAGGCCTCGGGCAACAGCCGGCGAACGTCGTCCGGGCCGACGAGCTCGGCGTCGAGGCCGATGCCGTGCGCCCGGCTGACACCTCGCTGCAGGTCGAGCCAGCTCTCGCGGCTCGAGGCGATTCGTAGCGACCCCACGGTGTCGAACACGCCCAGCTCCTCGTACAGCTGAACGCTGTACCGGCGGAAGCGCATCATCGTCGGAGACGGGTTGAACTGCGTGACGAGCCCTGCGGCGTGATGCGTCGAGCCGCTCGTGAGCTCGCCCTTCTCGACCAGCACCACCGGACTGCCGGCCTTCGCGAGGTGATACGCGCAGCTGACGCCGGCGATGCCGCCGCCGATGACGACGACGGTCACGCGCGCACTCGTTCGCCCTTCGGGTCGTAGAGCGGCTCCGGGCGGATCTCGGCGTCGACCCATTCACCGAAGATGTCGACCGACATGCGCCGGCCGGGCTCTGCGAGCTCGGCCGGGACGTACGCGTACGCGATGCTCGCGCCGACCGCGTAGCCGAACCCGCCGCTCGTCACGCGGCCGACGATCTCGCCTGCATCCGTGCGCACAGGCTCGGAGCCGAGCGCGATCGAGCGCGGATCCGCGAGCGTGAGACAGACCAACCGCTCGCGCGGTTCCGCGAGTGCCGTTCGGCCGATGAAGTCTCCCTTGTCGGGCTTGACCGCGAAGCCGAGCCCGGCCTCGTACGGCGTCGTTTCCGACGTCAGGTCGCTCGCCCACGCGCGGTAGCCCTTCTCGAGTCGCAGTGCGTCGATCGCGCGGTAGCCGCCGGGCGTGACGCCGTCGACGTGCAGCGTGTCCCAGAGGCGCAGGCCGTACTCGGCCGGGCAGTAGAGCTCCCAGCCGAGCTCGCCGACGTACGTGACGCGCGAGGCGATCACCGGTATCTCGCCGACGCTCAGCTCACGTGCCTGCATGTAGGGAAAGTCGAGATCGAGGACGTCGCGCACCTTCGGCCCCCACAGGCACAGACACGCGTATGCGGAAGTGACGTCGTCCACGTCGACGTCGTCGGGCGCGTGGCGCGCGAGCCACGCGCGGTTGTGCGTGCCGAACGCCGTCCCGGTGACGAGCAGGAACCGATCCTCGTCGCGCCGCATCACAGACAAGTCAGCCTCGATGCCGCCGCGCTGGTTCAAGAGCTGCGTATAGACCACGGTGCCGACCGGCCGGTCGATCCGGTTCGCGCACAGCCGCTCCAGGAACGCGAGCGCGCCCGGACCGCGCACCTCGAGCTTCGAGAACGACGACTGGTCGAACAGCGCCACCGCCTCACGCGCCGCGCGCGCCTCGACCTCGATCGCCGGCGACCAGTTCTCACCCGCCCAGCCGCGCGGCCTCAGGGACTCGTCACCGCGTGCGGCGTTCGACTCGTACCAGTTGACACGCTCCCAGCCGCCTTTCTCCCCGAACGCCGCGCCGAGCTCGCGATGACGCTGGTAGACCGGCGACACACGGAGCGGCCGCCCGGCCTCCTTCTCCTCGCCGGGGTACTTGATGTCGTAGTACTGCGACAACGCCTCGTACGAGCGCGTGAGCGTGTACGCCTGGCTGCCGTACTGGCGGCCGAAGCGGCGGAGGTGGAGCGGCCACACATCCCACTCGGGTTGGCCGTCGACGATCCACTCCCCCATCACCTTGCCGATCCCACCCGCACCGGCGAGACCGTGCGCGCACCCTCCTGCTGCGACCCAGAAGCCGCGCACGTCGGTCTCGCCGAGCAGGAAGTCGGCGTCCGGCGTGAACGCCTCCGGGCCGTTGAAGAACATCTTCACCTCTGCGCTCTCCATCGCCGGGACGCGGCGGATCGCATTCGCAAAGAGCTCCTCCATCCGGTCCCACTCCTCCGGCAGCAGCTTCGCCTCGAACCCCGGCGGGATGCCGTCGAGCGCCCACGGCGCGGGCGTCCGTTCGTAGCCGCCCATCACGAGGCCGCCGACCTCGGTGCGGAAGTAGACCAGGTTGTCCGGGTCGCGCAGCGTCGGCAGCGGCTCGAGCCCAGGTTCGAACGGCTCGGTGATCAGGTACTGATGGCCATACGGGATGATCGGCAGTCCGACGCCGGCGAGCCGTGCGACCTCCGGCGCGTACATGCCGGCTGCGTTGATGACGACCTCGCACTCGATTCGCCCCCGGTCCGTCTCGACGGCGACGACGCGGTTGTCTCGGGTCTCGATCCCGGTCACCGTCGTGCGTAGCTCGATGTCCGCACCAAGCGTGCGCGCGGCGGCGGCCAGCGAGAACGTCAGCTGGCTCGGATCGAGGTAGCCGTCGTCGGGGATGAACGCGGCGGCGACCACGCCCTCGGTCGACATCGGCGGGAAGAGCTCCTGCGCCTCGCGCGCGCTCACGATCTCCATCGGCAGCCCGAAGGTCTTCGCCCACGATGCCTGCCGGCGCAGCTCCTCGTGCCGGGGCTCGGACGAGGCGAGCCGCAGGCCGCCCAGCTGGTGCCACCCCGGATCGTTGCCGGTCAGCTCCTTCAGCTCGGCGTACAGCCCGACCGAGTACTGCATCATCCGCGTGAGCGAGATCGAGCTGCGCAGCTGGCCGACCAGGCCGGCGCTGTGCCACGTCGACCCGTGCGTGAGCTGGTATTGCTCGACGAGCACCGAGTCCCGCCACCCCTGCTTCGCGAGGTGGTAGAGGATCGAGCAGCCGATCACACCGCCGCCGATCACGACTGCACGCGCCCTCTGGACCATGAGGGCGACTATCCCAGGTTAGGATCGCGCGGTGCCCCTCGAGGCCGTCCTGGCAGCCGTGCCCGAGCTGCACGACGCTGCTTCGGTGGAGCCCCTCGCCGGCGGGCTGACGAACGTGAACTACAAGGTCGTCTCTCCTCACGGGACGTTCGTCGTCCGCATCTCGGGCAAGGACACGGGCCTGCTCGCGATCGACCGGGAGAACGAGGCGCACAACACGCGCTGCGCCGCGGACACCGGCGTCGGGGCGCCGTTCGTCGCCTGGGTGCCCGAGCACGATGCGCTGGTGCTCGCATTCCTCGACGGCCGGGTGATGAGCCCCGAGACGCTCCGCCGGGACGACCGCCTGCCCGCCGTCGCGCGAGCTTGCCGCCGTCTCCACGCGGGCGCGCGCTTCCTGCACGACTTCGACATGTTCGAGATCCAGCGCGGCTATGTCGGCGTCGTGCAGGAGCGCGGCTTCAGGCTCCCCGATCGCTACTACGAGTTCGAGCCGCAGGTCCGAGCGCTCGAGGAAGCCATGCGCGTCCGTCGGGAACCGACCGTGCCCTGCAACAACGACCTGCTCGCGGAGAACTTCATCGACTGCGGCGGCGAGCTGAGGCTGATCGACTACGAGTATTCGGGCAACAACGAGCCGTCGTTCGAGCTCGGGAACGTGTGGAGCGAATCGAATCTCACCCTCGACCAGCTCGAGCGTCTGGTCGCCGAGTACTACGGCGCGCCGCTCGTGAACAAGGTCGCCCGGTGCCGCGCCTGGGGCCTGATGTCGAAGTACGGCTGGACGCTGTGGGGATCGATCCAGGACGGGATCTCCGACCTCGACTTCGACTTCTGGGGCTGGGCGATGGAGAAGTACGAGCGCGCCGTGGCCGAGTTCGACGGTCCCGGCTTCGAGCTGCTGCTCGACGACGTCCGCCGGGACGACTAACCGAGCAAGGCGATCCCAGCGACCACGACAAGCGCACCGAGCAGGCGCGTTCGCGTCACGCGCTCCTTCAGCACGACGGCGGCCAGCGCGGCAGCGATGACGACGCTCGTCTCCCGCACCGCCGCGACGCTCGCCGCGGACGCCCGCGAGAGCGCCGCGAGGACGCAGGCGTACGCGACGAAGGTGGCGATGCCCGCGACGACGGGGGCCGGACCGAACGCGGCGCGCACCGCCGCCGCCGAGCGGACTCGCGTGACGATGCCGGCGTACGCGACCGTCGGCAGAACCATCGACAGCTCGAGGTACGGGATCGTCCCCGCGTGGCGGATCCCTTGCTTGTCGATCAGCGTGTAGCCGGCGATACAGCAGGCGATCGCGACGCCGAACGCAAGCCCGACGCGGTCCGGGTGACCGAGGCCGCGGACGAGCAGGATCCCGAGGACGACGAGAGCGACTCCGGCCGCCTGTCGCGAGCTGGTGGCGTGCCCGAGCACGACCACGGAGACAACGAGCACGAGGACAGGCGCGCCGCCCCGCGCAATCGGATACACGACGGAAAGCGGCGCGCGGCGGTATGCCGTGGCGAGGAGCGCGAAGTACGCGAGCTCGAGCAGCCCACTTCCGAGCAGCCAGGGCCACACCGCAGCCTCGACATGCCACGTGACGACGGCAATGGGCGCGAAAACCAGCACGGCCGTGAGCAGCGCCACCACCGTGGCCGCCTCGACGTCCGGCGCACGAGCGAGCAGCAGGTTCCAGAGCGCATGGAAGACGGCTGCCGCGAGCGCGAACGCGAGTGCTGTTGCCGGCATGTGCCGACGCTACCCTCGCGGTCAGATGCAGGCGCTGGTGTTCGACTTCAACGGGACGATCTCCGACGACGAGCCTGTCCTCATTCGGGTGTATCAGGAGCTGTTCGAAGAGATCGGCCGGCCGATCACGGCAGCCGAGTACCTCAGCGAGCTCGCGGGCCACACTGATCCAGAGATGTTCACGCGCTGGCTCGGCGTCGCCGACCCGGACCTGATGGAGGAGCGGATCCGCCGCTACCAGGCGCTCGTAGCCGATGGGTCGACGGTCGACGAGGAGACCCGCGCGGCCGTCCGGTACGCGGCGGAACGCGGCCCGGTCGGCCTCGTGACGAGCGCCTATAGGTCCGAGGTCGACCCGGTGCTCGACGTGACCGGCCTGCGCGCGGCGTTCAGCGCCGTCGTCTCGCTGGACGACGTCACGAACGGCAAGCCACATCCGGAGCCGTACCTCCGCGCGGCTGAGCTCCTCGACGTCGCGCCGTCGAAGCTCGTCGTGCTGGAGGACACCGACATCGGCGTGGCATCGGCGAAAGCGGCCGGGGCGTACGTGGTCGGCATCACGCGCACGCTCGGCGCGGAGCGCATGCGGGAGGCAGATGAGCTCGCAGATCGGGTCGACGTCGCCCTCGTCGAGCGGCTGTGCTCGTAATCGCCCACCGCGGCGCCTCGGCCGAGTTGCCGGAGAACACGCTGCCGGCGTTCGAGCGCGCGATCGAGCTGGGCGCGGACTACGTCGAGTTCGACGTGTGGAACGGGCTCGAGGTGACCCATGCGCCGCCCGAGCGCGGCAACGCGTACCCGACGCTGGGCGAGGTGATCGAGCTCTGCCGCGGCCGGATCGGCTTGATGGTCGAGCTGAAGCGGCCCCACGGCGACACCGTCGAGCGCGCCTTGCGCCTGCTCGAGGACGACGACGTGGTCGTTTCCTTCCAGCGGCGCGCAATCGAGGAGACGCGCCGGCTGCGGCCAAAGCTCCGCACCGTTCAGCACGTCGGCTTCGGCGTGTCGATCCGCTGCGCCGCCGGCGGCTGGGCGGTCGGGTTCCAGGACCAGCGCGTCACACGGCGAGGGATCGCGGCCGCGCAGGCGCTCGGCCTCGCGACGACGGTCTACACGGTCAACGACACGGCGCGCATCCGCGACCTGCGCGACCTGGGCGTGACCGGTGTGTTCACGGACGTGCCAAGTCGGGCTCTTGCGGCGCTGCGAAACGGTGTCTGACACCTACTGGTGTCAGACACCCGACTACGTCCCCTCGCCGATATCCGGCACGCCTTCGTCGTCGCCGAGTGTGAGGAGCTGGATGCCGTCCGCCGGCACCTGGGCCACGACGCTCGCGCCCACCGGGAGCGCCGACGCGCGTGCGGTCGACATGTCGGCGATCAGGCCGCCGGTCATCTTCAACCGCGTCACCGGCCCGAGGAACGTCTGGGTGAGCACCTCCGCGGTGAGCGTGTTGCCGTTCGCCGTCGCGCCGCCGGCGGCCTGAAGGTCGAGCGCCTCCGGCCTGATCAGGATCAGCACCCGCTCCCCGTTCGTGCGGCCGCGCGCGGCGTCGATCCGCAGCCGGTTCCCGGCGTGCTCGACCTCTCCTGCGGCGCCGTCGACGATGTGCGCCTGGAGTCGGTTCATCGTCCCGATGAACTCCGCGACGAAAGGCGTCTTCGGCGCGGTGTACATCTCTGACGGAGTCCCCATCTGCTCGATCACGCCGCCGTACATGACTGCGACATGGTCGGAGATCGCGAGCGCCTCCTCCTGATCGTGCGTCACATAGAGCGTCGTGATCCCGAGCTCGAGCTGGATGCGGCGGATCTCCTCGCGGAGCTGCACGCGCACCTTCGCATCCAGCGCCGACAGCGGCTCGTCGAGCAGCAGCACGCGCGGCTCGATCGCGAGCGCACGCGCGAGGGCGACGCGCTGCTGCATGCCGCCGGACAGCTGATGCGGGAAGCGGTCGCCCGCATGCCCCAGGCCGACGAGCTCGAGCAGGTCGGTTACGCGCTTGGTGCGGTCCGACTTGTCGCGGCCGCGAATCTTCAGGCCGAACTCGACGTTCTGGCGCGCCGTCATGTTCGGGAACAGCGAGTAGGCCTGGAAGACCATGCCCATGTCGCGCTTGTTGGGCGGCATCCCCTGGAGATCCTTGCCTTCGATCAGGATCCGGCCGGCGCTCGGGCGGTCGAAGCCGGCGACGAGTCGCAGCGCCGTCGTCTTCCCGCAACCGGAAGGCCCGAGCAGGGACAGGAACTCGCCCTCACCGAGCGAGATGTCGATGCCTTTCAGCGCCTGGAAGCTGCCGAACTGGCGGTGGAGGTTCTCCAGCTGGAGGTAGCTCATCTCGCTCCTGCGATCACGGCGCTGCGGGCGCCTCGTTTACGGCCGACGAGCAGCAGCGACAGCATCGCGCCCCATGTGATCATGAACGACAGCAGCGTCAGTGCGCCGGCCGGGAAGCCCTGGGACTCGTTCACGTACTGCAGGAAGATCGGGAATGTATGGAACGCGGCGAGGTTCGCGATCGTGAACTCGCCCATGACGACTGCGAGCGTCAGGAACGCAGCCCCGAGTGCGGCGGTGCGGATGTTCGGGAGGATCACCTTGAAGAGTGTTGTCGTCCACTTCGCGCCGAGGCTCTGCGACGCCTCGGTCAGCGTGTGCACGTCGATCGCGCGGAAACCGGCATCGAGTGAGAAGAAGGTGTAGGGGAACGCCAGGATGACGTACGCCGTCGCCAGGAAGCCCCATGGCTCGGCATAGAACCAATGCGGCGTTCCCTTGAACGTCTTCAGCAGACCGACGACCATCACGATCGGCGGCACGACGAACGGCACGAGCGCCATGAAGGCCAGAACCGGGCGGAGCTTCGGCACCTTCAGGTGCACCCAGTAGATCGTCGGCACAAAGAGCAGCAGGCTGATGACGATCGTCTCGAGCGCGAGGATGAACGAGATCTTGATCGTGTGCCAGAAGTCGCCGTTGTGGATCACCCAGCCGTAGTTGTGCAGCGTGCAGCACGGCGCGCCGATCGCGTTCTTCTTGAGGCTGAAGTCGAGCGTTGCGTAGAGCGGCAGGAAGAAGTACGCGCCTGCAAGCAGCAGCCAGACGACGGCACTCGGCGCCATGCGCGGACGGTGGATCTTCACTTCGCCCACCTTGCGGCCCGTCGCTGCAACGGGATGTAGACCAGCATCATCGCGGCGAGCACGACGAACATCCCGAAGGCGAGTGCCTGGGCGAGGTGCGGGTTGTCGAGCACGTTGCCGGTGTAGTAGTTGCCGATCACGATCGGGACGATGTTCTGGCCCTGGTTCAGGCTGTACGCCGTTGCGTAGGCGGCAAACGCGTTGCCGAAGAGCAGGATGAACGCGCCGAGGAACGACGGCATCAACACCGGGATGCCGACGTGACGCCAGAACTGCCACTGCTTCGCGCCCAGGTTCGATGCCGCCTCGCGCCACTCGCGCTTGAGACCGTCGATCGCCGGCGCGATCACGAGGATCATCAGCGGTAGCTGGAAGTAGAGGTACGCGAGCTCGACTCCGCGCTCGGAGAAAAGCTGGAACTGCGGCCACCGGACGCTCGTGTCGTAGCCCGCGTTTCGAAACCAGGTCGTCACGACGCCGAGCGGGCCGACCGTCGCGATGAACGCGAACGCGAGCGGGATCCCGCCGAAGTTCGCCGCGACCCCGGAGAACGTCGTCAGCACCGAGCGGATCCACCTCGGCGTGCCGTCCCGGATTGCCGCATACGCGACGAACAGGCCGACGATGCAGCCCAGCGTGGCCGTGACGAGGCTGATCCGAAGGCTGCCCCAATACGCATCGATGTACGGGTGCTGGAAAAGCAGATGGATGTTCGAGAACGTCGCGTGGTCGCGCTTGTCCTGGAACGCCCCGACCATCACCGACGCCGCCGGGACGAACAGGAACGCGAGCGTGTAGGCGAAGAAGGGAAGCGTCGCCACCCACGCGAGGGAAAGGCGCCTCCGGCCGGACGCGAGGTCCGGCCGGAGTGCCTGCGATGCAGCTTCGGTCGAGATGCCTACCCGCCGACCTGCGTCGGCCAGTTCTTCGCGATCAGGGCCTTTGCAGCCACCTGCTGGCCGATGCTCGCGAACTTCACCTTGTTGTAGATCGCAGACGCCGGCAGCTTGGCGAGGACCGCCGCCGGGATCACCTTGCGGGCGACCAGGTCGGCGAACCGTGCCGGGTGCGCACCGCCCTTGAGCCAGATGATCTGGCCCTGGTCGGAGTACAGGAACTCCTCCCAGAGACGTGCCGCGTTGGGATGCGGCGCGTTGGCGTTGATCGCCTGTGCATAGGGACCGCCGTACACGCCGTCCGCCGGGACCGTGAACCCCCAGTTTGCCGCAGGGAACTCCGTCACGTAGGCGATGTTGTTGTAGTCCCAGTCGAGCGAGATCGGTGTCTGGCCTGACGCGACGGTCTGCGGCGTGGTCTGAACGGGGATGTAGTTCCCGCTCTTCTTCAACGCCGCCCAGTAGTCGATGCCGGCCTGCACGTTCGACAGCGAGCCGCCGTTTGCGAGGGCTGAGGCGATCACGACCGAGACGGCCGAGTTGGAGGCCAGCGGGCTTCCGTTGATCGCGACCTTGCCCTTGTACTCGGGCTTCTTCAGGTCCGCGAACGTCTTCGGGGGGTTCGAGATGAGCGTCTTGTTGTAGCCGATCGAGACAGCGCCCCAGTAGTCGCCCATCCAGAAGCCGCGGGTGTCCTTCAATGACCGCGGAATCGTCTTGTAGTTCGAATTGAAGTACTTCGCGTACAGACCCTCGTTGGCACCCGAGATCGCGAACGAGATGCCGACGTCGACGGCGTCCGGAGCGCGCTTGTCGCCCTTGAGCGAGCGAATCGCCTCGTTCTCCTGGGCGGAGCTGCCGTCGGGGTTGTCGTTCGTGATCCCGATCCCGTACTTGCGCGGGAAGTTGTGGAGGGCTTCCTTGTAGTTGGCCCAGTCGGGCGGGAGGGCGATCGTGTTCAGGTGGCCTTCCTTCTTGGCCGCCGCTACGAGAGCCTTCAGCCCTTCCTTCGTCATGTGCGTCGGCGCCGCGGCCGCAGCCTTGTTGGCGGCGAACGCGGTCGACGCGCTGCCAACGATCGTGAGACCGAACGCCGCGGCTGCGCTACGGCGCAACATCGACGAGCGGCTCATCCCCTCCTCTTCCAGCTTGGCCCAGAACTCGATCTCTTGGGCCTCGTAGTCCTCCATGCGTCCCCTCCAAGCGTCGGTTGCCCGACAAGCAGATCACGGATCGGCCCCCTATTTCAATAGTTGGAGACGCCCAGTTCACAAAATCGACTCCGGACCGTCACCGTTTTCCAGTTGGATATGGTCGCCACCGATGTCACCGTTCGACGCTCCAGGCGACTGGCTTCGATGCGCCCTCCATGCGCACACCACGAACTCGGATGGCGAGCTCGGGCCTGAGTTCCTCGTTCGGCATTACGACTGGGCCGGCTACGACGTCCTGGCGATCACCGACCACTGGGTTCGGACGGCCGAGGCGTCGACGAAAACGCTGCTCGTGATCCCGTCGACGGAGCTGAACGCGGTCGTCGGCGACGGCGAGGACGTCCACGTGCTCGCGCTCGGCGTCGACGCCGATCCGGTGGCGCCGGCGGGAGACTTCGAGCCGCTGCCTGACGTCGTCGCGTGGATCGAAGCGAACGGCGGCCTCCCCTACATCGCGCACACCTACTGGAGCGGCCTTCGCACGGAGCAGTGGTGGGATTGCCCTGGGCTGCTCGGGCTCGAGGTCTGGAACTCGGGCTGCGAGCTCGAACTGGGGCGCGGCGACGCATCGATCCACTGGGACGAGGCGCTCGAGCACGGCCGCGCGCTCCAGGCGCTCGCAACCGACGACTCGCATCACCCCGGCTACGACAGCGGCTTCGCCTGGACATGGGTGCGCGCCCGCGAGCGCTCGCAGGCGGCGGTTCTCGAGGCGCTCCGCACGGGCGCGTTCTATGGTTCGACCGGTCCGGAGATCCGCGGCGTCGAAGTCTCCGACAACGATGTCGTGGTCCGCTGCAGCCCGGCCGAGTCGGTCACGCTGTACTGCGGCCGCACGCGCGGCGCGCGCGCGAACGCCGGCCGGCTCGGCTACCCCAACCTGAGCCGCATCCTCGAGCGAAGCGACGACGGGTTGATCACACAGGTCGCGCTGCAGCGCCCGTGGGACGGCGGTGCGTACGGCCGCGTCGAGGTGAAGGCGGCCGACGGAACCAAGGCTTGGACGAACCCGCTGTGGACCGCGTAGCGGCGATCGAGCAACTCGCCGCGCGGCACTTCGACCTGCTCGTCGTCGGCGGCGGGATCATCGGAGCGGGAATCGCCGAGGCGGCGACGGCCCACGGCCTCGACGTTGCGCTCGTCGACCGCGGCGATTTCGCATCCGCGACGTCGTCCGGCTCATCGAAGTTGATCCACGGCGGCCTGCGCTACCTGCAGATGGGAGACGTGCGGCTCGTACGCGAAGCGCACCAGGAGCGCCGGTATCTGATGAATGTCGTCGCGCCCCACCTCGTCGAGCGCCTCCCGTTCTTGTTCCCGCTGTACGCCGGCGGGCCGCATCGCCCGATCGTCGTGCGTACCGGCGTGCTGCTCTACTCCACGCTCGCCCGCGCGCGGCTCAACGGCCGCATCAGCGAAGCGCGCGCACTGAAGCTCGTGCCGCAACTGCGCACCGAGCGGCTGCATTCGTCCGCGCTCTACGCCGACGCACGCACGAACGACGGACGGCTCACGATCGAGAACGTCGTCGCCGCGTCGGAGCGTGGTGCGGTCGCCCTCAACTATGCAGCCGTCACCGCGATCCGTCCCGACGGCGCCGACGTGCACGTCGACGGCCACGACGTCGTGGTGCGCGCCGGCCTGATCGTGAACGCGACCGGGCCGTGGCTCGATCATCTCCGCCGGCTCGAGGACTCCTCCGCGGCGCCGTCCATTCGGCTATCGAAGGGCGTGCACGTGGTGGTCGACGGCGGCGCGGGTTGGGGCGCGGCGGTGACCATTCCGCAGAGCAAGGTTCGGGTCAGCTTCGCGATCCCGTGGGAGGGGATGCTCCTGCTCGGCACAACCGACACGCTGCACGAAGGTGAGCCCGACGACGCCCAAGTGACCGACGATGACATCCGCACGATCCTCGACGAGGCGGCGACCGGAATCGACGACATCGGCGCGGTGCGCGCGTCGTTCCTCGGGCTGCGCGTGCTGCCCGGCGGCCTCGGCGCCACCGCGGACGCGCGCCGTGAGACGGTCTACACGCGCGGGCCGACCGGGATGCTCAGCGTCGCCGGCGGGAAGCTGACGACGTACCGCCGCATCGCTCTCGACGCCCTTGAGCAGCTCGGCGTTCGGAACCTCAACCGCACACCGCGCCCACTCCCGGGCGCGATCGACCTGGCGAACGTCCAGTGGCCGGTGGAGCTCGACCCGCCGACGCGCAGCCATCTGCTCCACCTGTACGGGTCGCGGGCAGCCGAGGTGGTCCGGCCCGCCCTCGACGACCCGTCGCTCCTCGAGCCGCTCGCGCCAGGACGCCCCGATCTCAGGGCGCAGGACAGATACGCACGAGGGCACGAGCTCGCGGTCAAGGACGAGGATGTGATCAGGCGGCGGACAACCGCCTGGCTGGCCGGTGAGCTCGTACAGCCGTCCGCAGGTTCGAACCAGTTCCCGGCGGCGTCTCGTCGTCCGTAGCCCCTCGCCGGATCACCGATCCAACCTACGGACAGCTGTACATTTCTGAGCATGCCTCCAGGGTTGACGCGGCTGACCCAGCCGCTCGTTCGTGACCAGGGACAGCTGAGGGCCGCAAGCTGGGACGAAGCGCTCGATCGCGCCGCGGCCGGCTTCCGCAAGACGCTCGACGAAGGCGCGATGACGGGCCTCTTCAGCTGCTCCAAGACCACGAACGAGCTGAACTTCGCGACGCAGAAGTTCAGCCGGGTCGTTCTCCGCTCGAACAACGTCGATAGCTGCAACCGCACCTGACACGCCCCTAGCGTCGTCGGTCTGGCGACGGTGTTCGGTGCAGGCGGTGGAACCAGCTCCTACCAGGAGGTGCGTGAAGTCGCGGACCTGATCGTGCTCTGGGGCTCGAACGCGCGCGAGGCGCACCCGATCTTCTTCCACCACGTGCTGAAGGCGGTTCACCGTGGCGCGAAGCTGATGGTCGTCGACCCGCGGCGCACCACCTCCGCGCAGTGGGCAGACCTCTGGCTCGGCATCGACGTCGGCACGGACATCCCGCTCGCGAACGCAGTCGCGCGCGAGATCGTCGTCTCGGGGCTCGCGAACGAGGAGTTCATCTCGCGCGCGACGAGCGGCTTCGACGCGTTCCGCGAGTCGGTCGAGCCCTGGACGCTGGAGGAGGGTGAACGCGTCACTGGCGTGCCGGCGGCCGCGATCCGTGAGCTCGCCCATGCCTTCGGCCGCGCGGCGAACCCGCAGCTGTGCTGGACGCTCGGGATCACCGAGCACCACAACGCCGTCGACAACGTCTTCGCGCTGATCAACCTCGCCCTCCTCGTCGGCGGCGTCGGCCGCTACGGGGCGGGACTGCAACCGCTCCGCGGCCAGAACAACGTGCAGGGCGGCGGCGACATGGGCGCGATCCCGAACAAGCTGCCGGGGTTCCAGGACCTGAGCGACGATCTCGCCCGCGCGAAGTTCGAGGACGCCTGGGGCGCCCCCGTCTCACCGATCCCCGGCCTGCACCTGACCGGCATGTTCGAGGCGATGGAGCATGGAACACTGAAGGCGGTCTACGTGGTCGGTGAGAACCCGGCGCAGTCGGAGGCCGACAAGCAGCGTGCAATCGGCTTGCTCAAGAAGCTCGATCACCTCGTCGTGCAGGACCTCTTCCTGACACGAACAGCCGAGCTCGCCGACGTCGTCCTCCCCGGCTGCGCCGGGTGGGCGGAGTCCGAAGGAACGGTCACGTCGAGCGAGCGGCGCGTGCAGCGGGTGCGTAAGGCGATCGACCCTCCCGGCGAGGCACGCGACGACATCGAGATCGTCTACGAGCTCGCGCGCCGCCTCGGCCACGACCTCGGCAGCACCAAGGCCGAGGACATCTGGAACGAGGTCCGAAGGCTGTCCCCGATGCACGCGGGCATGAGCTACGCACGGCTGGAGGAGCTTGGCGGCATCCAGTGGCCGTGCTGGGACGACGAGCATCCGGGCGAGCAGTTCATCCACGGTCGCTTGTGGCACGACGTGGTCATCGAGCCGGCGCCGTTCATGGCGGTCGAGCACTCGCCGCCGGTCGACCTCCTCGACGACGATTTCCCGCTGCGCTTGACCACCGGCCGCCGGCTCGAGTCGTTCAACA
>Ga0207657_10003832_pt1 | contig 15975 bp, 21 predicted proteins | sample KBSC33metaG_FD_184316 | JGI IMG/M metagenome (GOLD analysis project Ga0207657, IMG submission 184316) | Corn rhizosphere microbial communities from Kellogg Biological Station, Michigan, USA - KBS C3-3 metaG (SPAdes) (version 2) | ecosystem: Host-associated > Plants > Roots > Rhizosphere > Soil ... | reverse complement strand
CGAACGAGCCGATGCCGGAGCCGAGGTAGCCGCCGAGCTCCTCGAGCAGCTCCTTGGCCTTCGCGTCGCCTTCGTTCGCGAGCCGCACCAGGCGGTGCGCGTCGGCCGACGGGCCGAACGCCTCGCGGGCGGCGGACGTCGCTGCGCTGCCGCTCACGTACGCCTCGAGGTGGCCATGGCCGGTGCACGCGCCCTGGCACGGCCGCCCGCCGTGGACGACGACGACGTGGCCGAGCTCCGCGCCGACGCCGTTCCGGCCGCGGAAGGGGCTGCCGCCGGAGATGACTCCGCCGCCGACGCCCGTCCCGAGCGTGAGCATCACGAGGTCGTCCTCGCCTCGCCCGGCGCCCGCGCGCCACTCGCCGATCGCGGCCGCGTTCGCGTCGTTGTCGAGCCCGACCGGGACGCCGAACCGCTCGTGCATCCGGTCGCGCAGAGGCGCGTCCTCGAGCGGCAGGTTGACGCAGCGGACGACGACGCCGCGCGCCTGGTCGATCGGTGAGGGCGCCCCGAAGCCGATCGCCGCGACTGAATCGTCCAGCAACTCGGCGACCGCAGCCTCCAGCTCGGCGAGGACGTGCTCCTGCGAATCCTGCGGAGTCGGGCGCTCGTGGCGACGGACGACGCTCCCGTTACGGGCGACGACACCGGCGAGGATCTTCGTGCCTCCGAGGTCCACCCCGATCGCATGGCCCGCCTGCACAGTGGGTACCGTAATCCCCCGCATGGCAGCCCCCCCGGAGAAGCCGTATCGCGTCTACCGCGGCGGCCGAGCGAAGGGCAAGGTGCCGCTGCAGCGGCGCGAGCGGGAGGCCCGGCGGGCGGTCCGCCACGGCGACCGCGGCCCCGGCAAGATCGTCGAGCGGCCCTCGCATGGCCGCCGGCGCCTCTGGCTCGGCTGGACGCGGCGCCGCTGGACGCTCGTCACGGTCCTCGGCCTGATCGTTCTCTTCGTGATCTGGGGAATCGCCGGTTACCTCTCGGTCGCGAGCGGCGTCAGCGACGCGAACAAGCGCCTGCCGCAGAGCGTGCGGCCGGCGCTCACGCCGGATAGCGGGCTCCTCCTCTCGAGCCCGACCACGATCCTGCTCCTCGGCTCGGACCACGCGACCGGGAAGGGCGGGGTCGGCCGCAGCGCGGACCAGCACGGCGACTCCCTGACGCTCCTCCACACCGACCCGGGCCACCACCGCCTCTACTACCTCTCGATCCCGCGCGACCTGCAGACGGAGGTGCCGGGTCACGGCCAGCAGAAGATCAATGCGGCGATGCAGTTCGGCGGGCCAGAGCTCGCCGTGCGGACGATCGACGGGCTCGTCGGCAAGTCGCTGCCGATCAACCACGTCGTGATCGTCGACTTCAACCAGTTCGAGAAGCTGATCGACGCGGTCGGCGGGATCACGGTGGACGTCCCGGAGAACATCCTCTCGAACCGCTTCGACTGCCCGTACAAGACACAGCAGCGGTGCCTGCAGTGGCAGGGGTGGCGCTTCCACAAGGGACCGACGCACATGAGCGGGCACCAGGCGCTGATCTTCTCGCGCGTCCGCGAGAACCGGCTCGATCCGTCGTGGACGGACTTCGACCGCCAGCACAACCAGCAGCTCGTGCAGCAGGCGACGCTGGCCAAGCTGTCGAGCCCGTCCCGGTTCTTTTCCCTCCCCTTCAGCGGCAGCTCGCTGCTGCAGCCGATCGCAACCGACCTCTCGACGTGGAAGCTCATGCAACTCGCCTGGGTGAAGTTCCGGGCGGGCAACGCGGTCCACTGCCGGCTCGGCGGGACGAGCATCACGAACTCGCTCGGCGACGTGATCATCGGCAGCCCGGAGAACATCCGGGTGATCGACACGGTGCTCGGTCAGTCGGCGCCGCAGCGCCCGCCGAGGGGCAGCCCCTACGCGCCCGGCTGCATCGTCGGCAACGGCGGCTTCGGCAGGTAGCTCAGCATGACGCCCGGGTGGGCGGTGCCGTATCTATTTCGGGATGGCCACGCTCGCTCGTCTGGTGCTGTCGCTCGCGGCCGCGCTCGCGCTCGTCGGCCATCCCGCCACCCGCCTTCCGGCAGGAGTGCGGACGATCGACATCCACAGCCGGCACGGCATCTCGCGCGAGGTCACGGATCCCCTGAAGGTGACACGGATCGTGCGCTGGTTCGACGCGCTTCCGAAGGCCCCGCGGGGGATCGTGTACCACTGCCCGATGATCCGGTACCGGCCGCCCACCACACTCGTGTTCCGCAGTGCGGGCGGCGCGGTGCTGGCCCGCGCGCGCATACTCGGCCACGCCGCCTGCGGGTTCTCGTTCGACTACAGCGTGCTCGGCAGCCCGCAGAAGCCGGTGCTCGCCCGCCACTTCCTCCAGCGGGTCGGGCGCCTGCTCGGGATGCGCCTGGTTGCGCGTCCCGGCTAGCTCGGCTAATCGCCGCCGGCGGCAGCCTTCTTCTCGGCCGGCTTCGACTCGGTCTTGCCGCCGTCACTGCCGGACGAGCCGCCGTCGCCCTCCTTCTTCGCGGCCTTCTTTCCCTTGCCGTAGTCGGTCGTGTAGAAGCCCGAGCCCTTGTAGTGGATCGCGACCGGGTAGAGCACGAGCTCGACGGGAGACGCGCCACACTCGTCACACGCCTCGGGCGCCGGAGCGGTCATGGCCTGGAACCGCTCGAAGTGATGGCCGTTGGGGCAGCGGTACTCGTAGATCGGCACGGCTGCGGACGGTACCAGCGGCGCAGGCGGGCTCAGCCGGGCGGGGACTCGCCCGGCACAGGCACGGGAACCGGCTCGGGCTCGAGCTTCGTCCGCGAGAAGAGTCGAACGATCGCCGGCACGAGAACGGGCACGCGGGCCGGTGCCGGAGCCGGCGCGAAGCGGGCCAGGGCGCCCACCACGGCGATGCCCGCCGTGAGCTCGTACGCGGCCGAGTCGTTGACCAGGAGCGACGTCACGATGGCGACGCCGAAGGCGAGGAGAATGTCGCGCGTCGACTGCTGCCGCGCGAAGCGCCACGCGAGCGCGAATGCAGCAGCGAGCACGAACAGGAGCGGAACGACCATCTGCCAGGCGTGCAATGCGGGCAGGTACGAGAGCGGCAACCGGCTCTGGAGCGACGAGAGAAGCCCGGTGCCGTGGTCCGAGAACGCGCTGCGCAGGTGATTCGGGCCCGGCTGGGCGAGCCCGCGCGACACGATCCAGAGCACGGCGAACGCCGCCGACGCGAGCAGGCCGACGAAGCCCTTCACTCCGAGCTTGAACAGGCGCGTCCCCAGCACTGCGAGCGCGATCCCGAGCGCGATCGCACCACCGCCGTCGGCGCCCAGGCGGTTGTCCGTCATCACGACGAGGCCGAAGACGCCGAACACGACGAAGCCCAGCACGCCGAAGCGGCGCCGAGCGAGGAACGCGCCGGCGAGCAGGGGCGCGAGGAGCAGCGTCTCGATCTGGTTGCCGATGCCCCAGAAGCGCGAGTTCTGCGTCGGCCCGAACGGGTTGACCGCCTGCCACTCCGGACGGACGACCATCACGAAGGCGTAGAGCGCGACCACCCCGCCGTAGAGCGCGAGCAGCGCCGACTCGCTCCGGCAGAGGCGCGCGAGCGCGAACGCGACGAGCGCCGTCCCCGCCGAGATCGCGGCGCACAGAAGCACCTCGTTCGAGACTGGCCCCATCCCGAGCGCGAGGTTGACGAGCAGCGCGGCGGGGACCGCGGTCACCGCCGCGCGCAGGCCGAACAGGGCGAGCGCGAGCAGGACTCCCGCGAGGATGAACAGGGCCGCGAACTTGAGCCGGTTGTTCGCACCGATCGCGTGGTCGAGACGGGTCAGCTGGCCGACCGCGTTCTGCGAGGACGTCCAGGAGAGAGCCGTGGACGGATGTCCCGGTAGCGCGGTGGGCGCGATGTCCACGATCGAGACGAGCCCGGGGATGTGCGTGGTCGGCGACCGGAGCAAGCCGTGGAAGCCGCCCCCGATCACGGCGATCCGGTAGAGGCGGTTGTTCGCGATGGGCGCGCCGCGCGGCGGCAGCTGGACGACGATGCACGTGTGGCAGTTCGGATAGACGTCGGCCTTGTTCGTGTTGAGCAGCGGCTTGCCCTCGGGGACGCCGCCGAGCCGCGCGTTCACCTCGGTGCCGCGCACGAGCTCGGCCAGGGCGCGACGGCGGTTCGTCGTGGGGCCGTAGCCCGGACGGAGCAGGCCGACTGCGCCTCGCTTGGCGAGCTTGGCGAACGTCGCATCGCTCATCCGGTCGACGATCACGACTCCGGACTGGACACCGCGCGGAGTCAGCCGCGCGGACGCGGATCCCGGCGCGGCGAGCGCGACGCCCACGGGGACGAGAACCGCGAGCAGCGCGAGAAGGCGGACCGGCCGGACCATCAGGTGAGCATTCTCACCGAAGTGCGTTAGGAAACGAAGTGTTCAACTGTCGGTCCGCGCGGCGTGCTCCTCGACGAGCTCCTCGAAGCACGGCGCGCCCTCGAACGCGGCGAGGCCGGCCGGGCGCTCCAGTCGCTGCTCGCGGCGCCGGCGCACCATCCGGCGGCGCCGGGCAGCGGCGACCGCCGCCGCGCCGCCCACGAGGCCGCCCAGCAGAAAGTCGCGCGCTCTGGCGCTCGTCCTCCCCGACTCCATGGGACGATTGTGCCTTGCGCATCGCGACTCTCGGTGACGTATTGCTCGACGTGGTCGTTCTGCTCGCGGAACCGCTCGCGCCCGGCGGCGACGTGCGCGCGTCCAGCGCGGCCGGAGCCGGCGGCCAGGCGGCGAACGTCGCGGCCTGGGCGGCCGAGCTCGGCGCCGACGCGCGGTGCATCGCGAAGCGGGGCGACGATCCCGCCGGCGAGCTCGTCGCGCGGGAGCTCACGGGACGCGGAGTCGAGCTCCTCGGGCCCGTGGGCGAGGGCGCGACCGGCGTCGTCGTCTCGATCGTGGACGCAGGCGATCGCGCGCTCGCCTCCGACCCGGGCGTCGCGCCGTCCTTCGCTCCGGAGGAGCTCGACGCGGCCTGGGTCGCGTGCGACGTCCTGCATCTCTCCGGCTATGCGCTCCTGCGGGAGCCGATCGCCGCAACGGCACTCCTGGCCGCGCGTCTCGCGCGCGAGCAGGGCGCGCGTGTCTCCGTCGACGTCGCGGCCTGGACCGAGATCCGCACGTTCGGGCCGGTGCGGTTCCGCCACCTCCTCGACGAGCTCGCGCCGGACGTCCTCTTCGCGACCGAGGCGGAGTGGGAGCTGCTCGGCGGCGCGTATCTGTCCGCGCCGGTCGGCGTGCTCAAGCGGGGCGCGCGTGGTTGCAGCGTGTTCACGGAGGACGCGAAGCTCGACTTCGCCGCCGTCGACACCGAGGTCGTCGATCCCACCGGAGCCGGCGACGCGCTCGCCGCGGGCTTCCTCGTGGGCGGCTCGCTCGAGGAAGCGGCCCGGCGCGGGCTCGACGCCGCTGCGCGCTGCGTCGCGAAAGTAGGGTCGCTCCCGTGAAGGTGGACGAGTGGAACGACAGGTACGGGGACGAGGTCGCCACGTGGCACTACGAGCCGCCGTACGACTTCTACGACCTCGCGTCGGACCCCCACGACGCTGCCGAGATGCGAGACCGCGCCCGGGCCGGGCACTTCCGCGCCGTGCTCGGGGACGAGGAGCGCCTCGACGCGTTCTGGTACTTCGACTGGCCCGACGACGCGGTCGAGGTCGGGATCGGGTTGAGGCCCGACCTGACGGGCCGCGGGCTCGGCGAGTCGTTCCTCCGCGCCCAGCTCGACTACGCGAGCGGCGAGTGGCGTCCCACGACCTTCCGCCTCTTCGTCGCCGCCTGGAACGAGCGCGCGATCCGGCTCTACGAGCGGCTCGGCTTCCGTGAGGTGGCTCGCGAGACGCGGCGCTTCGAGCTGGTGGGCGAGCACCAGTTCGTCCGGATGGAGCGCGCAGCGTGAACGTCCAGCCGATCACGGACGAGCAGGCGGCCGCGATCGCCGAGTGGCGCTACGAGTTCCCGTACGAGTGGTACGACACGTCGGCCGACCCGCGGCGCGTCGAGTTGTTCGCGAACCCGGCCCGGCGCACGCACCTGCGGGCGGTCGTCGACGACGACGGCGAGCTCGTCGGCTTCTTCAACTTCGTCCCCGAGGGACACGAGGTGCGGCTCGGGCTCGGCATGCGTCCCGACCTCACCGGGCGCGGTCTCGCGCAGCCGTTCATCGCCGCCGGGCTCGACTACGCCCGCCGCGAGTGGCAGCCGCGCACGTTCCGGCTCTGGGTCGCAGGCTGGAACGAGCGGGCGCTGCGCGCGTACCGACGCGCCGGCTTCCATGAGGTGCGGCGCGGCGAGGAGAGCCGCTTCGTCGAGATGGAGCGGTCGGCGTGATCCGCGTCGCCGACGAGGTGCGGGAGACGCTCGCCGCCGGCGGCGCAGTCGTCGCGCTCGAGACGACGCTCGTCGCGCACGGCTTCCCGCCGGGCGAGGGCGTCGCCGTCGGGCTCGAGTCGGAGCGGCAGGTGCGCGAGGCCGGCGCCGTCCCGGCCACGGTCGGGGTGCTGGACGGTGAGGTGTGCGTGGGGCTCACGGAGGAGGAGCTCGAGCGCTTCGGGCCGTTCGCGCGCAAGGTCGGCCCGCGCGACCTGGCGCCCACGGCCGTCCAGGGAGCGATCGGCGCCACGACGGTCGGCGGCACCCTCGCGGTCCTGCGCGCTGCCGGCATCCGCATCCTCGCGACGGGAGGCATCGGCGGCGTCCACCGGGGCTTCCCCGACCCGCCGGACGTCTCGGCCGACCTCGCGCAGCTCGCGCGCACGCCCACGCTCGTGGTCTCGGCGGGTGTGAAGTCGCTCCTCGACGTCCCGGCCACGGCGGAGCTGCTCGAGTCGCTCGGCGTGCCGGTGCTCGGGTTCGGCGTCGACACGCTGCCGCTCTTCTACGCCGCCGCCGGCGGCCCGCCCGTGTCGGCACGCGTCGAGTCGGCGGAGGAGGCGGCCCGCGTGGCCGCGGCGCACTGGGAGCTGGGCGGCGCCGGGCTCCTGCTCGGCCGTCCGCCGGACGAGCCTCTCGACGACGTGGAGCCGCTCGTCGAGGAGGCGCTCGCGGCGGCCGCGGCAGGAGGGGTGAGCGGCCAGGCCGTGACGCCGTACGTCCTCGCGCACCTGCATCGGGAGAGTGGCGGCCGGACCGAGGCCGCGAACAAGGCGCTGGTCGCGCAGAACGCCCGCCTCGCCGGCGAGGTGGCCTCAGAGATCGCGGCGGCGGAACACGAGAACGGCTAGCGCGAGCGCGGCGCAGAGGTACGCGGCAGCCCAGACGCGGATCCCCCAGCCGTGCACGTACGCGCCCCCGAACGGCCCGAGCTGGAGGAGGAAGCCCGTGAGCCCGCTCGCGTCGCTCGAGATCAGCCGCAGCCCGTCCTGGTAAAGCGCCTCGAACGGCAGTGCCCACGCGGCGTCCCGCGAGGCGTGCTCGATGGTCGGTGAGCTCAGTGCGTGGCCGATCGTCCCCAGCAGGCCCGCGGTCAGCCCTGCTCCGAAGAGCATGAAGACGGCGATGCCGTTCGCTGTCGAGGACAGCACGACCGAGCCGAGGATCGAGAGCGCGATCACGATCACGACGCCGCCCGCGAGCTCGAGCCCCGGCGCAAGCGGGGACGGCGGCGTCCAGTTGCCGGCCACGTCGATGATCGTCAGGGCGATCCCGTACACGGCGAGCACGTAGACGATGCAGACGATCGCGGCGCCGAGGAACCGGGAGAGCAGCAGGGTCGCCCTGCCGATCGGTCGCACCACGAGCGGCTGCAGGAGCCCACGCTCCGCGTCGCCCGAGACGACGCCGAGCGTGAGGAAGACGGCGAGGACGACGCCGAGGAAGAGCGTCGCGAACATCGCGAGTCCGAGCAGGAAGGCCCCGGCGAACGTGCGCGTGTCGACGTGGACGTCGCTCGGCGGCGTGATCGTCGAGAGCCGCGTGAAGACGTAGTGCGTCGCGAGCCAGAAGAGAACGAGGAAGGCGGCCGTCAGCAGGACGACGACGGCGAACACCTTCCGCCGCACGGCCTCGCGGAAGCCGTAGCCCATGATCGTCAGCACCGCGGTCACGAGACCTCGTCCCCCACGGCTTCGAGATACGTGTCCTCGAGGGTCGAGGTGAGAACGCGGACGCCGTAGACGCGCTTGCCCGCAGCCACCGCCTCGGCCACCAACCGCGGCACGTCCTCGCGCGTCGCCCCCTCGATCGTGCGCATCCCGTCGTCGGTCTCGAGCTCGACACCGCGCGGCCGCGAGAGCTCGGAGGGCGAGCCGGCCGCGACGACCTCGCCCGCACGCAGGATCGCGACGCGGTCGCACACCAGCTCGATCTCCGAGAGCAGGTGTGAGTTGAGCAGAACGGAGACGCCGCGGTCGCGCATCTGCTCGAGCAGGACGCGGACGATGCGGCGCCCGGCCGGATCGAGGGCCGAGGTCGGCTCGTCGAGGACGAGCACGCGCGGCGATCCGACGAGCGCCTGCGCGATCCCGAGACGCTGTTGCATCCCTTTCGACATGCCGTCCACCCGGCGGCCCCGGGCGTCGTCGAGCGCAACCAGCTCGAGCAGCCGCGCGCGCTCGGCGGCGCCGCCCTCGGATCCCGTCAACCGCTGGTGAAGGGCGAGCACCTCGTCGGCCGTGTACCAGCCCGGAAAGCGAAAGAGCTCGGCGAGGTAGCCGAGCTCCCCGAGAGCGGCGCGCGAGCCGGCTCGGGCGCCGGCGACCTCGGCCCGGCCTCGCGTGGCGCGCACGAGCCCGACGGCGATCTTCACGAGCGTCGACTTGCCGGCGCCGTTCGGCCCGAGCAAGCCCACGAGCTCTCCCTCCTCCACCGAGAGGTCGACGCCCTTGAGGGCGTGCACGGGCCCGTAGCGCTTCTCGAGCGCATGGACGGCGAGGGCGGGCGGCACGTGCCGAGGGTACGGCACTACGCTCCGGTCATGCCCCGTGGCTACATGGAGGGTCCCGCCGCGGAGGAAGCCGAGCGGCGGGCGGAAGAGGCGGCGCGCGCGAAGGACGAGCCGCCCGCGCCGGACGTGTACCCGGCGGTCTACGGCTGCACGACGGACGACCCGGAGCCGCACTTCCTCGGCTGGCTCGGCCAGGTCGACCCCGACGAGCTGTTCGCGAGCGGCGCCGCCTGGGGCGTCACCGTCCGGCGCGTCGCGGTGGCCGAGTAGCTACTCGATCGTCGAGACGAACTCGTCGATCGAGAGCGCGGGCAGCGTGTGGATCTTCGTCGAGCCGCGAGCCCCGAGGGCGACCGAGACCTTGGCGATCGTCGCCGTGTCCGGTGCCTCGACGACGTTGACGAAGTCGAACTCGCCCAGGGTTGCCCACTGGTGGAGCACCTTGGCGCCGAGCTCCTCGACGTCGCGGTTGACCTCCTGCAGGCGAGAGGGGTTGCTCTGGAGCGTCTGCACGCCTTGCTGGGAGAGCCGCGAGAGCAGGATGTAGATAGGCATGGCTGGAACCTACTCGACCCGCGAGGCCTGGTCGACGTAGAGCAGCGCCGTGCCGACGAACAGGAGCGGCGACAGGACGACGCTCGCGAGGAAGAGCGCCGACGTCTCCTCGGCGTCTCCGAAGCCCCGCAGGATGAAGACGAGCACCGACTGCGAGAGGAGCACGACGACCGCGAGCGTGAACAGGGAGCCGATCGCATGTGTGAAGTCGGCTCGCCCGAGGCGCCAGGCCCGGGAGAGGGCGGCGCCGAGCGGCACCTCCTCCACGACCAGCACGGGAACGACGAGGCCGAGGGCCGCGAGCCAGAGCAGGCCCGGAACGACGAACGCGATGACGAGGAACGGGACCGGCGCGAACACGAGCCAGCCGGCCAGCCAGGCGGCGAGCAGCCGGCGACGCGGCGGCGACGCCTCGAGCACGACGGCGCAGGCCCAGACGAAGGTCGCGCTGATGAGCGCGGCCGAGAGCGTCGGCGCGAGCAGCAGCTGCAGGTGGCGCGAGACGTTCTTGAAGACGACCGCGATCGCGGCCGCCGGCACGCCGAACGCCAGACAGGCCCAGAAGTGCGCTCCGTAGTAGTGGATCGACTCCGCGACCAGCTGCCCGATCGTCCGCTCGGCAGGGGGCAGTGCAGCTGGGCGAGGCTCGGCCATTCGCCGGGACGGTAGCGCCGCCTGCTCCCGCTTGAAACGCAACGTATAGCGATCTAATGTTCTCGGTGTTCTGTAACTCGAACCCGAGGAGGGGTCAAGTGAGGTACCGCGTCGCTGCTGTCCTTGCTGTGCTCGTCGCGCTGCTCGCCCTTGCGGGGCCGGCGCTCGCCGACAACTGCTTCAACGCGAGCCGGCCGTCGGGCGGCCTGAGCACGAATCCGGCGGATTTCTCCGCGCCGTACTTCGTCGGGCGCTGGGTGTGGCTTCCGAGTGTCGGCGCGCCGCTCCCTGCGTGGGGCTTCGACGTTCCGTCGAACTACCTCGATTCCGGCGGCGGCGAAGCGTGGCTGCTCGAGAAGACGCCTTACTGCGAGGCCGGCGGCATCTTCTTCTACAACGGGCCGCGCACGACGTCGCACGGCATCCAGAGCGGCTGCGGCTTCATCGACTAGCCCGCTCCCTCCCGCGAGACCGGGCGTGGCCCTGCGCCCGGTCTCGCCCTCACCGTTCACGCAACGAGCTCGCCGCAGAGGTGGAGCATCCCGTCGCGCGTCTCCGAGATCGGCTCCCACGGCCGGTGCGGCTCGCTGTGGCCCGGCTTGAGGAGGTGGATCACCTCGTGGCCACGGGCCTGCAGGAGCTCCGCGATCAGGCGGCGGTGGCAGCGCCACCAGAGTGTCTCGGCGCACATGAAGCACGGGTCGGTCTGGGCGAGCTCGCGCGCGAGCGCGTCTTGCCACTCCGGCGTCCCCATCCGCGCGGCATAGCTGCGGAACGCGGCGACCCGGATGCATTGGAAGCGCTCCTCCCCCGCTTCGCCGCTGAGCCGCCCGCCGAGCTCGACCGCGTGGCGGTAGGCGATGCCCGCGTCCTCGACAGCGGCGGCAAGCGCCGGCTGGTTGAACTGCGGGTGGCGGCGAGAGCCCGGGAAGCGGCGCACGTCGACGAGCGTCCGCACGCCGGCCTCGCCGAGCACCTCGAGGAGCTCCTCGATCGACCGGGTGCCGTGCCCGACGGTGAAGACGCGCACCTTCGTAGGATGCCGTCGTGGCCTACGACGTCGTCCACTTCGCCGATCTCGAGTGGGAGGAGCGGCCGGGTCACGAGGGACAGGAGCCGCGGCACGCCGCTCCGCTCACCGAGCGTGCGCAGATGACCGAGTCGCGTGCGCGGATGTGGCGGTATCCGGCACACACGCGCGGGCGTCGCCACCTCGACCCGGATCAGGAGGAGGTCTTCGTCCCGCTGCGCGGCACGCTGACGATGCTGCTCGGCGAGCCGTGGGAGCGGGTGGACGTCGAGCCGGGCGGAGTCGTCGTCGTCCATCCCGGCACGCCGCTCCAGCCGCGGAACGAGACCGGCGAGGAGATCCTCTTCCTCGCTTACGGCGCGCCGACGCGCCACGGCAACGCCGAGTTTCTAGAGGACGTCGAGTCGCTGTAGCGCGTCGGCGAGCGCAGCGAAGGCGTCGTCGAAACGCCAGTTCGCGCGGTCGGCCTCGTCGGGCGAATTGGAGATCGCGCGCAGCTCGACGGCGGGAACGCCGGCGAGCTCGCAGGCGCGGAGCACGCCGAAGCCTTCCATCGCCTCGATGTCGAAGCCCGTGCCCCCGCCGACCTTGCCGCAGGTCGCGATCGGCAGGACGTGCGCTTCGGGCAGCGCTGCGCGCGCGCGCTCAAGCAGTGCAGCGTCCGGCAGCGCTCGCTCGACCCGCGGGACCGTCGATCCGGGATCGATCACGTCGCAATAGACGGCCTCGCTACCGAGCACGAGCGCCGGCGGCTCGAGCGTCCGCGAGCCCGCGATCCCGACGTGAACGACTGCGCTCGGCCGCCTCTCCTCCAGCGCCCGAGCCGTCCGGAGCGCCGCCTCGACAGGCCCGATCCCACAGCACAACGTGTCGAGCCTGTCGAGAACCGCGAGCTCGCGCTCGGTTGCGGCGACGACGAGCATCACGCCCGGACGCTACATCTCGGCGAGCTGTCCTCTGATCTCCCCGTTCGGATTCTTCGCCGTGTGGACGTTGACGTACAGCTTGTGGTGCGCGAGCGCCCTCTTCAGAGAAGCCGAGAGCGTCGCTTTGCCGTGCACGCCGCTCTTGCAGGGAGCGCACAACGGAATCACGACGTTACCGGCCTTGCCCATGGCTCCCAGGTGGATGTGCGCGGCGGTCGCCGGTCCGGTCAGACCGGAGAACGTGAGCTTCCAGGCCAACTTTCTGCCGACAAGCGTGCCTGTGAACTTCCCGTGCGCCGTCGTGTTCTTCACGACCTGGGCCGGCACCTCCTGCTTCGCGTTCAGCTTCGCCGTCACGCCGACCGAACTTGCGCGGGCACCGAACGCAAGTGCGGCAACCGCCAGCGAGGCCGCTACGGCAAATGCAAGCACTGCGACAAGCTTGTTCACTTCTCCTCCTCCGTGGGGGCTGTCGTCAGTCCTTCGCCGACAGGGCTCGATCGGATCGCCTCTGGCCCTCCTTCGAGATCTACGCCGAGAGGCTAGGCGGCGACCGCGGCCGCGCCGATCTTCTCGAAGCGGATCGCGCCGTCCTTGGCGTCCACGCGGATCGTGTCACCGTCGGCGAAGTCGCCCTCGAGCAGACGCAGAGCGAGCGGGTTCTCCACCAGGCGCTGGATCGCGCGCTTGAGCGGCCGGGCGCCGTACGCCGGATCCCAGCCGGCCTCGGCCAACGCCTCCTTGGCAGCGCTGCTCAGCTCGAGCTCGATCCGCCGCTCGGCGAGCCGCTCGCGCAGGCGTCCGAGCTGCAGCTCGACGATCTCCGCGATCTGCTCCTTCGAGAGCGGCGTGAACTCGATCACCTCGTCGATCCGGTTCAGGAACTCCGGCCGGAACACGTCGCGCAGCGCGTCGGTCGAGCGGACGTTCGAGGTCATGATCAGGACGGTGTTGCGGAAGTCGACCGTGCGGCCCTGGCCGTCGGTGAGGCGCCCGTCGTCGAGCACTTGCAGGAGCACGTCGAAGACCTCGGCGTGCGCCTTCTCGATCTCGTCGAGCAGGATCACGCTGTACGGCCGGCGCCGCACTGCCTCGGTCAGCTGGCCGCCCTCGTCGTAGCCGATGTAGCCCGGCGGCGCCCCGATCAGCCGCGCGACCGTGTGCCGCTCCTGGTACTCGCTCATGTCGAGCCGGACCATCGCGTGCTCGTCGTCGAACATGAACTCGGCGAGCGCGCGCGCAAGCTCGGTCTTGCCGACGCCCGTCGGGCCGAGGAAGACGAAGCTGCCGATCGGCCGGTTCGGGTCCTGCAGGCCCGTGCGAGCGCGCCGCAACGCGTTCGCGACTGCCTCGACCGCCTCGTCCTGGCCCACGACCCGCCGGTGCAGCCGGTTCTCCATCTGGACGAGCTTCTCGGTCTCGCCCTCGAGCAGCCGGTCGACCGGAATGCCCGTCCAGCGCGCCACGACGGCGGCGACGTCGTCCTCGTCGACCTCCTCCTTGACCATCGAGCCCGCCTGCTGCGAGTCGCGCTCCTCGAGCTCCTTCTCGAGCGCGGGCAGCTCCCCGTAACGGATCTCGGCGACGCGCTGGAGGTTGCCCTCGCGCTCCGCCCGCTCGGCCTCCATCCGCAGCGCGTCGATCTGCTGCGTGATCTCGCCGATCCGGTCGAGCGCCTCCTTCTCGCGCGCCCAGCGGGCGGCGAGCCCGTCGCGGCGCTCCTTCGCCTCGGCCAGCTCGGCCTCGAGCGGCGCGCGAACCTCGTCCGACTCGCCGCCCATCGCGGCGAGCTCGATCTCGAGCTGCGTCACGCGCCGGTTCGCCTCGTCGAGCTCGACCGGCGAGGACTCGATCTCCATCTTCAGCCGGGACGCGGCCTCGTCGACGAGGTCGATCGCCTTGTCCGGCAGCTGCCGGTCGGCGATGTAGCGCTCGGAGAGAAGGGCCGCGGCGACGAGCGCGGCATCGCGGATCCGCACCTTGTGGTGCGCCTCGTAGCGCTCCTTCAGGCCGCGCAGGATCGCGATCGTGTCGGCCACCGAAGGCTCGCCGACGAAGACCGGCTGGAAGCGCCGCTCGAGCGCGGCGTCCTTCTCGATGTGCTTGCGGTACTCGTCGAGCGTCGTCGCGCCGACGCAGCGGAGCTCGCCGCGCGCGAGCATCGGCTTGAGCATGTTCGCGGCATCGACGGCCCCCTCGGCCGCACCTGCGCCGACGATCGTGTGCAGCTCGTCGATGAAGACGATGATCTCGCCGGCCGCGTTCGCGATCTCCTCGAGCACGGCCTTGAGCCGCTCCTCGAACTCGCCGCGGTACTTCGAGCCCGCGAGCAGGCCGCCGATGTCGAGGGCCCAGACACGCTTCCCCTTCAGCGACTCGGGCACGTCGCCGGCGACGATCCGCTGCGCAAGCCCTTCCACGATCGCGGTCTTGCCGACGCCGGGCTCGCCGATGAGCACCGGGTTGTTCTTCGTCCGGCGCGACAGCACCTGGATGACGCGGCGGATCTCCTCGTCGCGGCCGATGACCGGGTCGAGCTTCCCGCTCTCGGCGGCCTCGGTCAGGTCGCGCCCGAACTTCGAGAGCGCCTGGTACGTGCCCTCGGGATCGGGCGAGGTGACGCGGCGGCCTGCCGTGACCTCGGCGATCTTCGCGAGCAGCTGGTCGCGCGGGACGACATCGAGCGCCAGCAGGAGGTGCTGGGCGGCGACGTAGTCGTCCTCCATCTTCTTCGCCTCGTCGAAGGCGCGATCGAGCACCTTCGAGAACCCGGAGGAGACGCCGGGCTGCTGCTGCGAGCCCTCGATGCGCGGCTTCTGCGCGAGAGTCGCCTCTGCCTGGGCGCGCAGCGAGTCGGCATCGGAGACGAGCTCGCGCGGCAGCTCCTGGTCGAGGAGCGCAAGGAGCAGATGCTCGGGATAGAGCTCGGGGTTGCCGCTGCGGCGCGCGAGCTCCTGCGCCGCTGCGACCGCCTCCTGAGCCTTGATCGTGAGCTTGTTGAAGTCCATCTAGGCCCACACCCCCAGCTCCAGCAACTGCGCCGTTGCGGTCCCGGCCCAGTCGCGGTTTGCGGCGGGGTTCGCGGGACTCGGGTGCAGGATGCGTCCGATTCGGATGCCTGCGTGCGCGACGACGCGCTCGGCGCGATCGGCCGCGAAGCCGCCGACTCCGATCAACCACTCGGGGCTCAGCAGCCGTACGAGCTCGCGCAGGTGCTGATCGCAGGCGGCGAAGAGTGCTTCTCGCTCCTGCAACGGAAGCTTTTCCGGGGTCCGGTTCCTACCCGTCCCCTCCACGAACGCGAGCGGGCAGTAATTCATAACCGTGTGCTCGGCGAAGAACCGTTCCGCAGTCCCGTACCGCGCACGGAAGAGGCCCCACAGCCTTCGTCCGCTCACCTCGGATCGCGTGCACCCGAAGCCGAGCACGGGGCGCTTCGGATGAACATCCACCGGCGAGGACACGGGCCCGACCAGGCCGAGCCAGCCTTGCACTGCGGCAACCTCACCAAACGGGACTCCGGTCTGCACCATGCCGAACGGGCCGGGGTTCATCCCGACGAACAGCACGCGCTTCCTGCTGCTCGCGTACCGGCGGAGGTAATCCCGGTGGACAGCCCACGCGTAGTCCAACGGGTTGTAGACGTGCAGTTCCGCGAAGGTCAGTCCCTCGAGGGTCGAGCGCAACTCGAGAGCGGCGCGCTCGGCGGTCATGGGGTTCGACTCCTCTCGGGGTGCCGCTCGTCACGCACGAGCACGAGGTCGCGGCGGTACTGCTTGTGCACGTTCTGCACCTCGCGGCGCAGCTGCTGTTGCAGGCGCTCCACCTGCGAATGGGCCTTGCGCAGCTCGTCCTCGAGCCGCAGCACGAGCTCGACGCCGGCGAGGTTGAGGCCGAGCTCGGA
>Ga0207657_10003830_pt1 | contig 15978 bp, 12 predicted proteins | sample KBSC33metaG_FD_184316 | JGI IMG/M metagenome (GOLD analysis project Ga0207657, IMG submission 184316) | Corn rhizosphere microbial communities from Kellogg Biological Station, Michigan, USA - KBS C3-3 metaG (SPAdes) (version 2) | ecosystem: Host-associated > Plants > Roots > Rhizosphere > Soil ... | reverse complement strand
CGTAGACATGTGGATTGTGGTCAACGAGGAGTTTCACAACGATCCCCTTACGGAGTTTATTGCCCCTCCTCGGCCTTATGCCGGTAATCGCGATTTCTTCGTATTTGTCGACGCCGGAGCCAAAGGCTTGCGCAAGATTGCTGTGACTGGCTACGCCGAAGACAATCTGAAGAGATTCTTCGAAGCGCCCGATGATCCCCGACCCGCAGAGAAGGTTTTGCCCGAGCTATACCAGCAATTTAAGCCCAGAAAGATTGCCCTAAGCTATGGCGCCCAGCGCGGTGTGGAGCGCAGTCTTACCTACGATACCTACAATTTCATCGCTGAAAAGATGGGCTCTGATGCCGCACAGCATTTTGCGCCAGCAGCCGACCTGATCGAAGACTATCTCGATACGCGTATCCCGGAAGAGTTCGACACATACAAGAAAATGGTGCAGTTGACCGACTCTTTGACGCGTCGGGCCCTCTCACGCGAAGTGATCAAGCCCGGACAGACAACCGTCGGTGACGTGCGCAGATGGTTCTATGATCAGCTGGGAAACTACGGAGTTGGTACATGGTTTCAACCCGATCTGCGTGTCCAGCGGCGTGGCATGAAAAACGACATCTCCCGCGGATTTCTGGCGGTGGCTCCGGAAAGCCGGGTGATTGAACCTGGTGACCTGGTGCATGTCGATTTCGGGATCACCTACATGGGACTCAATACAGATTGGCAAAAAGTTGCCTATGTTCTCCGGGACGGAGAAAACGATGTCCCCGAGGGCTTGAAACAAGCGTTGAAGAACACAAACGAATTACAGGATGCGCTCACGATGCGAGCCGCAAGGCCCGGTCGCTTAGCCGGGGAAGTCTATAAACAGGCTATGCAGGAGACCCGGGAGAAGGGAATTGAAGCCCAGATTTATAGTCATGCGATCGGCAATCAAGGGCACGGCTTGGGACCGGGGATCGACTTCCGAGCCGCGAAACGCGCTGATTTGGGTGAAAACCAGGGCAAACGCTTGAGAAATGGCTCCTACATGTCGATCGAGCTGAATACACTGACTCCGGTTCCCGAGTGGGACAACCAGAAGGTTTATGTGATGGAGGAGGACGATGCCTACCTTACAGACGATGGGTTCAAGTTCTTCCTGCCGCGCCAGGAGCAGTGGTACGTAATCAAGTAAACGTATTGTGTGACCCGAGCTCACTTCTTGCGGTGTCAGGTCCTCTCCGGATTGTGGATAACAAGCGAGAACACGGCTTTCCATAGACCTCGTGCAAAGCCCAGGCATCACTTGTCATCAAACGGCCAGCCTGAAGCCGGTTTATGTCGACCACGCGCTCCTCAAGTGTTGCCAATCCGATGGATGCAAAACGTCAGCCCACTTTGCAAGGGAGTTCTCGTCCCGTTGCCGCACCACGAAGAACTCGGAAACGCCGAATGGCGGCTGCAATCGTGCTCACAGTAGCGTTCATTGCCTTGGTTGGACTCTGGTTCCTTGCCGCACATGCGTATAGTCAACAAGCCGTGATTCGGGACCTCAAAGACGCCACCGGAACCGAAGTAGGAATTAAGAACTTCAAAGCGATGTACCTTCCCCACCCGGGTTGTGTACTGGAAAACGTTACGTTCATCCAGAGCCGGGGCGCGACTTCGCAGCCCCTCATCACAATTCAAAAGCTAACTATCGTGGGTAGCTATTCGGGACTGCTCTCCCATCGAGTGTCCAGTATTCACGCGGATGGGATGCATGTCATTGTCCCGCCTCTGGGCACTGGGCCCGTCCTCAGTCACAAGAAATCCGATACGGTGGTCGGGCAGTTCGTCACCGAAAATGCTGTTCTGGAGTTCGCCCGACGCAGTGCCACCCAGCCGCCGTTGAAGTTCGAGGTGCACCGCTTTGTTATCCACAACCTGGGTAGCGATCGTTCCATGACATTTGAGACTTCGCTCTCGAACCCCGAGCCTAAGGGAGAAATCCACGCCAATGGGAAGTTTGGGCCTTGGCGGGAAGGCCAGGCTGAGCAGACGCCAGTCGATGGGAACTACACATTTCAGCGCGCGAATCTAGGTTCCATTCCGGGCATTGCCGGAGTGCTTTCCTCGCAGGGAAACTTCAAAGGGACTTTCAAACAGCTTTCCGTCGATGGAGCTACCGACACACCGGACTTTGAAGTAAAAAACAGCGAGCATCGCACACACCTGACCACCAATTTCCATGCCATTGTCGATGCTACCGCTGGTGATGTCGATCTTCGCGAGGTGAATGCTCACTTTTGGAACACCAGCTTGCAAGCGCAGGGCACGGTGGATAGTAAGCATGGAGGAAACGGCAAGACCGCTCTGGTCGAGTTTATCGGACGCGAAGGCCGCATAGAAGATCTCATGATGTTGTTCATTCACGAGAAGAAGTCCCCGATCGCTGGCGTTATCAGCTTCGGAGCTCGAACCATGCTTCCGTCTAAGGACGGTCCTTTCTTGAGGAAGATTGAATTAGAAGGCGATTTTGGTATCGGAGCGGGTCATTTCACCAATCCGGAAAGCCAGAAAAATGTGACCGAGCTCAGCCAGAAAGCTCGTGGTGAAGCCGACAAGTTGGAAGATGGAGATCTGCCTCCCGAAAGGATTCTCTCGGACTTGAAGGGTCACGTGGTGCTAAAGAACGGCACGGCCACTTTTTCACATCTCACATTTACCGTTCCCGGCGCTAACGCAGAGATGGAGGGAACCTATGATCTCATCAGCGAACGCGTCAACTTGCGTGGAACTTTGCACATGGTTGCGAAACTTTCTAAGGCGACTACCGGCGTAAAATCTTTCTTGATAAAGATCATCAACCCTTTCACTAACAAAGATAAACCGAGGAAGCCGATACGTTTCCGTATTACTGGCACCTACGCCAAGCCGGACTACAGCGTCTCGCCCTGACCGCGTACTGCAGATGAGCGAGGAACTCCCGGCCTTCTTCCTGCCGAAAAGTTGATGACTTTGGACCAGCGCGAATCCTGAATCAGGATTGCTCGCAGAAAATCCCTGCCGATATTCAAGTTTTGTTCGATTGGCCAACGTTGAGGGAAACGTATCGGTGTTGCCAGCACATGTAGATCATTGCCATAAGCGCGCCCCACGTCGGGAACATTAGACTTAGAACGTAACAAAGGTTTAGAAGTCCCGAAGACAACGATCCCGCGCGCGATGGCTGATTGATGAACATAAGTTCTTAATCGGTTGGAGTCCTTAACCGCTCGTCTACACAAACCCCTGCGCCGGAAGAAAGTTGAAGGCATGAGAGTAAAAGTCTGTAAAGACGCGAGATCCAAATCCTCCTGGAGCGTTGCCTTCGGAAGTTACCTGCCTGCCGCTAAGAAGTAATGCACTCACAAGCGGTGATTTATCTTTGCTTTACAAATTATTGTTGTCACTCGTCTTAGTACCTCAGTACCGTCTCTAGTACCTTGGTTACTGGCGCCTCTTTGAGCCTTGTCAAACTCGTTGGGTCACCACAAGCCATTGCGGTACTTAGGTGCATAGCCACAATCTATTGAACCAGGCTGCAACCCTGGCCACATTCTCTTCCAGAAAACCCTAAGAAAACCGGGCGAAACACGGAAATACACTTACAGGCAGGTGTTTTCGGGGTTGAGCTATGCTCTCGACACGTAAGAACACCCAAAGAGAGTTTTTGGCCGAAGTTTGAACTGGAATTCTCCAAGTCGCGACGGTGTATCCGGAATCAGGTCGGTCCCCTTCGCGTGTTTTCTGTGGACGGGGCGCTAACTATGGCAGACGCACGCGAAGTGATGAACATTCGCCAGGCTTCGCAGTACCTGGGAGTGAGTCCGGACACGCTGTACAAGTACGTTAACGAGCAGAAGATTCCGGCTTTCAAGCTCGGCAATCGCTGGCGCTTCAAAAAATCGAAGCTGGACCAGTGGATGGAAGAACAAAGTGCCGATGTAGAAGTGAAAGCGCGGAAGAAACCCAAAGCGGCGCGAGCCGCAGGGTCTGTGTAACAAGCTGCGGGGTTAATCACCTCGCGAAATCCCGGCCTAAAGCCGGGCCGTAGCTGGCGGCAATGCTGGCACGAACAGAAATTTAAAGGCGGGCACATGTTTGGATTCGGATCGAAATCGATAGTTGGTCTGGATGTGGGCTCTTCCAGCATCAAGGCGGTCGAGCTGAAACGGACCCGGGCGGGTATTGAAGTGGCTCACCTCGGGCTGGAGGCATTAGCCCCCGATATCGTCGTTGACTCGATGATTGTCGATTCGGGCACGGTCTCAAGCGCGATCTCAAAATTGTTTGCCGATACCCAGATCAAGTCCACGCGAGTGGCAACTGCGGTCAGCGGGCACTCTGTCATCGTCAAGCGGATCCCGCTGCCCTCGATGAGCGATCAGGAATTGTCGGAAGCAATTCCGAAAGAGGCGGCGCAGCATATTCCCTTCGATCTGGCGGACGTGAACCTCGATTACCAGATCCTGTCGGAGGACGCGGGCAGCCCCACCATGGATGTGCTCCTGGTGGCCGTCAAGAAGGACAAGATTCTGAACTACACCAACGTACTCTCGATGGCTGGCAAGACTCCGGCTATTGTGGACATCGACTCGTTGGCCTTGCAGAACTGTTATGAGTACAACTACGAGCCCGCGCCGGGACAGGTTGTAGCGTTGTTAAACCTGGGCGCTAGCGTAATGAATATCAATATCGTGAAGGGTACGACCCCGCTGTTTCCACGCGACGTTAGCGTGGGCGGGCACCAGTACACCGACTCGCTGCAGAAGGAGCTGGATCTCAGCTTCGACGATGCGGAAGCACTGAAGCTGGGCAAAAAGGTGGGCACGGTTAGCGAAGATGCGAAAACACCCATTTTGCAGCAGGTGACTGAAATCATTGTGCTGGAAATTCAGAAGACCTTCGACTTCTTCCGCGCCAGTGCGGCGGGAGAGCACATCGAGAAGATTTACCTGGCTGGCGGATCCTCGAAAGTCCCCGGACTGGTCGAGGCCTTGCGCCAGGAGTTTTCGCTGCCCGTGGAGATCTTCAATCCGTTCCAGAAGATCGCGCCACCTGCGGATGGAGTTTCGGCGGATTTGATCGAGCAGAATGCCGGTCAGATGGCGGTCGCCGTGGGCTTGGCCCTGAGGAGCTTTGAAGACCTATGATTCGAATCAACCTGCTGGGTGCACCCAAACCGAAGAACAAGCGCGGCGGCGGAAGTCCCGCAGTCGTGGAAATGAACGTAGGCGGAGGCATCAGCCCGCTCATTAAGGTTGTTGCGGTGATCGCAATCGCGGGACTCGCGAACGCCGGCTACTGGTATCGGCTGAATCAACAGAAAGACAAGATCGCTCAGCAGATGGCAGCAGCACAGCGCAAGAATCAGGAACTCTCGCAAGTCAAGGCGCGCTATCTGGAGCGGCAACGCGAAGCGGAGGCCTACAAAAGGCGAGTCGATGTTATCGATCAGCTGCGGGCTGCGCAGACTGGGCCAGTCAACCTGCTGAACATGGTCGGCAGCACGGTGAACAACACCGAAGCCGTTTGGCTGAACACCATGAAGGACCAGGGCGCCTCGATCGATATCGAAGGGCTGGCCTTGAGCCAGGACGCAGTTGCGAACCTGATCACCAATTTGCAGAAGACTGGATTCTTCAAGAACGTGGAGATCAAAGAAACGTTCCAGGACGATTCAGTTAAAGACATGCAGGCATTTCTCTTCACCTTGTCCTGCGAAAAGGCGAAGTCCTAAAGGCTAGAAACTATGGGAACCTTCAGCGAAATATCGGAAATGAAGCAGTGGGGAGCGCTTGTTCTCGGAGGCTTGATCCTGACTGCCGCGCTTTACTTCACGCTGTTCAAGAGCCAGCGTGATGAGAACCTGCAAGCGCAGCAGCAACTGGAAACCAAGCTGCACGAGAACGCGGAACTGGAAGCCTACCGTCCCAAGCTGGCCGAAATGGAGCGACAACTAGCCAGCCTGAAGCAACAATTGGAAATCGAGCGGCGCATCGTCCCTGATGAGAAACAGGCGGATGACTTCATTCGCGCCATGATGGCAGAGGCGAGCAAAGCCGGAGTCGAAGTTCGACGATTCACAGCTCGGGCCGTGAGCAGCAAAGACTTCTACAGTGAATTGCCCTTTGAACTCGAAGTCGACGGCCCCTACTACTCGATGCTCAATTTTTTCGATCGGGTGGGCAAGCTGGAAAGAATTGTGAATGTCTCAAATCTTCTGGTGGCAACAACCAAAAAGCCGAGTGAGGCAAAAACGAAGCGCACGTACCAATATGCGCCCGGCGAGAGCGTAGTGAGCACCTGTGTTGCAACCACATTCTTCAGCCATGACATTACACCGACTGCGCCTGCCAAACCTGGTCAGGTCGTGAGGAACTAGGGGAACTGTATGAAGCTGATCACAGGCATTCTTCTGACTGCGATGGCCGCTGGTGCTGCCTCGGCGCAGAACCCGGACATCATTCAGAACACAAAAAACACGGTGAATGCGGTTGCCAAAAAGGCAGAGTTGGACCAGAACGCGGCTCTGCAGGCTGCTGGCGTGCCCGGTAAGCCGCCGGCCGGAACCACCGCAAGAACCGCTCCGGTATCCAGTGCACCCAAGGCAATCATTGCGGCGCCTAAGCCCGCTGTGACTTCCGCCAAGACGGTCACCAGTTCCTCTAAGCCAGGTGTTGCCGCCGCCAAGCCCGCGGTTGTCAAGACCACAGCGGGGAGCACGCAACCTAAAGTCAGCACGGTGGCGGCGTCCAGCAGTAAGTCACCGGCCGCTGTTCCGGCAAAGAAAGCGCCTGCAACCAAGATCGCTATAGCTCCAATTGTTGCGCAACCTAAGCAGGGTGCGCAGAAAACAAATGCGCCGGCCCACAAGCCTGTAGCCAAGCAAGCCAAAGCCGAACCGGCAAAGCCCGAGAAAACTGAGCAGACCGTAGCCGGAAACGCGGAAAACGAGCCCGCGCCGGCAGCGGCGGATGCTCCCAAAGAGAAAAAGACGATCACGGCAGAAGGCCGCCGGGATCCATTCATTAGTCCAGTTGTGAGCCGCTCGAATGGACCGAACTGCAGCACAGGCAAGCGCTGCCTGGCTATTGATCAGATTCTGGTGCGCGGTGTAGTGAAGGCCGACACCGGCATGATCGCCGTAGTCGTAAATTCGCTTAACAAGGCGTATTTCCTCAAGGAAAACGACCCGGTTTACAACGGTTATGTGATGCGCATCACGGGCGACTCCGTAGTTTTCAAGGAGACGTTTCAGGATCGCCTGGGCAAAGAATCGACTCGTGAAGTGGTGAAGAAAATTACGACGCCGGCGGTTTAAGCGGCGCGGACGCGGCCCGCAAAGCCGCAGAACGGAATTTGACACGCCTGAGCACAGCGCTCAAGCGTGCGGGGAGAAGGGAAATGCGAAAGCAACTGTTGGCTGTATTCCTACCGCTGCTGGTGGCCGGCCTCATGCTGGGGGCGGACACACCAAGCACGGGCACAAGCACGATCGCGCAGGCGGCTGCTCAACACGCCTCTCTGAAGCGGTTGGATGTGGTGCGCGGAACTGATGGGATCAGCGTTGAGATCACGGCCGCTGGCCCGACCTCACCCAAGCTGAGCACCTTGAGTTCACCAGCGCGCTTAGTGCTAGATCTGCCCAACACCGTGGCGGTTACGGAACAGCGACAGATCGCTGTGGGCAGCGACGGCGTTAAAACGGTTCGTGTGGGAATGGATGGCCGCGTGCCTCCAACCACGCGCGTCGTCGTGGATCTGGACAAAATGGCGCGCTATGACCTCGTGCCCAGCGGCGACAAGCTGATCTTGAAGCCGCATCGGGAGGACGCGACAGCGACCATCCCGGCGGCCGGCAGCCACACGGCCCAGACTGCGAAGTCTGAGATGACCAAGCCCGTTGCGGAGAAGAAGCCGGCGCAAACCGCTTCGAACTCTTCCAAGGCAACTGACTTCGTCTTCGTCGAACCAACCTACTCGCCAAAAGACAACAAAGCCGCTACTCCGGCTCCAGTCGCGGTGGAACCTGCTGCTCGCGCCCTCGAAGCCGCCGCGAGATTCTCAGATAAACCGGCAGCTGGGCTGTTGCCCACTCCGGCTGCATCTATGCATCCGCAACAGGCTGTGAACATGGCTGCCGAGCAGAAGCAGCAGATGGCGCAGCAGGGCCCCTCGGGCGGTCCTAAGTACACCGGCGAGCCAATCTCCGTCAACCTGAAGGATGTGGACCTCAAAGACTTCTTCCGCCTGGTTCACGAGATCAGCGGACTGAACGTCGTTCTGGATCCCAACGTCAAAGGCACTCTGACTATCGTTCTTGATGACGTGCCGTGGGATCAGGCGCTCGACATCGTGCTCAAGAACAACGATCTCTCCCGTCAACTCGAGGGCAACGTTCTTCGCATCGCGACAGTCGAAACACTGAAGAAAGAAGCCGAATCACGACGCGCCCAGGTGGAAGCCGAAGCGCTTGCCGTAGAAAAGGTTTCGGTTACGCGCTTCCTGAGCTACGCGCACGCCAAAGACGTAGTTCCTACGGTAAAAAACTTCCTCAGCCAGCGCGGCGATGTGATCTCGGATGAACGTACCAACGCACTAATCATCCAGGATATTCCGTCGGTGATTCCGTCTATCGATCGTGTGCTTCAGCAGTTGGACCGCAAGACTCAAGAAGTTGAAATCGAAGCTCGCGTCGTAGCCGCAACTCGCAGTTTCGCTCGAGACATCGGCACGCAGCTGGGTTTCGGATGGGGCAATGGACCGACCGCTGTGGGAGGCGCCACCTCAGTAGGAACCTCTCCACTTGGAACCTTTGGACTGAACCCGCTCTACACGGTTGTGGGATCGGCTCCGCCATCCTCGAACACCCTGTCGCAGATTCCGCTGTTCTCGAATCTTCCCGTCACCAGTCCGACCAGCGGTATCTCGCTCATCAATCGCAGTATGAACATGCAGATCGACGCTATCTTGACCATGGCCGAGTCTCGCGGCTTACTCAAGATTCTGTCGCGTCCGCGGGTGGTAACCCAGAACAATATCCAGGCTCTGGTCCGCCAAGGTCTGCGCGTGCCCATCGTTACGCAGGCTCAGTTGGGCGGCCCGCCAACCGTATCGTACGTAGACGCATTCCTGAGGTTGACGGTTACTCCACAAATCACTTCCGAGAACACGATCTTCTTGAACGTGGACGTGGAAAACACGACGCCTGACTTCGGCCGAACCGTTCAGGGCAACCCCACTCTCATCACCCAGCAAGCTACCACGCAGGTGCTGGTCACCGATGGTGGCACGGTTGTGATCGGTGGCGTGATCCAGACTCAGAACAGCGTCAACATTCAACAGGTGCCGTTGCTCGGTAATATTCCGGCGCTCGGAAACCTGTTCAAGAGACGCACGGTGAGCACCTCCAACCAGGAGCTCATCTTCTTCATCACTCCGAGAATTATTCAGACATAGTAGTTCTCACGAGCTGACGTAAGACTGCCGCCGAAGTTCCTGAAGAACCTGTCAGGACTTTCGGCGGTTCGTCTTTCTCCGCTTTGTTAGACTCTGGTTATGAACTATGCGCGTCGTGTTCGAGCCTTGCTGGCGGCGCTCGAGACACACGATCTCGACGCTCTTTTAGTCACTCATCTTCCTAATATCCGCTATCTATGCGGCTTTACGGGCAGTGCTGGTGCCCTTGTTCTCTCCGCTCGTGGTGCGAGGTTCTTTACCGATGGCCGCTACACGGCCCAGGCCCAGGAAGAAGTTTTGGGAGCTGACATAAGCGTGATGAGGAAGGCGCCGTTCATGGCCGCCGCCGAGTGGCTCAGCAGAATTTCTTTGAGGTCAAGAATGTGGCGGGTAGGTGTTGACGGCGAGCATATGACCCTGGCTGAGCATACCCGGCTCGCGAAATTCTTGCCCAGAAGAATTCGCCTGAAGCAAGCCCCTCCGTTGGTCGAACAAGCTCGCATGATTAAAGATGTGGACGAGCTCGCTCGATTGCGGCGCGCAGTTCACGTAGGTTCCAGTCTCTTCGATACGCTTTTACGGCGAATCCGCCCAGGAGTTCGGGAGATAGAAGTAGCACGTGCCATTGAGGCGCGCGCCCGAAAAGCGGGAGCTGAAGCGATGTCGTTCGAAACCATCATCGCCTCTGGGAAACGCTCCGCGATGCCTCACGGAGCCGCGTCTGGCCTGCCCATCCCCGCCCGTGCATTCGTGGTCTGCGACTTCGGTGTTATACTCGATGGTTATTGTTCTGACATGACCCGCACCGTGTACGTGGGTCGTGTGCCGGCGAAAGCACGGGCTTTCTATAACGCCGTTCGAGAGGCGCAGCAGGCTGCACTGGATACGGTGCGTCCGGGAGTCCAGGTTAGCAAAGTGGACCGAGCAGCCCGGAAGGTTTTGCACAATGCCCGGCTAGAACGTTACTTCACCCACTCTACCGGCCATGGAGTGGGACTTGAGATTCATGAGTCGCCCCGCGTGGCAGCTGGACAACAAGAGGTTTTGAGGCCAGGCATGGTCATTACCGTGGAGCCAGGCGCATATGTGCCGGGGCGATGGGGAGTTCGTATCGAGGATATGGTGGTGGTCACGCGGGAAGGTTGCGACGTCCTCACGCCGACCCCGAAAGACCTGATAGCCATCTGATGGAATGTTCTGGCCGCGGCTCCCATGCTGATCTGGGTTGACCCAGTGGAGTGCGGAAGTTACAGAGTTCGGAATAGTCCCACCTAGACGATGAATCAAAAAGAACTGAAAGAACTCATCGAGTTTCTCAAAGAGCAGGATATTGCTGAGTTCGAGTTGGAGCGCGGCGACGTCAAGGTACGAATTAAGCGAGCGCTTCCCGCAGCCCCAGTCGAGACAAGATACTTGGCGGTTCCCCCTGCTACGCTCCCCACAACGGAGCTGATCTCAACCCCGGCAGCGCAGCCGCCGGTGGCCAAAGAACCCGCAGCCTCAGCCGTCGAAGAAGGCCTTCACCAGGTCCGATCTCCAATCGTGGGTACTTTCTATGAATCGCCGTCGCCAGGATCTCCTCCGTTCGTTAAACCGGGAGATATGGTCGAGTTAGGACAAGTTCTCTGCATCGTGGAAGCAATGAAGTTGATGAACGAGATCGAGTCGGACATTGCGGGCGAGATTGTTAAGAAGTTGGCGAACAACGGTCAACCGATCGAATATGGGCAGGAGTTGTTCATAATCCGTCCCAAGAAGTGAACGGGTAATGTTCAGGCGCGCGGAGAGCGCGCATTTTTGTGTCCGGCAGTTCCCGGGCGTAACTGGTTGGCACTGACGTAACAAAATGTTTAAGAAGATTCTGATTGCCAATCGTGGCGAGATTGCCCTGCGTATCATTTGCGCTTGCAAAGAGCTGGGCATACGCACCGTGGCTATCTACAGCGAAGCGGATCGCAACTCTCTGCCCGTACGTTTTGCGGACGAGGCGATCTGCATTGGCCCTCCTCAGCTTTCCCAAAGCTATCTGAATATTCCTGCAGTGATCAGCGCGGCCGAGATTGCCAACGCCGAAGCCATACATCCCGGCTACGGCCTCTTATCTGAAAATGCAAACTTTGCCGAGGTGTGTGAGACCTGTGGTCTCAAGTTTATTGGCCCACCTCCCGAGCTCATTCGCTTGATGGGCGAGAAGGAAAAAGCGCGGGCAGCCATGAAAAAGGCGGGTGTTCCGATTCTCCCGGGTTCGGATGGGATCATCGCATCGGAGGGAGACGCGCTCGAGTGGGCCAGGCAAGTCGGATTTCCTGTGATCATCAAGGCCTCCGCCGGGGGCGGCGGTCGCGGCATGCGCATTGTGCGAAGCGAAGCGGAACTGCCCGCCTTGTTCAAAGCCGCATCTTCGGAGGCGGCCGCGGCCTTCGGCAACGGCGATCTCTACATGGAAAAGTTCGTCGAGCATCCGCGCCACATCGAATTTCAGATTCTCGGCGACGCTCACGGGAATGTCGTGAGCCTGGGTGAGCGCGAGTGCAGCATCCAGCGCCGCCATCAGAAACTACTGGAGGAGTCACCCTCGACCCAGATGACTCCAGAGCTGCGTGCAGAAATCGGAGGCATTCTCAGCACGACTTTGTCCAAGCTTGGCTACGTGAACGCCGGGACCATTGAATTTCTGATGGATCAGAACCGAAACCTCTACTTCATAGAGATGAATACACGTATCCAGGTGGAGCATCCGGTCACGGAAATGGTCACAGACGTCGATCTGGTCAAGTCGCAGATCCTGCTCGCCATGGGCGAGCGAATGGAAACCGTGCTGCACGGCCCCATCGTGCACCGGGGCCATACAATCGAGTGCCGCATCAACGCCGAGCATCCAGAAAAATTCACGCCCTCAGCGGGAAAAATAACAGCGTTCCATCCCCCCGGCGGCACCGGCGTGCGCATTGACACCGCGGCATACGCCGAAGGCGTCATACCTCCCTATTACGACTCTCTTATCGCGAAGTTGGTCGTGCGTGGCAAGGACCGTGACGAAGCGATGTCGCGCATGTCACGCGCATTGGAGATGTTCATCGTCGAGGGGATTCATACGACCATCCCGCTACATCGCAAAATCCTGGCCGACCCGGATTTCCGCGCGGGCAAGGTGGATACTACGTTCATCGAGAGATTTCTTGCCGCCGGGAAGCCCGCGGCTAAATAGTCTCCATTCCCCTGTCAAGGAGTTCGAGTATTTCGAACATCGTACTTCCCCGCCTTTATCCAATCCTCGATGCCTCTTCTTTCGCTGACACGGCTGCCTTAATACGATTTGCAAAGGAGTTGCTCTCAACTGGTGCAACCCTGCTGCAATATCGCAACAAGACGGGCAATCCGCGCCTAATGCTGGAGCAGGCAAAGCTCTTGAAAGATGTTGTAGGCGCACGCGCAAAGCTGATCATGAATGATCGTGCTGATCTCTGCCTGGCAGCCGCTTTCGACGGAGTTCACGTCGGCCAGGATGACCTCTCGCCCGACGCGGTTCGCGAAATTATCGGTCCCAATCTATGGCTGGGTCTTTCCACCCACAATCCGCAACAGCTTGCAACCGCCGATAAAACACAGGTCGACTACCTAGCCATTGGTCCTGTCTTTTCGACCTTCAGCAAAGACAAACCTGACCCGGTCGTAGGCTTGGAAGGTGTGCGCAGAGCCCGCCAACTTACCCATAAGCCTCTGGTGGCCATAGGCGGCATTACCCGATCCAATTGCCGCGAAGTTATCGACTCCGGTGCCGACTCGGTTGCGGTAATTTCCGATCTGCTATCGGATCCTCGCAAATCAGCAGAGGAATTTTTCCGCGTCTTGAGGTAAAGTCGTTGCGCTCTCTACAGATATGAGGAGGGACGTGAGCACCACGCTTAAGGCTCCCAACCCGGCTGCCGTTGCCAACCAGTGGGAAACGGCCACCCACCAAAATACCGAGTTTGTTAAGGGACTCGGGCTTACCAGCGCCACCACCCTGGTCATGGGTTCCATGATCGGATCGGGCATCTTCATTGTTTCCGCCGAGATTGCCCGCGAAGTGAACTCACCTGCGCTGCTCATCGGCGCGTGGCTGGTGACCGGGTTCATGACCATTGTCGGTGCGCTCAGCTATGGCGAACTAGCAGCCATGATGCCGCGTGCCGGTGGCCAATACGTTTATCTACGTGAGTCGCTGGGCCCGCTCTGGGGCTTTCTGTATGGATGGACTCTCTTCCTCGTGATTCAAACCGGGACGATCGCCGCCGTTGGCGTGGCATTCGGAAAGTTCCTCGGCGTCTTCTTTCCGTCGATCTCATCCGCTCACTGGATTTTGCACTTCTGGAAGGCACCCCCAATCCATATCGGCCCAATGACTCTGGGAAATATGGATGTTGGTCTCAACACCCAGAACCTGGTCGCCATTCTGCTGGTCGTATTGCTTTCGGTTATCAACATTTTCGGGGTCAAGACCGGCGCATTCATTCAGAACGTGTTCACGATCTCGAAGGTGTCAGCTCTCGCCGGTCTGGTTCTGCTTGGCCTGTTTCTTGGGAGGAATGCCCACGCTCTGGCAGCCAATTTCAATGGGCATTTTTGGACCAACGCCGGACTCAGCGCCCGTCATGCAGTGCAGGTCGGCGTAGGAGGCCCCACGGTCCTGGTCGGAACCTTGACCATTTTGGCTGTTGCGCAGGTTGGATCGCTCTTCTCCGCCGATGCCTGGAACAACGTGACATTCACAGCCGGCGAGGTTAAAAATCCAAGCCGCAACCTGCCTCTCTCTTTGGCGGTGGGAACCGGTGTTGTAATTCTTCTTTACGTACTCTGCAATCTCGTTTATTTAAACGTGCTGCCGCTGGACGGCTCCCCCAATGGAGCGTCCATCCTGGATCGCGGTATTAAGTGGGCAAGCGAAGACCGAGTTGCCACCGCCGTCCTGACCCAAATGTTCGGGAGCGTCGGTGGATTGCTTATGGCAGCCGCCATCATGCTCTCCAGCTTCGGCTGTAACAATGGCTTGATTCTGGCGGGGGCTCGTGTCTACTACGCGATGGCAAAAGACGGTTTGTTCTTTCGTAAAGTCGGGAACCTGCATCCTAAATACAAGACCCCGGTGCTCTCGCTTATGGTTCAGATGGTCTGGACGTGCATCCTGTGCGTCTCGGGTACTTACGGACAATTACTGGACTACATCGTCTTTGCCGTGCTCGTGTTCTACATACTTACAATCGTTGGATTGTTCGTTCTGAGGCGCAAGCATCCCGACGCTACCCGGCCCTATCGTGCGGTCGGTTACCCCGTGCTTCCGGCCATATACATTGTCATGGCATTGTTCATAGATGTCGTACTATTACTCTACAAACCGCAGTACACCTGGCCGGGGCTAATGATTGTCCTCATCGGTATTCCGGTCTACTATCTGTGGTCCCGACGACCAGTCAGCTCACGAGTAGCCACCACATCTTAATGACGGAGTTCACAACGAATGGCTAATCTTTTAGCAAAAAAGCCTCTTGGCATGATTATGACGGAAGCCGGCGAAACGGGAGAGCACAGTCTCAAGCGTGCTTTGGGTGCGACCAACCTGATCTCGCTTGGCATCGGAGCGATTATTGGTACCGGCATTTTCGTGCTGACAGGCGCTGCTTCTGCGCAGTATGCAGGACCCGCCATCGTGTTTTCATTCATTTTGGCGGCAGTCGGTTGCGTGTTCGCCGGACTCTGCTATGCCGAGTTCGCCTCCATGATCCCGGTTGCGGGCTCTGCTTACACCTATGGCTACGCTACCTTAGGGGAGATTTTTGCCTGGATCATCGGGTGGGACCTCATCCTGGAATACGCTTTCGGTGCCGCCACCGTAGCTTCGGGATGGAGTGGATACGTCTTAAGCCTGTTGCAGGATATCGGCATCCACATACCGCCCGCGCTTGCCGGAACACCGGGCGCTCAATTCGTAATGTACAACGGACGCTGGGAAGCATTGGGTCGCATTTCCCGAACCTTGGCCGCCAATGGAGTTGATCCCGCTTCCTTGCCTCACCAGTCGGGTGTCTTCAATCTAGTCGCGTTCCTCGGCATTGCCGCTGTCACCACCGTTTTGGTGATCGGCATCAAGGAATCCGCCAATTTCAACTCCTTCATTGTGGTTGTGAAGGTCTGTGTGTTGCTGGTATTTCTTGGACTCGGCATCAATTACATTCTGCAACATACCTCGATGGCGACGGCGAACTGGACGCCTTTCCTTCCCCCCAATCAGGGCGAGTTCGGCAAGTATGGATGGTCAGGCGTGGTGCGGGCGGCGGGCGTGATCTTCTTCGCGTACATCGGATTCGATGCCGTATCCACGGCCGCTCAGGAAGCCAAGAATCCCAAACGCGACATGCCGATTGGAATCCTGGGCTCGCTCGTGATCTGCACAATCCTGTATATCCTGGTCGCTGGAGTTCTCACTGGTCTCGTCAAGTACGACACGTTGAACGTGCCTGACCCGATTGCAATCGGCATAGA
>Ga0207657_10003829_pt1 | contig 15981 bp, 14 predicted proteins | sample KBSC33metaG_FD_184316 | JGI IMG/M metagenome (GOLD analysis project Ga0207657, IMG submission 184316) | Corn rhizosphere microbial communities from Kellogg Biological Station, Michigan, USA - KBS C3-3 metaG (SPAdes) (version 2) | ecosystem: Host-associated > Plants > Roots > Rhizosphere > Soil ... | reverse complement strand
TCTGCATGTCGTTGTACGAATTGGTCATCGCGCCGTAGCCCCAGGTGTTGGCCACGCCGGAGACGGTCGTCGAATGGCAGATGCGCGCCTGATGGTCCATGTTGTTGGTGCCGAAGAACGACACGAACTTGCGCATCAGGTAGCTCTGCTCGTTGCTGTGCTTGGACGATCCGACCCAGAACACCGCGTCGGGGCCCGATTCCTTGCGAATCGCGAGCAGCCTGTCGCCGACTTCGTTGATCGCCTGGTCCCAGGTGATCTTCTGCCATTTGCCGTCGACCAGCTTCATCGGCGACTTCAACCGATGCGAGTTCTCGTGAATGCCGTGGTCGCGGATCGACGCGCCCTTGGCGCAGTGCGCGCCCAGGTTCAGCGGCGAATCGAACACCGGCTCCTGCCGCGTCCAGACGCCATTCTCGACGGTCGCGTCGATCGAGCAGCCGACCGAGCAGTGCGTGCAGACGGTGCGCTTAACCTCGACTTTCTTCGCAAAGCTGTCGGCGGCCGCATCGGCCTTGCCGATCAGGTTGAACGGAATCTGGCTGGCGAACGCTCCGGCCCCGGCGACGAGGCCCGAACGCTTCAAAAACGCCCGCCTGTCCATCGTCGGGAGTCGAGCTCCCGCGATGCGGCGGAAACGTGGACGAGCTGCGCTGGCGGCGCCGGAAGCACCATCGTGTATTTTGGTCAGCAGCATGATCCGTCCTCCTCCTACTAGACCTTCATCGTCCGGTAATAGCGCCGGACGTGCTCCGTTAATGCATAGCCTTTGCCGTCGGTGGGCGCCGTGAGCGCGGGCTCGGCCTCGACAACGGCGCCGGTCATCGAGCGCGCGGCGACGGCCGCGGCGCCGACGCCGCCGACACCGAGGGTCAGCAGGAATCCACGCCGCTTGAGATTGGTGTTCGGGGGAGTTACAGGCGTGGCTGGGTTGGGACGATCGCTACGCTGCGTTTTCCGCATGGCTGCCTCGCAAAAAAGACTCGTGACGTGGCTTGGCGCATTGACTAGCCTATGGCGAACGAGTCACGTTCGATCGCCATGAACGCTTTGGTGAATTGTGCAACGCGTTTATAGTAGTTGGCAATAGCGCGTCCAATTATTGCATCGCAACATGCCGCGACCCACGGATCGATGTGCGCGGCGAAAAACTCGCGCTGCGCATCGAGCGTGAACGATCCCGGCGCGCCGGTGTCCGTGATCAGTACTCGCATCGTCGCGAATACCGCGGCGAGGTGATCCTCGTAGAGCGCGTTGCCGGGTTGCCGCGACAGCCCCAGGACGGTGAGCGCGGCTCGAATCTCGACCAGCGGCTGCCGGCCCGGCGTCTTTTCGTACGCCGAGGCATAGGGGCTGACCTCGCTGGCGCCGACGCCGACAAACAGGTCGATATATTCGGCGGCGGCCGCCTCGGCGTCCATCACCGCGCTGGCTGCGATCAACGTCCGCCAGGCCTCCGCCAGGGCCTCGCCTTCGACATTGCCCTCGTCGACCGCGAGCTCGTCGGCTGCGGCGATCGATGCGAGCAGCGCGGCATCGGGCTCGGCAGCGTAGAGGCGCGCCAGCAGCGCGTAGAAATCGGCACGCGCCTGGTCCTCGGGATCGAGTGTTGGAGCGAACACGACCGGTGCAGGTTCCATTCCGAAGCCCGATCAGCGCCGCCGCGCCCGCCGATTCGTCATCGCGACGCCGGACCCGGCGTGCCGTTGCCGGCCGGCGCCGGGACGACCAATTCCTTTTGCATCATGTCGATGACGCGGCAGTCGGCGCACATCTTCAGCCGATCGAGCGACCCCGGCGCCGCGAACATCGAATGCCCGGCCAGCTTGGCCAGCATGTTGCCTATCATCTTGTCGGTGCCCAAGGCCTTGCCGCAGCGGATGCATTTGAAGATCGAGGCCTCGTTCAGGACCCGCGGCTGCTTTGCCTCCGCGGCAAGCGACAAGCGCGGCGTCAGCGCGATCGCGTCCTCCGGGCAGGTCGCCTCGCACAGCCCGCATTGCACGCATTTGGCCTCGATGAAGCGCAGCTGAGGCGCTTCCGCGGCAGGATGATCGAGGATCGCGCCTTCCGGGCAGGCGCCGACGCAGGCGAGGCACAGCGTGCAGGCATCGCGGTTGACGGCGATCGTGCCGAACGGCGCACCGGCGGCAAGCGGGATCGCCGTTTGCGGCGTCGGCGCATGCGCCTGCAGATGCTCGATCGCCAGCGCGGCGGTCGTGCGCTTGTCCGCCGACCAGTGGAACGTCGCGGCCGCCCGGACCGGCAGCGCCGGCTTGAGCGACCAGACGGCGGCCTCGAGCGCCGTGGCGTCGGCCGCCCGCAGCAAGTGCAGGTGCCGCCCCTGGTAGCCAAGCGCCTGCGCGATCGTATCGGCGTAGCCCATCTGCCGCTCGATCGCTTCCGGGTACTGGGGCGCTTCTTCGCCGGTCGCGAGCACGGCGACGTCGCTTGCGCCATAGGCGAGTGCGCCCAGCCAGACGTCGATGCCGGCGGCCGCCATGTGATGCAGCTCGACCGGTATCACTCGTGCCGGCAGGCCCTTGCCGCGCCGGCCGAGCCGATGGATGACTTCGGCGCCGGCGGCGTCGTGGAAGAGCAGGCAGGCGTCGCGCCCGCCCGCCTTCGCATAGGTCGCGAGCACGGTGCGCACGCGCGACCCGAGGTCGGGAACCGGCGGATAGGCGTAGCCCAGCGCACCGGACGGGCAGACGGTCGTGCAGGCGCCGCATCCCATGCAAAGGTGGGGCTCGACGGCGATGTGGTCGCCGTCGGCGCGGATCGCCACCGTCGAGCAGACGTCGATGCATTGATTGCATCCGGGCTGCTGCGAGCGGCTGTGCGCGCAGATCGATGCCTTGTAGCTGAAGTACTTGGGCTTTTCGAATTCGCCGACCGCACCGAGCACATCGACGATCACCTTCGCCTGCGCCGCGGGGTCGGCGCCCGGATGCCAGTAGCCCTGCGGCGGCTGGTGCATCGCAAACGCCGGCTCGCGCTGCAGATCGAGCACGAGGTCGAACGACTCCTCGCGCGCCGACTGCGCCGCAAGCCGGTCGAAGTCGATCGCGCCGATGGCCCCGCAGGCGATCACGCACTGGCGGTGGTCGCGGCACTGGTCGAGATCGATCTGGTAGCTGGCGTCGATCGCCTGTTCGGGGCAGGCGCGCAGGCAGGCGTTGCAGCGCGTGCATAGATCCAGGTCGATCGGATTCTCCTGCACCCACTGCGCCTTGAACTCGCCCAGCCACCCCGAAAGCCCGGTCAGCTTGCCCGAGCAGATCGGATAGGCGCGCTCCGGCGGCAGCTCGTTGCCGATCGCCCTGCCCGTAATCAGCACGGTGACGTCGAGCCGGTCCTGCAGCGCCTCGGCCCAGTACAGGGCCGAGTCCGCCGGCCCGACGATCAGCAGCCGTCCTTCCGATTTGAACGCGACGCGCGGCACCGGCTGCGGCTCGGGCAGCGACGCCATCGCCAGCAAAGCCGCGATCTTGGGTGTGGCGGCGCGCGCCTCGGCCGACCATCCGCCCGTCTCGCGGATATTGACGAAGCGAATCGTCTGCGCCTTGCCCGACGCCTCGGCGACTTCGCCGAACAGCCGCGCTTCCTGCGTGCACGCGACCAGCAAATCGCCTTCGGCGCGGTCGGCGAAGCGCGCCAGCTCCTTCTGGCAGAGCTCGGTGTGCACCGGCAGCGGACCGGCCAGATCGAGCGCGCGCGCAAGCGCGGCCGCGTCGAGCGGCATCGTGCCGTTGCAGCTGCAGACGTGCAGCGTCTTGTCGTCGGCGCTCATGCTTTGGTGCCGCCTTGCGGTTGCGCCTGCCGGACCGTATCCGGCTCGGCCGAGGCGTCGATTGCGCCGGGCAGGGAGTCGGGTTTCGCATCGACCGTGCCGTCGGGGATCGCGCTCGCCGCTGTGCCGGGCGCCTCCTCCGGCGCAGCCTGCTCGACCGGCTCGACGACGTCGACGACATGCCCTTCGGCGTTAACTTCGGTCTTCGGCGGATTGAAAATGTGCTTCGTATGCAGCAGCTGCTTCATCATCTCGGGCGGAATCGGATCGGGCTTCGAGTAGTCGTCGATATAGACGTCGAGCCCGTCCATGATGTTGAAGCGCGGATCGCGGAAGAGTTGCTTCAGCGCGGCGCGCCGGGTCGATTCGGGAATCCCCGGCTTGAAAAACGGCGCGAATTCCGACTCGATGCTGAGCGATTCGATCGGCGGCAGCGCCGCGCTCGCCTCCGGCGCGGAAGGCGGGGCCGGCTGCGGCGCTTGCTGTCCCGGCGCCACCGGCGCGGGCGCGACCTCGCGAGCGGGCGCCGATTGCGCGCGCGCCGCTTCGAGCTTGCGGCGCGACCAGCGCGAAAGCGACAGCCGATCCGGCGGCGGCGCGAAATCGGGCTTGTCGTTCATTTCGCGGCCTCGCCTGACGCGTCGGAGGTGTTGCGCTCGCGCCCTTCCTTGAGCTGGTCCTCGCGCTCGTAAAGCTCGTTGCGGCGAACCTTGCGCTTCGGCTCCGGCTTGTAATTCGCCGCGACGAAAGGCTGCATCCAGGCGAGCACGTCCGGCGATAGCGGCACCGCGTCGACCATCTCGCCGCCGTCCATCAGCCGCGCTGCTTCGTTGAAGCTGACGGTGACGAGCTCGGGCCTCGCCGCCAGTCCATCGGCGGCGATAGTGTCGGCGTCGAGCATGCGCCACATGACGAAGATCTTGGGCTCCGGTGCGGTGATGTTCAAAAAATAGCCTTCGCTTTCGGAGGCGTGCAATTCGATGCCGAATCCGGTAAAGCGCCAGCGCGTTCCGGTCGCGTCGTCGGACAGCCTGACCGCGACCCGAAGCGGACTGTCATCTCGCTCGACGGCGCCGATCTGCCATTTTTCGCTCGCCCAGCGGTTGGCGAGCGGTATTCTCTCGACGACGACGGCAACGGGAAACCGCAACGCTGGCATGGCCTTTTTCCGTATCGCGGCACGATTTGCGCGACCTGCAATCATACGCCTATCGTGCACCGGTCCGGCCCGTCTGCTACCATCGTCGATCGCACCGCGCCTCACGACGAATTTTCGCGAATACTTGTTTCAATGACCAGAATCATTCCTCTGACCGATGCCCGCGCGCGCGGCGATACGCTTGCCGCGGCGCGCAGCGCACCCGCCGTCGCGCCGACCGGCATGCTGGCCGACACGCGCGGCCGCAGCTTGCGCGACTTGCGCATCTCGGTGACCGACCGCTGCAATTTCCGCTGCGTCTACTGCATGCCGAAGGACGTCTACGGCCACGATTACCCGTTCCTGCCGCATGCCGAGCTGCTGACGTTCGAGGAGATCGCGCGGCTGGCCCGCGTCTTCAAGGCGCACGGCGTCGAGAAGATCCGCTTGACCGGCGGCGAGCCGCTGCTGCGCAAGCATCTCGAGCGGCTCGTGGCGATGCTCGCCGACATCGGCGGCCTCGACCTCACGCTGACGACCAACGGGTCGGCGCTGGCCAGCAAGGCCCGCGAGCTTCGCGCCGCCGGATTGACCCGCGTCACGGTGAGCTTAGACGCGCTGGACGACGATGTGTTCCGCGCGATGAACGACGTCGATTTTCCGGTCACGCGGGTGCTCGAGGGCATCGATGCCGCGGCCGACGCCGGCCTCGCGCCGGTCAAGGTCAACATGGTCGTCAAGCGCGGCACGAACGAGCAGGAGATACTGCCGATGGCGCGGCACTTCCGCGGCAGCGGCCACATCCTGCGCTTCATCGAATACATGGACGTCGGGCATACCAACGGCTGGCGGATGGACGACGTCGTGCCGTCGGCCGAGGTGATCGACATCATCGGCCGCGAGCTGCCGCTCGAGCCGATCGACCCCAATTACGCCGGCGAAGTCGCGGCGCGCTGGCGCTACCGCGACGGAAGCGGCGAGATCGGCGTCATCTCCTCGGTGACGCAGGCGTTTTGCCGCGACTGCACGCGGGCGCGCCTCGCCACCGACGGCAAGCTCTACACGTGCCTGTTCGCCACCGAAGGGGTCGACCTCCGCGCGTTGGTGCGCGGTGGCGCGACCGACGACGAGATCGGCAACCACCTTGCGGCCGTCTGGTCGCGGCGCGCCGATCGCTATTCGGAAATCCGCTCGGAAAACACCCGCTCCCTGCCGAAGATCGAGATGAGCTACATCGGCGGCTGAGCAAGCCGAAGCAAGCGAAGCACGGTTTGGCGGAACGGCAACACCATGCATATCAAAGCGCTGATCGAATTCCTGCAAGGGCTCGAGCAGAACAACAACCGCCCCTGGTTCGCGTGGAACAAGCCGGCGTACGACGTGCTGCGCGAGGAATTCCAGGCGCTGGTCGGCGACGTCGCGGGAAGGGTGGCCAAATTCGATCGCGAGCTCGGGCCGGTCGATCCGAAAAAGGCGATGTTCCGCATCTACCGCGACACGCGATTCTCCAAGGATCGCACGCCGTACAAGACGCATTTCAGCGCCGCGCTGAACGACCGCGCCAAGCGCGGTCTGGCCCCGGGCTACTACTTTCATATCGATCACCAGGGGATCCTGCTGGCCGGCGGCGGCATCTACCGCCCCCAGCCCGCGATGCTCGTCAATATCCGCCGGCACATCGCCGCCAGGCCGGCGAGCCTGACGCGCATGCTCAACGAGCCGCGCTTCGCCCGGACCTACGGCGGACTGTCGGACGAGGACGCGCTCAAACGCCCGCCGAAGGGGTACGCGGCCGACATGCGCCACATCGAGGCGATCAAATTGAGGCACTATTTCGGCATGATCGAAGTCGACCTCAAGAAACGCCCGCCCAAGGACCTCGCCGCCGACTTGAGCGGCTACTTTCGCGACCTCTTACCGCTGATGACCTGGCTGCGCAGCGCGGTCAAACCGGAGCAGCGGTGAACGCGCCGAACGAGCATTACCGGCCGCTCTTGTCCGACGCGGCTCGCCCGTCGACGTTCAACGTCAAGTCGGTCGACGAAAACGGCGAGACGAGAGACACGCCGATCGCCGGCGAGCATCCGCTGACCCTCTACGTCGACAAGCGCGAGATCCTGACCCTGATGACGCTGGGCGCGGCGCCCGAAGCGCTGGCGATCGGGTACCTGCGCAACCAGCGGCTGCTCGATCGCATCGAGGACATCGTTTCGGTGCAGGTCGACTGGGACGTCAACGCGGTCGTCATCAACACGCGAAGCGGCCTGAAGGATCTCGAGGCCAAGCTCGGCAAGCGGACGACGACCAGCGGCTGCGGCCAGGGAACGGTGTTCGGCGATCTGATGGAAGAGATCGACTCGGTCCGGCTGCCCGGCGATGCGACGCTGACCCGCAGCACGCTCTACGCGCTGCTCGACCGCGTGCGCGTGCACGAGACGATCTACAAGCAGGCCGGCGCCGTGCACGGCTGCGCGCTGGCGACCAACAGCGACGGCGCGAGCGAGATCCTTTACTTCGTCGAGGACGTCGGCCGGCACAACGCCGTCGACGCGATCGCCGGCATGATGTGGCTCGACCGGGTCGACGGCGGCGACAAGATTTTCTACACGACAGGACGACTGACCTCCGAAATGGTCATCAAGGCCGCGCAGATGGGAATCCCGTTCCTGGTCTCGCGCTCGGGCCTGACGCAGATGGGCTACGAGATCGCGCAGAAAGTCGGCATCACGATGATAGGCCGCGCGACGAACAAGCGCTTCCTGCTGTTCACCGGCGGCGAGCGCTTCCGCGCCGAAGCGTAATGCCGGCACAGAGTGCATCAGACCGTCCCCCGCCGGCGCGCTCGATCACCGGCCTGGTGCTCGCCGGCGGCCAGGGGCGGCGGATGGGCACCGTCGACAAGGGCCTGGTGCCGCTCGCCGGACGGCCGATGGTCGCGCACGTCCTCGAGCGCCTGGCACCGCAGGTCGACGACATCCTGATCAACGCCAACCAGCACACGGAGCAGTACGCGGCGTTTGGCCACCGCGTGATTCCCGACGCGATCGGCGGCTTCGCAGGACCGCTCGCGGGACTGCAGGTGGGGCTCGCCAACGCCGCACATTCACTGGTCGCGACGGTACCCTGCGATTCGCCGTTCCTCCCCGCCGACCTGGTCGCGCGGCTCGCGGCGGCGCTGGAAGCCGAAGGATGCGAGCTCGCCGTCGCGCGTACGTTCGATCAGCCGCACCCGGTGTTCGCGCTGGTGCGCCGCGCGGTGCTGCCGCATCTCACCCGGTTTCTCGAAGGCGGCGGGCGCAAGATCGACGCCTGGTACTCGGCGCTGTCCATCGTCGAAGTGCCGTTCGACGACGAGGCCGACGCCTTCCGCAACATCAACACCACCGACGAGCTCCGACAAGCCGATGCCTGAAACGATGAGCGCGACACCGAAGACGCTGCGCGATGCCTCGTGCGCCGACGACTACGATCCGAACTCGATGCCGGTGGCGAAGGCGCGCGAGCTGATCCGCACGTTCCTGACGCCGGTCGCCGCCGTCGAGCGCGTGCACGTCCGGAGCGCGCTCGGCCGCGTGCTCGCCGCCGACGTGATCTCGCCGATCGCCGTGCCGGGCCACGACAATTCGGCGATGGATGGCTACGCGGTGCGCTTCGCCGACCTCAAGACCGAGGCCGAAACCGTGCTGAAGCGCGTCGGCGAATCGTTCGCCGGCAAGCCCTGGGCGGGCGCGATAGCGGCCGGCGAATGCGTGCGCATCTTCACCGGCGGCGTGATGCCGCAGGGCGCCGACTCGGTGGTCATGCAGGAGCGCGCCAGCGAAGACGCGAGCGGCGTGCACATCGCGCCCGGCGCGCTCGCCAAGGCGGGGACGAACCGGCGCTTCGCCGGCGAAGACTTGAAGGCCGGGGAGCTCGTGTTTCGCGCCGGGCAGCGAATCAACCCGGCGGAGCTCGGCATGATCGCTTCGCTGGGCTTGAGCGAGGTCGGCGTCTACCGCAAGCTCCGGGTCGCGTTCTTTTCCACCGGCGACGAGCTGAAATCGATCGGGACCCCGCTTGCGGCCGGCGAAATCTACGACAGCAACCGCTACACGCTGCACGGCATGCTGACGCGGCTCGGCTGCGAGGTCCTCGACATGGGTGTCGTCGAGGACGCGCCGGACAAGCTCGAAAACGCCTTCGCCAGCGCCGCGCGATCCGCCGACGTCGTCATCACGTCGGGCGGCGTCTCGGTCGGCGAAGCCGACTACGTCAAGCAGCTGCTCGACAAGCTCGGCGAAGTGCTGTTCTGGAAGATCGCGATGAAGCCCGGACGGCCGCTCGCCTACGGCAAGCTCGGCAGCGCGCATTTCTTCGGCCTGCCGGGCAACCCGGTGTCGGTGATGGTCACCTTCTACCAGTTCGTGCGCGATGCGCTGCGCATTCTCCAGGGCGAGCGCGATGTGGCGCCGCTGCCGACGTTCCGCGTGCCGCTGTCGGCGCCGATCAAAAAGGCGCCGGGCCGCACCGAATTTCAGCGCGGCATTCTGTCGCCCGACGGTGCCGGCGGCTGGACGGTGCGCACGACGGGCGACCAGGGCTCAGGAATACTGTCGTCGATGTCGCGGGCGAACTGCTTCATCATCCTGGGCGCCGACACCGGCAACGTCGCCGCCGGCGAGCCGGTCGACGTGCAACTGCTGGAAGGGCTGGTCTAGCCCTGGCAGCGGCCGTGCTCGAGCCAGCGCATCCGCTGCTCGAGCTCGACGATGTCGGCCGATTTGGCGAGGAACGCTTCGCGGTTGGCGAGCTCCTGCTTCCAGAACCAAGTGTCGAGCCGATCGAGCAGGCCCGCCCCCCGGGGTGCAGGGTGAGCGGTTACTTTGGCGTTGCGGGGCGCGGCCCGATTCAGAAGACCATACGTCAGGTTGGCCAGAATGCCGACCCAGCTGCGGTCGCGCACATCATATCCCTTTGATTCCATTTGCTATTGCTCCTTCGCCTCGAATCGAGGCAGGTCCGCGCAGCGCACGCTTGTGCACTGCACAATAGCAGTATGGGGCCGGGAGGCCGCTGGTTCAAATCGGTATTTCGGATCGCCTCGATAGTTTTAGACGATTTAGTTAACCCTTTGAATAATTGTTGTTTATCTAATCGACGCCCCAGGCGCACCGCGCCGGGACGTTTCGCTTCCCGGGGACGGACCCCTAAAAATGCCGGCTTCCTCCGGTGCCGGCCGGAGACGAAAAGGACCTGGTCCGGCTAACGCCGCTCGGCCGAAAGGACGCCGGAGACGTCCTGGACGAGGCTGAGGGCGCGCTTCAGTTCGTCGAGGCTCTTCACCTCGAGCGTGAACGACATCTTGGCCTGCAGATTACGGGTCAGCGTCTTGACCGCGGTGACGTTGATCTTCTCGCGCGAAAATACTTCGCTGACGTCGCGCAGCAGTGCCTGCCGGTCCATCGCCTCGACGACGACGTCGACCGGAAAGACCTCGTCGCGCGGCGTGCCCCACTCCGCGGTGATCAGACGCTCCGGATGCCTTTCCTGCATGCGGGCGACGTTGCTGCAATTGCGGCGGTGGATCGAGATGCCCTTGCCGCGCGTGACAAAGCCGACAATGGGATCGGGCGGCGCCGCCTTGCAGCAGCGCGCGAGTCCGGTCAACAGCCGGTCGACGCCGACGATCAGGATGCCGCTGCCCGCACCCACCGATTTGCTCGCGCGGAGCTGCACCGCTTCGTCGGCGGCCGCCGGCGCCGCGGCATCCCCCGGCTTGGCGACGACCTGGATCGCGTGCTGCAAGGCCCGGGTATTGAGCTCGGCCCGCGACACCGCGGCGAAGAAGTCGTCGAGCTTGTCGAATCCCGCCTGCGCCGCAACCGCGTCGAGCTTCAGCGCGGTCTTGCCGGCGCGATGCAATTCGCGCTCGACCATTTCGCGGCCCTGCGCGATCGTCGCCTCGAGCTGCTGCGCCTTGAACCACTGCCGCACCTTGGCGCGCGCCCGATGGCTTTGCACGTAGCCGAGGTCGGCGTTCAGCCAGTCGAGCGAGGGCCCGCCCTGCTTCGCCGCGATGATCTCGATCCGCTGTCCGTTCTGCAGCGCGTAGTTGAGCGGCACCATCGCGCCGTCGACGCGCGCGCCGCGGCAGCGGTGACCGAGGCTCGTGTGGACCGCGTAGGCGAAATCGACCGGCGTCGATCCCCGCGGCAGATCGACCACCTTGCCCTGCGGCGTCAGCACGTAGATCGTGTCGGTGAACAGCGTCGACTTGAACTGCTGCAGCCATTCGCCGGCATCGGCGACCGCGTCCTTCCAGTCGAGCACCTGGCGCAGCCACGCGATCTTCTCGTCGTAGCCGGGATCGCGCTGCGCGCCGCCGCCTTCCTTGTAGCGCCAGTGCGAGGCGACGCCGTATTCCGAATGCCGGTGCATGTCGTGCGTGCGGATCTGCACTTCCAGCGGCTTGCCGTCGGGGCCGATGACGGCAGTGTGCAGCGAGCGGTAACGGTTGGCTTTCGGCTTGGCGATGTAGTCGTCGAATTCCTGCGGCAGCGGTGTCCACAGGTTGTGCACGACGCCCAGCGCCGTGTAGCAGTCCTTGACGTCGTCGACCAGCACCCGCACCGCGCGGATGTCGTACAGCGCGTCGATGCCGACGCGCTTGCGGCGCATCTTGTTCCAGATGCTGGTGATGTGCTTGGGGCGGCCGGTGACCTCGGCCTTGACGCCGGCGACGGCGAGCTCGCGCTTGATTTCCGCCACCGCCTGGTCGATGTAGCGCTGGCGATCGATGCGGCGCTCGTCGAGCGCGGCGACGATCCGCCGGTAGGCGTCGGGCTCGAGCGCGCGCAGCGCCAGATCCTCGAGCTCCCACTTCAACTGCCAGACGCCGAGCCGGTTGGCCAGCGGCGCGAACAAGTCCTGGGTTTCGCGCGCCTGCGCGCTGCGATGCGACTCGCGCGCCCCCGCCGGAACGCGCGGGTCGGAAGGGTCGAGCGGCGCGGAGACCCAATAGCGCATCGCCTGCGTGCGCTCGGCGAGCTTCACCAGCACGACGCGGATGTCCCCGACCATCGCCAGCAGCATCTTGCGCAGATTTTCGGCCTGATCGCCGCGCGCTTCCTTGCGCGCGCCGCCCTCGCCTGCAGGCGCGGCCCGGATCGCGCCCATGCGCGCGACACCGATGACGAGCTGCGCGACTTCGTCGCCCACCTCCGCGGCGAACGCCTGCTCGTCGAAGCCGGCGCTGTCCGGAATCCCGATCAGCAAGGCCGCGCGCACCGATTCGGCATCGAGCTTGAGCTCCGCGACGATCGCCGCCGTGCCGGTGGCGCGCGCGAGCCAGCGCTCGCCTTCGGACGTGAGCGCATCGCCGTAGCGTTTGCGCGCAAGCTCGAACGTCGCTTCGATCGCCGCGCGCTCGGCGGCGCTGTAGGCGGTTGCCGCCTGCGTTATGCGCGCCGCGTAGATGTCGTCGGACGCGGCTTGCGGCGCAGGACTGACGAGCGCAACCATCGGTCGATTATACCGGCGCGTGAACGGCGTCTTAGCGAGAGATGTGCTGAGCTTAGCAGCGTCGGCGATGTGCGATCTCCGCCGGCGGACGAACCGGGCCCGGGTCGGGCCGTCCCTCGAACTAGCCCGACGCCACCGCGCTTGCGACCGCGTCGGCGATGCCGCGAGCGCAGCGCTCGGCGGCAGCGGCCTCGCGCGCCTCGACCATCACGCGCAGCACCGGCTCGGTGCCCGAAGGCCGCAGCAGCACGCGACCCGACCCGTCGAGGCTCGCCATCGCTTCGCGCTCCGCGCGCCGGATCGGCTCGCTGCCGCGCCAGTCGAAGCCGCGGCGGATCGGCACGTTGATCAGCCGCTGCGGAAACAGCGGCGCGTCGGCAGTCGCGGCGGCAAGTGTGGTCTGCTGCTCGCGCAGCGCGCGAATCACCGCCAGCGCCGCGACGATCGCGTCGCCGGTCGTGTGCTTGTCGAGGCAGATGATGTGTCCGGAGTTCTCGCCGCCGAGCAGCCAACCCTTGTCCTGCATCATTTCCAGCACGTAGCGGTCGCCGACGGCGCTGCGCTGCAGCGGAATGCCGCGGCGGTCGAGCGCCTGCTCGAAGCCGAGGTTGCTCATCAGCGTGCCGACGACGCCGCCGGCGGTGGCACCGCGCCGCCAGTAGTCGAGCGCGATCACGTAGAGCAATTGGTCGCCGTCGTAGATGCGCCCTTCGGCGTCGACCATCATCAGGCGATCGCCGTCGCCGTCGAGCGCCACGCCCAGATCGGCCCCGTGCTCGAGCACCTTTGCCTGCAGGTGCTTCGGATGCGTCGCACCGACGCCCGCGTTGATGTTGATGCCGTCCGGCTCGTTGCCGACCGCGACGACCTCGGCGCCGAGCTCGTGGAAAACCGGCGGCGCGACGTGGTAGCCGGCGCCGTGCGCGCAGTCGACGACGATCTTCAAGCCCTTGAGGTCGAGATCGTTCGGGAACGTGCCCTTGCAGAATTCGATGTAGCGTCCGGGTGCGTCGCTCAAGCGCCGCGCCTTGCCGAGCTTGGCCGATTCGACGCAGGTAATCGGGCCGTCGATGCCCTGCTCGATCGCGTGCTCGACCGCGTCGGGCAGCTTGGTGCCGCCGGCGGAGAAGAACTTGATGCCGTTATCCTCGAACGGATTGTGCGACGCGCTGATGACGATGCCGGCCGACAGGCGCAGCGCGCGCGTCAGATAGGCGACGGCGGGCGTGGGCAACGGTCCCGACAGATAGACGTCGACGCCGGCGGCGGACAGTCCCGCCTCGAGCGCCGCCTCGAGCAGGTAGCCGGAGATGCGCGTGTCCTTGCCGATCAGCACCGCCGGCGTCGTGCCGGGGCGCGCCGCCGATTCGGCCGCGAACACGCGGCCCGCCGCGTAACCGAGCCGCAGCACGAGCTCCGGCGTGATCGGCGAATCGCCGACCCGGCCGCGGACGCCGTCGGTGCCGAAATAGTTCTTGGTCATGGTCGAAGGCTCATCGCGTTTCCAGTGCGCGAATTATGAACTCAGGCGCGCCCGCCTGCGCTGCCGGGATGCTGGCCGGTCTCCATCGCCTGCCAGACGTTGAGCGCGTCGACCGTTTCGCGCACGTCGTGCACGCGCACCAGCGACGCGCCTCGGGCGACCGCCGCGAGCGCCGCCGCCAGGCTGCCCGCGCCCCGCTCCTCGACCGGGCGTCCGGTCAGCGTGCCTATCGTCGATTTGCGCGACAGCCCCGCGATGACCGGGTAGCCGAGCGCGACGATCTCGGGCAGGCGGCGCAGGAGCTCCAGATTGTGGGCCAGCGTCTTGCCGAAACCGAATCCAGGATCGATGGCGATGCGGCCGCGCGCGATGCCCGCCTGCTCACAAGCCTGCGCGCGCTCGGAAAGAAACGCGGCCACGACGGCGACGACGTCGTCCTCATATGCCGCGTTCTTCTGCATCGTCAGCGGCTCGCCCTGCATGTGCATCAGGCAGACGGCGGCGCCGCTTTTCGCGACGGCGTCCAGCGCACCGCCGGCGCGCAGCGCACCGATGTCGTTGACCATCGACGCGCCGGCGGCGATCGCCGCACGCATGACCGCGGGCTTGCGCGTGTCGACCGACAGCGGCACGCCGCGCGCGTCGCAATCGGCGCGCAAGGCCTCGAACAGCGGCAGCACGCGATCGAGCTCTTCGGCTTCCGCGGTCGGCGCCGCGCCGGGACGCGTCGATTCGCCGCCGATGTCGATGATCGCCGCGCCGTCGTCGAGCATCCGGTGCGCGTGGTCCAGCGCGCGCTGGCGGTCGGCGTAGCGGCCGCCGTCGAAAAAGGAGTCGGGCGTGACGTTGAGCACGCCCATGACGCGCGGCCGGTCGAGCGCGACCCGATGGCGGCCGCAGATCAGATGCCGGGTGGCAAGCTCCGGCAAACCAGAGGCGTCAGGCAGGGTTGGCCGAAGGCGCGGCGTCGGGACCGGTGTCCGGGCCGTAGGTCGTGCCGGGCGATGCGCTGACCGGCTTCGGCGGACGCGGCGGCCGGCCCTGCATGATGTCCTCGACCTGGTCGCTGTCGAGCGTCTCGACTTCGAGCAGCGCCTTGGCCATCGCCTCGACCTTGTCGCGGTTGTCCTCGATGAGCTTCCGCGCCAGCCCGTACTGCTCGTCGATGATGCGCCGGATCTCGAGATCGACCTTCTGCATCGTCGCCTCGGACACGTTCTTCTGCGTCGCGATCGAGCGGCCGAGGAAGACTTCGCCCTCGTTTTCCGCGTAGACCATCGGGCCCAGCGTGTCGGACATGCCGTAGCGGGTGACCATGTCGCGCGCCATCTGCGTCGCGCGCTCGAAGTCGTTGCCCGCGCCGGTCGTCATCTGGTGCATGAAGATTTCCTCGGCGATGCGGCCGCCGAAGAGCACGGCGATGCGCTGCAGCAGGTACTCGCGATCGTACGAGTAGCGGTCCTGCTCGGGCAATTGCATCGTCACGCCCAGCGCGCGCCCGCGCGGAATGATCGTCACCTTGTGCACCGGATCGGATTTGGGCAGGAGCTTGGCGACGACGGTGTGTCCGGACTCGTGGTAGGCGGTGTTGCGCTTCTCGTCTTCGGACATGACCATCGATTTGCGCTCGGCGCCCATCATGATCTTGTCCTTGGCCATTTCGAAATCGTCCATGTCGACCAGGCGCTTGCTCTTGCGCGCGGCGAACAGGGCTGCCTCGTTGACCAGATTGGCGAGGTCGGCGCCGGAAAAGCCCGGCGTGCCGCGCGCGATGATCTCGGCCTTGACGTCGCCGGCGACCGGCACCTTGCGCATGTGCACCAGCAGGATCTGCTCGCGGCCGCGGATGTCGGGCAGCGGCACGACGACCTGGCGGTCGAAGCGGCCCGGACGCATCAGCGCCGGGTCGAGCACGTCGGGGCGGTTGGTCGCGGCGATGACGATGACGCCGGCGTTGCCCTCGAAGCCGTCCATCTCCACCAGGAGCTGATTCAGCGTCTGCTCGCGCTCGTCGTTGCCGCCGCCCAGGCCCGCGCCGCGCTGGCGGCCGACCGCGTCGATCTCGTC
>Ga0207657_10003828_pt1 | contig 15982 bp, 14 predicted proteins | sample KBSC33metaG_FD_184316 | JGI IMG/M metagenome (GOLD analysis project Ga0207657, IMG submission 184316) | Corn rhizosphere microbial communities from Kellogg Biological Station, Michigan, USA - KBS C3-3 metaG (SPAdes) (version 2) | ecosystem: Host-associated > Plants > Roots > Rhizosphere > Soil ... | reverse complement strand
TCAGTAGCGGCATTCGCAAAGACATTTGGGAAAAGCGCGGTTTTTTGGAAAAGCTCCAATACGCCGAGGACCACGAATACACATGGTGGGCGAGAAGTCAGGGCTACGATGTCGTCTACGTGCCCGACGCGGTCGTGATGCACTCGCACAACTACACGCCGCAACAGGCTTACAAACGCAGCTTCGGCGACGCGCGTGCACTGGCCGCGTCATGGGACAAGAGCCCGCATCGATTCAACATTGTTCAAACATTAGCCGGCTGGGCCAACGACACGCGGCGCGATTTCACATTTTGTCTGAAAACAAACCGGCTCACCGAACTCCCGCAGCTCGACCTGGGCGGTGAACGGCAGGTCCACGGCGACGTCCTGGGCGCGAAGCGCGCGACCGAGCTCGTGCCACGGCGAGTCCGCGCGCGGCTCGGCATCCAGGCGGCGGCTGAGCACGGCCGGGAAGTCCCGCAGGGCGAGCAGCAGGTAGTGGTTGGAGCCGTGGAAGCGCGCGGCCTTGTGCGCGAGGTCGGCGGCGGCGTCCGACCCCTCCTCGTCGCCGGTGCGCCAGCGGGCCTCGCTGAGATAGACGGCCGCGGTGGGCAGCTCGAGGCGGCGGTCTCCAGCGACCATCGTGGTGACTGCGCGCTCGAGGTGGAAGCGGGCACGGTCGTCCCGCTCGAGCGCGAGCAGCGAATAGCCGCGCCAGAGGTCCGCCTGCTCGCCGATGAAGCGGTACTCGCTCGCCGCTCCCCGCTCCTCCAGCCGGTCGAGCACCGCCAGCGCGGCGTCGGGATCGCCGTTCAGCCGGATCTCCATCTTCGCCTCGATCAGCTCGTTGAGCATCACGAACACGAGGGAGCCGCTCGTGCGCGTGAGCTCGCGTCCGTGCATGACCGCCGCGCGCGCCTCCTCGGGCCGCCTAAGGTCGATCAGGATCTCCGGCCCGACCATCGCATGCAGCCACACGTGCGCCCAGCCGCCGGCCTGTGCCTGCTGGTAGAGCTCGAACGCGCGCTCCGGGTGGCCGCTGGCGCGCAGCAGCCCGATCCGCCACGGCTCGGTGACCGCCGCGGCCCAGCCCGAGGCGCCGGCGTCGGCCAGCATCCGCAGGCGGCCGTGCGCGTAGGCCACGCGCACGACGAGGGCGTCGAGCGGGCTGCCGCTCAGCACCGGCTCCACCGCTCGCTCGCCGACCAGCCGGTGGTCCACGAGGTTGAGCGTGAACCGCAGGGCCTCGATCTCCGGGCTCTCCTCCGCCGCGGACACGACCTCCTGGGTGTCGCGCCAGCGTCCCAGATGCCAGTAGCTCCAGCCCATCATCCCGGCGGCCTGCGGCGATTCGCGGGCCAGCCGCTGGCGCTCGGCGACCATGTGCAGCCGGTCGGCCACGCGGCCGCAGCGGGCGTAGTCCTCGTGGCCGAGGGCAAGCATCATCTCCGCCACCGCGAGCGCGCTGCCGCTGTCATGCAGTCCTTCGAGCTGGCTGAGCCAGCGCTCGGCCACCGCGTAGTCGAGCCGGTCGATCACCTGGCCGATCGCGTGCTTGGCGGGCTCGAGCGCTCGCTCCGGCATGCGAGCGCGCAGGAACTCCTCGACAGCGTCCTCGTAGTTGCGCTCGCTCACGAGCAGCTCCGCGTGGGCCGCGCGCACCGCGCGTACACGCTCGCCGCCGCGGCGCTCGAGGCGCTCGAGGAGGTACTCGCGAAGGCGCGCGTGGCAGCGCATCGCGTGGCCGTCGTCGCGCCACGCCACCGGCAGGTGCTTGGCGCGCAGCGACACGAGCCGCGCGGCGGCGTTCTTCTCGCCGAGCGCCTCGGCGCGGTCCGCGGTCACGTCGTCGAGCACGGACGTGGTGATCAGGAACTCGCGGTCGTCGGGGTCGAGCAGATCGAGGATCTGCGAGGACAGGTAGCCATGCAGGGCGTCGGCCTCGCCGCCCATGCCGGTCACGTGCTCCTTGGAGCGCCAGGCCTCGAACAGCACGCCGGCCACCCAGCCGCCCGTGGCCTCCACGGCCTGGGTCGGGTCGATGTCCTCGCGGCCAGCGCGCGCGAGCGCCTGCGCCGCCTCCGGCGCGCGGAAGGCCAGGTCCTTCTCGGTCACCGTCACGCTGCCGCCGAGGGCGGCGGCGGAGTGCAGCTCGATCGTGACCTCGCGGCGGCTGATCAGGACCACGCGCAGCGCCGGCGGCGCGTAGCGCAGCAGCGCGGCAATCACGGCCAGGGCCTCCGACGAGTCGGCGATCCGCTCGAGCTCGTCGATCACGAGCAGAAGCGGCGTCTCGCCGACCGACTCGGCCAGCAGTCCCGCGGCCTCGGTGTGGGGCAACTTGGCGGCGAGCGCGCGCGCGGCCACACCGCGCGCCCCCTCCACCTGCGAGGCCATCGCGGCCTCGAGGTAGGTGACGAGACGGCCGGCGGCGGCGTCGGTGTCGTCGAGCGTGAGCCAGGCCACCCGGCGGTCGACGAGAGCGAGCGCCTGGGACACGGCGGTGGTCTTGCCGGACCCGGCGGTCGCGCAGACCCAGACGACCGTGTGCCCCTCGATCAGGTCCGCGAACAGGCGGTCGATCCGCTCGCGCGAAACCAGCCGCTGCGGCGGCGGCGGCACCGAGACCTTCCTCCGTATGAACTGCCCCTCCACGTCCAGTCCCATTGAACACCAGATCTGGGAACTGGGCACTGGGAACTGGGAACTCGTTTCGTAGGGGTTAACGGGCCAAGACGAAGCTGTCTTTCGATGACCGAGCTACAGCGGCGCTATCGCCAGGCGATCGGACGCTTCGCCACGGGGGTTACCGTCATCACGACGCAGGATGGGGACCGTCTTGTGGGAATGACGGCAAGCGCGGTGGCGTCGCTGTCGCTCGAGCCGCCGCTTCTGCTCGTGTGCATCAGCAACCGGCTGCCCACCCACCGGGCGCTCGAGCAGAGCCGCCAGTTCGGCGTGAACGTGCTGGGAGAGGGCGACGACGCGCTCGCGCTGCGGTTCGCGACGCCGTCTGACGACAAATTCGCCGGGCTCGACGTGCACCTCGACCACGGGGTGCCGCTGCTCGACCGCGCGATCGCGCGCTTCGTCTGCGACGTGCACGAGTGCCTGCCCGGCGGCGACCACTCGATCTTCATCGGCGCGATCCGCCATTGCGAGCACGTGCCGGGCCGCCGGCCGCTCCTCTACTTCGCGAGCGGCTTCGGCGGCATCCAGCAGGTCCACGACGCGCTCGGGCGCACCGCCGAGCTGCTGGGCATGACAGGCATCTAGAAAAGGAGAGGGACCGAATGATCAGGACAGGCGAGCAGTACCTCGAGTCGATTCGGGACGGCCGCCGCGTGCTCTGCGGCGGCGAGATGATCGACGACCTGACGACGCATCCGAAGACCCGCGGCTACGCGCAGGCGGTCGCGGAGTACTACGACATGCACCACGACCCGCAGCACCAGGACGTGCTCACGTTCGTGGACGAGAACGGCGAGCGCTGGGCCAAGCACTGGTTCCTGCCGCGCGACAAGGAGGACCTGGTCGCGCGCCGCGAGTACCACGACTACCTCTTCCGCCACTGGGCGCGCGGCGCGATGTTCACTCGCCCGCCGGCCAGCATGCTGCCGGTCTTCTACACGCTCTACCAGGACCCGGAGCCGTGGGAGTCGGAGTCGCGCGGGCATGACGGCCGCCCGCTCGCGGACAACATCCGCAACGCCTGGGAGTTCATGAAGTCGAACGACCTGTCGGCGTCGCCGATGTTCCTCGACGTGCAGGGCGACCGCTCGGACCCGGACTCCGTGGCCGAGACGCCGATGCTCCGCATGGTGGACAAGAACGACGAGGGCATCGTCGTGCGCGGCTGGAAGGCGATCGGCACCGGCGTGGCGTTCGCGAACAACATCTTCATGGGCGTGCTGTGGAAGCCGGGCGCCGTGGAGGAGCAGATCGTGTTCGCGCTCGTGCCGGCCAACGACCCCGGCGTGACGCACGTGGTGCGGCCGTCGCTTGCGCAGGACGACGCCGACCCGTTCGACAGGCCGCTGGCGAGCCGCGGCGACGAGCTCGACGGCATGGCCTACTTCGACGACGTGCTCATCCCGTGGGACAAGGTCTTCCACATCGGCAACCCCGACCACGCGAAGTTCTACCCGCAGCGGTTGTTCGACTGGATCCACGCGGAGACGCAGATCCGGCACGTGGTCAACGCGGAGATGATCGCCGGGCTGGGCATCCTGATCACCGAGGCGCTCGGCACCGCGCAGGCGCCGATCGTGGCCTCGCAGGTGGCGGACCTGATCCGCTTCCGCGAGACCTGCCGCGCGTTCACGATCGCGGCGGAGGAGACCGGCTTCATGTCGCCGGGCGGCCTCTACAAGCCGAACAACATCTTCGTGGACTTCGGCCGGGCCTACTACCTGGAGAACGTCCACAAGATGATCGAGACGCTGATCGACTTCTGCGGGCGCGGCGTGGTCGTGTACCCGACAAAGGCCGATCTGGACAACCCGGAGCTGGGCGGCGCGCTGCGCGCGGCGCTGCGCGGGCACAACACGAGCGCGGAGGACCGCACCAAGATCTTCCGCATGATCCACGAGCGCTTCCTGTCGGAATGGGGCGCACGCCACGCGATGTTCGAGAAGTTCAACGGCACACCGCTGTGGGTGATCAAGCTCCTGACCATGCAGCGCGTGGAGTACCAGGCCGACGGCCCGCTCACCGAGCTGGCGCGCCAGGTCGTGGGGATCGAGGACGTGAGCGGGCTCGCTGAGCGCGCGAACGAGGAGAAGGCCGACTACCCGTCGATCCGGGTGCGGCCGGAGTACATCAAGCAGCAGGACGTGTCGACCACGCAGGACGTGGAAGCCGCTAAGGCACTCACGTAGTTCTGCTGACCGCCACCGAGGTGCGCCGGCTCCCGGTAAGCCGGCGCACCACGAGTGGTGCGAGAAGCACCATCACGAGCAGTCGCAGGCCCTGCACGGCGAGGATGAATGTGGTGTTGGCGCTCGCGCCGAACGCCACCGCCACGACGGCGAAGATGCCTCCCGGCGTGGTGGCGAGGTAGGAGTCGACCAGGCTCTCCGAGGTCGCCGCGTCGAGGATCAGCGCGAGGCCGAAGCAGAGCACGAGCAGGGCGGCGATCGAGATCAGGACCGGCAGCAGCACGCGCCCGAGCACGCGCACGGTGTCCATCGTGAAGCGCAGGCCGACCTGCAGGCCGATCAGAGCGAAGGCGATCTGCGCGAGTAGCTCGGGCACGACGAACTCCCCGCCGGGGATCGCCAGCACCACCACGGAGGCGAGGATCATCGGCGCGAGCAGTGTGCCCGCGGTGATCCGCGCGGCGCGCGCGATCGCGATCCCCGCGAGCGCCACCGCGAACGTGATGAGCCAGTCCCGCGGCTGCCCCAGCGTGGAGACGCCGGCCATGTGCCTGCCGCTGTGGCCGGGAAAGGCGATCGCGAGGACGATCGGCGTGATCAGCACGACCACGAGCACGCGCAGGTACTGCATGAACGCCACGATCCGGGAGTCGGCGCCGAGCTCGTCCGCCATCGCGACGATGCCCGACGCGCCGCCCGCCACCGAGCCGAGCTGCGCGGTGGGAGCGTCGAGGAACGCAAACCGCGTGAGCGCCATGCCGCCCACTATGCAGATGGCCAGCGTGGCCAGGCTCACCAGGGTGACCGGCAGCCAAGCATGCCCGAGCGCCTTCAGCGCCGAGGAGCGCACGAACGCGCCGAGCACCACGCCGGTGATCGCCTGACCGGCCTTGAAGGCGGGCGCCGGGAAATGGACCCGACCGGGCCAGAGCAGCGCCACGGCGAGCCCCACGATCAGCGCCGCGAAGAGATAGGACGAAGGCAGCCCCGCCTTGTCGAGCACCCATCCCGAGAGAGCCGTGGCGGCGCTCAGCGGAATCAGTGGGGCCAGCTTGCGCACCTGGGCGCAGGCTACCCGCGCCCGGCGGCGGCTACCCGGGGCGGGGGGAGACCCCGGGCAGCCGGCCGCGGGCTAGCCCGCGGCTTCGCGCGCCGGCCGCGGGGAGGGCTCGACCCGCAGCACCCGGGCGGCGCCTGCGGGCAGCACCCAGTTCCAGCGCCCGAACAGCGACACCACCGCGGGGACGAGCAGCGCACGGATCACCGTTGCGTCCAGCAGGATGCCCGCCGCCAAGCCGGTGGCGAGCACCTTCACATCGGTGTCCGGTCCTGAGGCGAGCGACAGGAACGCGAGGAACAGGATCAGCGCCGCGCTCGTCACGAGCCGGCCCGTGCGGCCGATGCCCCGGACCACGGCGGTGTTGGTCTCGCCGGTGTCGTCGTACTCCTCACGCATGCGCGCGAGGATGAACACCTCGTAGTCCATCGACAGGCCGAACAGGAAGGCGAACACGATCAGCGGGATCCACGAGCTGATCGCGCCGGTGGCGGGGATGCCCCAGATCGCCTCCGAGCCGTGGCCCTCCTGCCAGATGAGCGTCATCACGCCCCAGGCCGCCGCCACGCTGATCACGTTGAGGATCACCGCCTTCGCCGGCAGGAGCAGCGAGCGGAACGCCCGGGCCAGGAGCAGGAACGTGAACAGGGCGATCAGCCCGATCATCAGCGGGAAGTTGCCGTAGACCGCGTCGATGAAGTCGGTGTTGGAGGCCTGCTGGCCGCCGAGCCTCACGTCCGGGCCCTGCGCGTGAGCCACGTCCTTGACCTCGCGCACGAGGTCGCGCCCCGCCGAGGTCGAGCCATCGGGCGTGGGGAAGGCGTTCACGAGCGCGGTGCCGTCCCGGCGCCACGAGGGATCGGCGGGCGCGACGGCGCCGTGGATGCCGTCCACCTTCCCGACCGCGACGGCGACCTTGCCGGGCGGCGTGCCCCTCGTGAGGATCTCGTGCGGCAACAGCGCGCCGGAGCCGATGCCCGACGTCCTGAGCGCGCTCAGGCCGTCCTTGGCGTCGCCCTGCTTGGCGATCGTGTTCACATCCGCGATGCCGGGGTGCAGGTTGGTGGCCGCGATCACGAGCGCGAAGAGCACGAGCAGCGCGCCGGCAGCGGCCGCCCAGCGGCGGTGCACGATCCCCTGCGCCCAGCGCGTCCAGTTGCGCGACGCCTTGTCGTCGGTGCGCCGGTGTGGCCAGTCGAGCTTCTCGCCCCAGGCGCTGAGCATCACCGGGAGGAGCGTGAGCGCGACGAGCACGGACACGAGCGGGATCACCATGCCGCCGTAGCCCATGCTGCGCAGGAACGGCAGCGGCAGCACGATCAGCGCCAGCAGGCCGATGGCCACCGTGGTGCCGCTGAACACCACCGCGCGGCCCGCGGTGCCCATGGCGCGCACGATCGCCTCGTCGCCCTCGTGCCCGTGGGCGCGCTCCTCACGCCAGCGCACCACCACCAGCAGCGAGTAGTCGATCGCCACGCCCAGCCCGATCAGCGCGATCAGGAACTGCACGATCGGCGAGATGCCGGTGACCGCCGTGAGCCCGTAGACGATCAGGAAGCTGGTCATGATCGAGGGGATCGCCATCAGCCAGGGGATCAGAGCGAGGAAGGAGGCGAACACGAAGGCGAGCACGATCAGCGCGCCGGCGCCGCCGATCACCGCCTCGAGCAGCACGCCCGGCCCGTTGCCGCCTCCGCCTGCCTGCGCCTGCAGCGCGTCGTAACCCGTGAGGTGAACGGGCGCTCCATCGATCGTGGTGTTCTTCAAGGCGGCGCGCAGATGCTTCTCGGCATCGGGGTTGCCCCCGAAGGTCTGATTCGGATCCGCCGGCGGGTAGACGATCACGAAGGCGGTGCGGCCGTCCTTCGACACGAAGGCCTTGCTGCCGGTGGAGCCGTAGCCGCTCACGCGCGCGCCAGGGATCACGCGCTTGGCCGTGCGCTCGACGCTGAGCAGGTCGCCGCGCACCGACGGATCGGACACCGACTTGCCCGCCGGCAGGGTGACCACCGGGAGCAGCGGCGAGGTGTCGCTGCCGGTGCCGTGGTAGATCTGAGCGATCTGGGCGTTCGTCTCCCAGCCTTCCCGGCCGGGCACCGAGAACTTCTGATCCATCGCCTTGGTGGCGTTGTTCACGGTGGCGATGCCAACGATCGTGAGCACGAGCCAGGCGATCACGACGAGGCGACGATGACGCAGAGTCCAGCGAGTCATTTGTTCCATGAACGCTTTGTATCACAAACGATTGTGACAACGTAATATCCTCGTGAACATGTTGGGGGAGGAGCGCCCACCCGAGGCTCTAGCGGGCTACACGGGCTTTCTCATGAATTGGGTCGGGGCCCGTTCGCGGGCGCGCTTCGCGCACGCTTTGAACGAGCGAACAGGGCTGCATCCGCGCGAATTCGGCGTGCTGAACGTGCTGGCGCGCAACCCGGGCATCACGCAGCAGGAGATCGGACAGCACGCGGGCGTCGACCCGAGCACGATGGTCGCGACGCTCGACGGGCTCGAGGAGCGCGGCTTCGCCGAGCGCCGGCCGCACCCCGAGGACCGCCGCAAGCGCGCCGTCTACCTCACCGAGGCGGGCCAGACGGCGTTGCGCGAGGGGCGCAAGGTGGGCACTGCCGTGGGCCGCGAGGTATTCGCGGCGCTGACGCCCGAGGAACGCAAGCTGCTGCACGGGCTGCTGCGCAAGCTGAGCGGGCTAGACGTCGAGTAGGCGGAGCGAGCGGCGGGCGCCCGCGCGCCTGCTCGTTTCAGGACGCGGCTGGTGCGGGTTCCCTTGCCGTGAGCCTGTAGGCGCCCGGCTCGAGGGTCGCCGTCCGCCGCCGGTAGGCGGTCCACTGCCACGGCCACTGGCTCGGATCGTTGCCGTTCTCGTCCACGTACCAGTTGGTGCAGCCCGCGTGCCACACCGTCCCCGCCAGCGCGGCCCGCAGCTCGCGGTCGAACTCGTCGGCGGTGTCCCGCGTGACCTCGATGCGGTCGGCGTGCTGGCGGTCGAGCTCGCGCACGGCGGCCACCACGTGCCCGATCCCCGACTCGAGCTGGTGGATGATGGACACGGCCCCGCCGTTGGTGTTCGGCCCGTAGAGCACGAACATGTTGGGGAAGCCCGGCACGCTGAGCCCCAGGTACGCGCGCGCCACGTCCTGCCAGGCCTCGGCGAGCGTGCGGCCGTCCGCCCCCTCCACCTCCATCGGCGCGACGAACGCGTGCGACTTGAAGCCCGTGGCGAGGATCAGGATGTCGGCCGGGCGCTCGCGGCCGTCGGCGGTGCGGATCCCGCTCGGCGTGATCGCCTCGATGCGGTCGGTCACCAGCTCCACGTTCGGCTCGGTGAGCGTGGGATACCAATCGTCGGTGAGCATCAGGCGCTTGCAACCGACCTCGTCGGTGGGGGTGACCTTGCGCCGCAGCTCGGGATCTTTGATCGCGCCATTGATCTGGTGGCGCGCGATCGCGCGGAAAAGGGGCATGAGCCACTGACGCGAGGTCATCGCGGCGGTGGCCATCTCGAGGAAGGCGAACGTCGCTGCGCGGTCCGCTCGGCGCAGCGCCGGGAAGCGCTCGAACAGCCGCTTGGTGCGCTCCCTGTACTCGAAGTCCATCTTGGGCAGCGTCCATCCGGGCGAGCGCTGGTAGACGTCCACCTGCTCGACCAGCGGCTGGATCGAGGGGACCGTCTGGATGGCGCTGCAGCCGGTGCCGATCACCGCCACGCGCTTGCCCTCGACACTCACGTCGTGCCGCCACTCGGCGGTGTGGAACGCCGGCCCCTCGAAGCTCTCGAGCCCGGGCAGCGGCGGCACGCTCGGCACCGACAGCTGCCCGCAGGCGGTAACCAGCACATCCGCCTCGTGCTCGCCCGCGCTCGTCTGGAGCACCCACTTCGCACGTGCCTCATCCCAGGTGGCGCGCTCCACCTCGGTGCTCGTCCGGATGCGGTCGGCCACGCCCTCGCGGCTCGCCACGTCTTCTATGTAGGCCTGGATCTCCGGCTGGGGCGCGAACCGGCGCGACCAGCGCGGGTTCGGCGCGAACGAGAGCTCGTACAGGTTCGAGGGCACGTCGCACGCGGCGCCCGGATACGTGTTGTGGAACCACACCCCGCCGATGCGCTCGCCCTTCTCGAAGACGGTCACGTTGTCGTAGCCCGCGCGCTTCAGCATCACCGCCGCGCCCACACCGCCGAAGCCGGCTCCTACAACCGCTATTTCGCGCGAGCTCACAGCGAAGAGACTAACCGCGCGGCCAGTCCTGGATGGCGCGCACGATCTCGTCGGCGGCGTCCTCCTGCACGTAGTGGCCGGCGCCCTCGATCGTCACCGTGTGATGCCGCGGGAACAGCTCTTCCCAGCGGCGCAGCTCGGGCTCGCGGAAGGCCACGTCCTTGGTCGGCCAGACGATCAGCGCCGGGCGGTCGGCGAGGCTCGGCAGGCCCCGCTCGATCTCCGCAAGCAGTGGGCGGCTTCTCAGGATCTCGCGCGGAAGCACATGAACGGGGTGGCGGGTCTCAGGTGTCGGGAACGGGCCGCGGTAGGCCGCCATCACTCGCTCGGAAAGCTTCCGCCGATTTACGCCGCCGGGCAGGATCCTCTCCACGAAGAAGTTGCGCTTGAGGATGAGGTAGCCGCCAACGGGTCCGCCCAGCAGGCGCGAGAACGCCTGCGTCCCGAGATCCGACTTGGGCCACGCCCAGGTGTTGGCGATCACGAACCCCGAGAAGCGCTCCGGGTCCCGCGTGGCGGCCGCGAAGCCGATCGGGCCGCCCCAGTCCTGCACCATCATCGTGATGCCGGTGAGCTCGAGCTCGGCGATCAGCCGCTCGACCACGTAGGAGTGCTCGGCGGGCGTAAAGCCGTACGAGGAGGGTGCGCGCGAGAGCCCGAAGCCGGGGTAGTCGAGCGCGATGCAGCGGAAGCGCGCGCTCAATCCCTTGATCACGTCGCGGTAGAGGAACGACCAGGTGGGGTTGCCGTGCAGGAGCAGCAGCGGGGGTCCGCTGCCCTCGTCCACGTAGTGCACGCGCGCGCCGTCGATCTCGGCGTAGTGATCCTCGAACGGGTAGAGGTCCGCCGGAACCCAGGCCGGCCTGTCGATGTCAGCGCTCATGCTTGCTCCTTGCTCGAGGGTGGCGTTCACCTACCCGACGCACCAGGTGCCACTTGTTCGACAACTCGATCTGCCAATCTTCCCCGTGATGAGGGGACTCGCGCTTGCGCTTTGCGCGCTCGTCGGCTCGCTCGCGCTCGCGGGTGGGGCCGAAGCGCGCCTCGTGGCGCGCGGCAGCGTCAAGCAGGTGCAGGTCACGGGCGTGAAGGCGCATGCGCGCGTCGTGCTCCTGGGCCGGGCCGGCCGCAAGGTGCAGTCGCGCAAGGCCGATGCGCTGGGCGGCCTGGTGTTCCGCGGCGTCAAGCCCGGGCGCGGCTACCGCGTGAAGAGTGGCTCGTCCAGGTCCGCGCGCTTCACCGTGATGAGCACGCGCTCCGCCCCGCCTAGCAAGAAGATCTACAGGCAGAAGATCCCCGCCAAGGGGTACGGCTACGTGACCACGCGGGACGGCACCAAGCTCGCGATGAACGTGTACCTCCCGGGCGGCAGCGGTCCCTACCCGACGCTCGTGGAGTACTCGGGCTACGGCTACGCCAACCCGGCGGGAGCGGAGAGCTCGATCGAGCAGATCGCCACGCTGCTGGGCTTCGCCGTGGTGGACGTGAACATGCGCGGCACCGGCTGCTCGGGCGGCGCCTTCGACTACTTCGAGCCGCTCCAATCGCTCGACGGCTACGACGTCATCGAGACCGTGGCCCGCCAGCCGTGGGTGCTCCACCACAAGGTCGGGATGATGGGCGTCTCCTACGGCGGCATCAGCCAGCTGTTCGTGGCTCAGACGCGTCCGCCGAGCCTCGCCGCGATCGCCCCGCTGTCGGTGATCGACAGCACGCAGACCACGCTCTACCCGGGCGGGATCCTCAACACGGGCTTCGCGCTGTCGTGGGCCAAGGACCGCGTGCACGACTCCAAGCCGGCGTCCGCCACCGGCGGGCAGCCATGGGCGCTCAAGCAGATCAAGGCCGGCGACAAGACGTGCAAGGCGAACCAGGTGCTGCACGGCGACGCGGTGGACCTGCTCGCCAAGACCTACCGCAACAAGTTCTACGTGCCGAAGGTGGCGGACCCGCTCGCGCCGATCACGTTCGTCCACAAGATCAAGGTGCCCACGTACATGGCCTGCCAGTTCGAGGACGAGCAGACGGGCGGCCACTGCCCGGCCCTGGTCAGCCATTTCACCGGCACGCGGCACAAGTGGTTCACCTTCACGAACGGCGCGCACATCGACTCGCTCGACCCGGCCACGTTCACTCGCTGGTTCGACTTCCTGTCGCTGTATGTCGCGAAGCGCAAGCCCGAGCTGTCGCCGGCGCTGAAGGCGCTGGCGCCCAGCGTGTTCGCGACCTCAATGGGCGTGCAGGGCGTGGGGCTCCCGGACGATCCGATCCAGTCACAGCCCGACTACGCGAGCGCGCTCCGCGCGTTCCAGGCGTTGAAGCCCGTGCGGATCCTGTTCGACAACGGCGCTGGCGGCTCGCAGCCGGGGGCGCCGGTGCCGGGCTTCGAGCAGTCGTTCTCGCGCTTCCCGCTGCCGGGCACGAAGGCGCGCTCCTGGTACCTGGGCAACCGCGGCGCGCTGACCGACAGGAACTCGCGGCCCGGCACCGAGCTGTTCCGCTGGGACAAGCGCTCGCGGCCGCCGACCAACTTCACCGGCAACACGGGCTCAGGGAAGAACGGCCTGTGGACCGCCACCCCGCCGTACAAGTGGGTGGAGGGGAGCGAGGAGTCGTACATCAGCGCTCCGCTCAAGTCGAACACAGTCGTGGTCGGCGCGGGAGCTGTGCAGCTGTGGGTCAAGTCGAGGCCGGACGTGGACCTGCAGGTGACCGTGTCGGAAGTGCGGCCGGACGGGCTCGAGACGTACGTGCAGAGTGGCTGGCTGCGCGCGAGCAGGCGCAAGCTCGACCCGCGCAAGAGCACGCTGCTCGCGCCGGTGCCGAGCCTGCGGCGCCGCGATCTCGCGCCTCTCCCTCACGGCAAGTTCGCCCGCGTGGTCGTGCCGCTCTACTACGAGGGGCACGCATACCGGGCGGGTTCTCGCATCCGGATCACGATCGGCGCGCCGGTCGGCGACCAGCCGGTGTGGTCGTTCTCGAGCACGGCGCCGGCGCGCGGTGACCCGGACGTCTTCATCCGCCACGACGCGAAGCGCGTCTCGCGGCTGGTACTGCCGGTGGTGTCCGGCGTGAACGTGCCGACGGGCCTGCCGCCCTGCCCCGGCCTGCGCGCCGAGCCGTGCCGGACCTACGTTCCGCGCAACGTGAACTAGTCGCGCGGCGGAATCGCCTGGACGGCCCAGCCGTTGCCGTCCGGGTCTGTGAAGAAGACGAAGTCGCCCCAGGGGAAGTGCTGGACCTCGCTCACCTCGACGCCGTTCCGGCTCAGCTGGCCGTGGGCCTCGTTGATGTCCGAGACCACCACCTGTAGGCCCTTAACCGAGCCGGGCTCCATCGGCTTGTCGCCGAGCCCGGTGCCGATCGCGATCGAGCAGCCCGAGCCGGGCGGCGTGATCTGCACGAAGCGCACCTGATCGTTCACCTGGTGGTCGTGGTCGAGCGTGAAGCCGACCTTGTCGACGTAGAACTCCTTCGCGCGGTCCACGTCGGAGACGGGCACCTGGATGAGCTCGAGCTTCCAGTCCATGCGTGCGGCGAGCCTATCGTCTGTCTATGGACGTCGCGATCCGCCCGCTGGCCGCCGGAGACGAGGAGGACTTGCTGCGGATCCATCGCACGCCGGAGGTCGCGTACTGGTGGGACGAGCCCTGCGACGGGTTCCCCTGGGACGAGCCGGAGTCGACCCGCTTCACAGTCCTGGTCGATGGCCGTGTGGCGGGGATGATCCAGTACTGGGAGGAGAGCGAACCCAAGTACAGGCATGCGGCGATCGACCTGTTCATCGACCCCGCGCTGCACGGTAAGGGCGTGGGCACCCAAGCGGTGCGGCAGATCGTGCGCATGCTGATCGCCGAACTCGGGCACCACCGCATCACCATCGACCCGGCAACCGAGAACGTCGCGGCTGTTCGCAGCTACACCAAGGCCGGCTTCAAGCCGGTGGGAGTGATGCGCCAGCACGAGCGCGATTCGGACGGGCGCGGCTGGCACGACAGCCTGCTGATGGAGCTGTTGGCGAGCGAGTGGGAGCGATGAAGCCGTTCGCTTCCGCGGTGCTCGGGTTGCGCGTGGCGTACGGTGCGGCGCTCGTGGCCGCGCCGCGCAGGCTGACGGCGCGCTGGCTCGGTCCCGCCGCGACCCAGAACGCGGGCGGGCGCGTGGGGTTGCGCGCGCTCGGTACGCGGGAGGTGCTGCTGCACGCGGGTGCGCTGGCGGCGCTGTGGCGCGGGGAGCCGCTGCGGCCGTGGCTGATCGCGAGCATCGGCGGCGACCTCGGCGACATCGCCTGGACCGCGTCGGCGCGGTCCTCGCTTCCGGACGGGTCCGCGCCCGCCACGGTCGCGGTCGCGGGCGGCTCCGCGCTGCTTACCGCGCTGGTTGGCCTGCTGGCCGTTCAGCGCTGAGCGCGACCAGCTCGTCCACGCACGCCAGCTTTTCGATCACGGGCGGCGTGAGAACGAACGGGTAGAGGTCGTCCTGGCCCATGCTGCGGTTGATCTCGTTGAGCGCGTAGCCGAGCGGGATCCAGTCCGAGAGGAGCGTCCTCAGGTCGGCGTCCTGGAACAGCTCCGGCGCGGAGACGTTGGCGGGGTCGAGCTCTCCGGCCGCGGGTCCGGTCACGGTCACGCCGAAGGCCGCCGCGGTCTGGATCGTGGCCCTGATGTGAAGCAGGTGCGCGAAGGTCTCCGCCCAGTCCTCGGCCGGGTGCATGGAGGCGTACGCGCTCACGTGGCGCTGCTCCCAGTCGGGAGGCGGGCCGTCTCTGTAGTGGCGCTCGAGGGCGGCCCGGTAGTCGGCGCGCTCGTCACCGAAGGTCTCGCGTGCGCGCGCAAGCTGCGCGTCGTCGTGCTCGGTGAGGACCGTGAAGTAGAAGTGGCCGACCTCGTGGCGGAAGTGGCCGAGCAGGGTGCGGTAGGGCTCTCCCAGCTCCTTCTTCACCCGGGCGCGATGGGCGTCGTCGGCCTCGGACAGGTCGAGGGTGATGAGGCCGTCGGCGTGGCCGGTGGTCACCGGCTCGTGCTCGCTCGAGAGGAGGTCAAAGCGTAGGCGGTCGTCGATCGGGAGCGGCAGCTCGCCGAGGTCGAAGAACAGGCGGCGCTTGGCTGTCTCGGCCCTGGCGAGGTGGGTGATGCCCTCCGCGTCGGAGTCGGCTGGGCGCGTGCGGGTGCGGGCGCAGCTGAAGCACAGGCCGCCGGTTGTGGCCGGGATCCAGTTGCAGTCGATCAGTGCCGCGTTCTGGCAGCGGGGCGGCTGGTCGTCGCCCGTGAAGGTGCGGAGCTCGCGCTCCGGCCAGGCGAATCCCAGCCCCGCGTTGCAGCGCACGCAGCTCGTGCTCTCGAACGAGGCCAGCAGGCCGCAGTTGTCACAGGCGAAGGCACGCACCTGGGTCCGAGTATTGCCGCGACGTCTTTGTTACCCGCCCGTCACCAACTTTTCACCCTGCGGTCTGGAGCCGTAACACACCTCCAGCGAGGATTGCCTCCGGCTTCGATCACACGGCAAGGAGGCAGAAATGACACGTATTCGGAAGACAGCTGCGCGCGCGTTCCGGCGGCTCGGACAGCTCGGCAAGCAGGCGGGCCAGGGCACGGTCGAGTACGTCGCCCTCATCCTGCTGGTCGCGCTCATCATGGCCGGCGTGGTGACGGCGATGAAGGGCTACAAGACCGACCAGGGCAAGTCGCTGGGCGACACGGTGCTTCAGAAGATCAAGGACTCCGTCGACCAGGTGAAGTTCTAGGCGGCTGCAAACCGTCGGCTGCCTGCGTCCTCGGTCGGCCGCTTGCGACCTAGAACTCCACTCAGATGAAGCTCTCGGCTTTCGGC
>Ga0207657_10003824_pt1 | contig 15986 bp, 18 predicted proteins | sample KBSC33metaG_FD_184316 | JGI IMG/M metagenome (GOLD analysis project Ga0207657, IMG submission 184316) | Corn rhizosphere microbial communities from Kellogg Biological Station, Michigan, USA - KBS C3-3 metaG (SPAdes) (version 2) | ecosystem: Host-associated > Plants > Roots > Rhizosphere > Soil ... | reverse complement strand
ACAAGATCGCGCAGATCCAGAACGAAATCGCGCTGAACCAGGCGAAGAACGCCGTCATCGAAGAACTGGGCAAGGGCGTGAAAGCGCTGTCGCAGTAATGCCGGCCACGCCGCCGCGCCTTGTGCGGCGGCGTTTCCCGCAGTATCGGAGAACCGGCGCAAGCCGGTTTTTTTTATGTCTTCCACTGGATCGGACTTATCGTGAGCGCAGAACGCTATACCGCCGTCGTCGAGCAACTGTGCGCCGTCATGGGCATCCCGGACGTCGACGCGGTGCTGGACGAGCGCATCCTCGACGTCGAGGACTTCGAGGTGCTGGTCGACCACGTCGAGACCGACCCCGACGCCCTCTACCTGAACGTCAACTACGGCATCGTCACGAGCGGCCGCACGCTGAAGGTCTTCCGCCTGCTGCTCGAGGCGAACCTGCTGATCTACGCGCAGGACCAGGCCCAGCTGGGCATGGACGCGGACACGGGCTGCATCGTGATGGTCGTACGGGTCGAATTCCATGACGGGCTCGATGGCGATGGGCTCGCCGGGCTGCTCGCGCACTACGCGGAACACGGCCGCTACTGGCGCGACAATATCTTCCAGACGGACGACGAGATGTTCGAGCAGATCGCCGACGGCTCGTACTTGTGGATGAAGGTCTAGCGGCGGGCGCCGCGCAGCAGGACGTCGATCTTCGCGAGCGCCAGCGCGCGCTGGCGTGACGTGCGCGGGCGCTGGGCATTGAGCAGCAGGATCGGCAGCAGCAGGTGCAGCTGGCGCAGCGCGGGCGCGGCATGGGAGGTGGGCGGGGGCAGCAGCGCGAGCAGGCGGGTCTTGACGTCCGCCAGCCTGGCGGCCCCGGTCGCGGCGGGGTGGGCGAGGAATTCGCGCGTGACGTGCAGCACGGCCGTCGCCAGCGGCACGGCCAGTGCGGGATCGCGTTGCAGCGCATGCAGCGCGCGCATGGCGCCGTCGACCGTGCCGTTTGTGCTCACGTGGTCGCGCACCAGCCGGTCCACGGCCTGTTGCTGGCGCTCGCGCAGCGTGGGTTGCGGACGCTCCTCGCCGGCGCGCGGCCATGGCGATGGCGGACGTTCGCCCGCATGCCGGTCCGGCTGATCGCCGCGCCTCCGGGCGCCCACGCGGATCTGCGGCAGCGACGTCGTCTGCGACTGCGTCTTCGCTTCGAGCAGCAGCAACAGTTCTTCGAACTCGCTGGCGCTGTCGTTGGCTTCCGAACCGGCGGCGCCGCGCTTTTTCTTCGAACGCAGCTTGTTCTGCAGGGCGGCGAGGCGTGTGTGGTGCAGCGGCGCATACACCAGGTCCGGCGGCGCGGCGTCCTGTGCCGCGGCCGCGTGGCCAAGGCCCGTACGCCGGCCGGACAGGTTGCGCTGCGCCGCCGCCAGGCCCTGCACGGGCCGGTTGGCGGCCTCGATGTCGGCCTGCGCCTGCAGCAGCTGCAGTGCGCTTGGCCCCGCGCCGTCGACTTTCATGAGAAGATGGCCTGCATCACGCTGCGCGCGAATTGCAGGATCGCGGAGGCGCCCCAGGGCGCCGCGAGCATGATGGCGACGGAGACCGCCACCAGCTTGACGCTGTGCGAAATACTGGAATCCTGCAGTGACGTCACCGCCTGCACGAACGAGACGAGCAGGCCGACGAGGGCCGCCACCAGCACGGCCGGCAGCGAGATGAGCAGGCACAGCATCATCGCGGAGGACGTCAAGCGTCCGATATTGTCGAAGTCCATCGTGTCACCTGTAAGTGAGGACGAGGCCGTGGATCAGCGTAGACCAGCCGTCCATCACGACGAACAGCAGCAGCTTGAACGGAATGGCGACGTTGCTGGGCGTGACCTGCGACAGTCCCAGCGCCATCAGGACGTTGGCGATGACGAGGTCGATGACGACGAAGACGAGGTACAGCAGGAAGCCGATCTTGAAGGCGGCCGTCAGTTCCGTCAGCACGAACGCGGGCGCCAGCACGACGAGGTCGTTCGGCTTGAGCTGGGCGACCTTGTCGGCGGGCCAGACTTGCGCCGCCGAGCGCAGGAAGAACGCTTTCTCGCGCTCGTTCGTGTGCTTGACGAGGAATTGGCGGAACGGGTCGCGCGCGCCGTCGAGCAGCTGCACGACGGCGTTGCCGCCGCCTTCCGCGCCATGCGTCTGCGCCTGCTTCATCGCCTCCATGCCCACCGGTGCCATCACGTAGCACGAGACGATGATGGCGATGCCGTTGAGGACGGTCGTGGGCGGCACCTGCTGGACGCCGATCGCGTTGCGCAGCAGGCCCAGGACGACGACGATCTTCGTGTACGACGTCACCACCATCGCGGCGAACGGCAGCAGCGCGAGGGCGAAGACCCCGAGGATCAGCGAAGCGAAATCAGGCGTCTGGCTCATCTTGGTGCACCATGGTCGTGACCTGGAATCCGAGTTGTTCGCCGACGACGACCAGCTTGCCGTGGCCCAGCGTCTGGCCGCAGGCGACGAGGCGCACGCGCGTGTCGGCCAGCGCCAGCGGCAGTTCCAGCACCTGGCCGGGCAGCAGGGCGCCGATCTGCTGCAGGGGCATGGCGAGCGTGACGATTTCCAGCGTGACGGGCAGCTCCAGCGCGGCGACGTCGGTGAGGGGATGTTCCGTGTGATCCATGGGATGGGACTCCAGGCAAAGTGTGGGAGAGGCGGCCAGCGTGACGGCACGGCCGGCGATGGCGGCGACGGCGCCGACGTGTCGGCCCCGCGCCGCGCCCCAGCGCAAGGTGACGCGGTCGAGCTGCGCGCCGCCGGCCATGCCGCCGCGCCAGCCCAGCAGCACGTCGCCGGCGCGCAGCGACGCGAGCAGCGCCGTCGAGGCGCGGCGTCCGGCAAGCACGGCGCTGCCTCCCAGCGGCAGCGCGTCCAGCCAGTCGGGCAGTCCGGCCGACGCCGGCAGCGCCGCTTCCAGCGCGTCCAGCAGGCTGGCATCGATGTCGGTGATGAACAGGGTGGGGGCCGCCGGATCGCCATCGGCGCGCAGTTGCAGCGCGACGCCCGCGTGGTGCGCGGTCGCGTCGGCGTCCGTCAGCAGTGCCGCCACCGACAGCGGGGGCAAGCCCATTTGCGTGAGGATGGTCCAGCATGGCCGCAGCAGCGCGTCGGCCAGCGCCGCGCGCCAGTGGCCGGCGGCCGCCAGCGCGGCGCTTTCGAGGGCGGGGTGCGCGTCGAGGTCGATCACGCAGCGCAGGCCGCCGTGCGCGCTGTGCAGCTGCAGGCAGGCCGGTTGCGCGGGCGCGGGGGCGCTGCCCTGCGCGAGCGGCACGATGCGCCATCCCGCCGGGGCGGCGAGGGCGGCGGCGGCCGGCGTGAACAGCACGCGCGTCAGGCGCGCGAGCGAAGGCGTAAGCAGGGGCAGGCGCGGATGCAGCGGGGCGATGGTTTTGCTGTCTCGGGGCATGATGTGGTCTCGGTGCGGCGCCGGCGTCACCAGCAGGTGATGTCGACGTCGATGTGCGGCGGCAGCAGCGCCTGCAGGCGGCGCTGCAATTCCCGGCTGTTGTCCAAGATTACGCAACGGGCGTCGCGGTCGGCGCTCTCGAAACGAAGCGACAAGCGACAGGACGAAAGATGCAGGCGCAACCGGGTGGCGGGCAGCAGGGCGGGGTCCAGCGCGATCTGCAATTCCCAGCAGCCGCTGTCGAGGATGGCCGGTGCGTTGACGAATTCGCCGATGACGGCGGCCAGCCGCGCGATGCGCAGGCCGTCGTGTTCGTCGCGCATGCACGCGTGGACGACGCGCCGCGACAGTGCCGGTTCGGCGGCGATGGGTGGCGCGGCGGCGGGCGTCGTCTCCGTGACCGGTTGCGGCGCGTGCGCGTCCGCGTCCGGCACCGCATCGTCGTCCGGCAGCGCGGGGCCGGATTGGTCGGCGACGGGCGCGAGCCGGTCCTGGAAACGGCCGCGCAGCGCGCGCGCCCGGCTGGCGGGCGCCGCGTCGGAACGGGGCAGCAGGCGCACGGCCTGCACGAGCGTAGTCTTGATCGTCATGGCGGCTACAGCGCGAGCTTGCCGAGCGGCTGCAGGTCGACGTTACCGCCCAGCTCCTGGAACGAATACACGTCCAGCCAGCCGAGCGGCTGTTCGATCATGCGCCGGACGTAGCGCCGGATGTCCATCGACGTCACCACCGCGAGCAGCGGCACGGGCGCGGGGCCGGCGATCTGCTGGATGCGGGCGATGATCGCCTGCACCTGGTCCGGCGGCAAGGTCAGGTAATTCCCGGCCGGCGTCGTCTTGATCGCCTGGCGGATCAGCTGCTCGACCCCGCTGTCCAGCAGGATCGCGGGCAGCTTGCGCTGGCCGCCCGTGGCGCGGTGGGCGATGAAGCGCCCCAGGTCGCCGCGCACGTATTCGCACAGCGTCAGCATGTCTTTTTCGCGCGGCCCCCATGCGACGAGGCTTTCCAGGATCGCGCGCATGTTGCGGATCGGGATGCGTTCTTCCAGCAGGCGGCGCAAGACGTCGGCGATGCGGGGCACGGGCAGCGCCTTCTTGACCTCGTCCACGAGCCCCGGATAGTCGGCTGCCACGCGGTCCAGCAGCCACTGGGTCTCCTGCAGGCCGACGAACAACTGGGCGTGCGCGCGCAGCGCCGCCACCGTCGCGTCGACGAGGGCCGCTTCCAGCGCGCCGGCGCCTGCTTCAAGCCGCTGCTCGCCCATCGGCACGTCCTGCAGCGCCAGCTCATAGGCGAGGCCGTCCAGCGCGGCGCTCGTCCAGACGGCGGCGCCGGGGAACGGCAGGCCCAGTTCCTCGACGAGGCCCTGGCGCGCCCGCTCGAACGCGGCGTCCAGCGCGGCCGGGTCCAGCAACGCGGCCAGCGGCGCGGATAAACGCAGCGCGATGGGCGGCGAGAACGGCGGCGCGCAGGCGGCGATCGTGGGAGCGGCCTGCTTGTCGTCGACGCCGCCGAGGCGCTTCAGTGCCGGCAGTTGCGCGTCCGGCGGCGCGGCCGCGCGCTCCTTCTTGCGCAGCACGGTGCCGGCCGCGCCCACGAGGGCCGCCAGCAGCAGGAACATCGTCGACGGGAAGCCGGGCACGAACGCGAAGGCGGCCAGCAAGGCGGCGGCGCTGAACAATGCACGGGCGTTGCCGCTGAGCTGGCGGGCGATCTCCGCGCCCAGCGATTGCTCGCCCTCGCGGTGTTCGTCGGCCACGCGCGTGATCATGATGCCGGCCGCCACGGAGATCAGCAGCGACGGGATCTGCGACACCATCGCGTCGCCGATCGACAGCACGGCGAAGCGCCCGGCCGCCTCGCCCGCACTCATATTGTGGTACGTGATGCCGACGACGATGCCGGCCAGGATGTTGACCATCGTGATGATCAGGCCCGCGATGGCGTCGCCCTTGACGAACTTCATCGCGCCGTCCATGCCGCCGTGCAGCTGGCTCTCCATCGCGAGCATGGCGCGCTTGCGGCGCGCGGCGTCGGCGGTCAGGTTGCCGGCGCGGAGGTCGGCGTCGATGCTCATCTGCTTGCCGGGCATCGCGTCGAGCGTGAAGCGGGCGCCGACTTCCGCCACGCGCTCCGACCCCTTGGCGATGACGATGAACTGCACGGTGGCGATGATGAGGAACACGACCAGGCCGACGACCAGGTTGCCGCCGACGACCAGTTCGCCGAAGCTTTCGATGATGTGGCCGGCGTCGGCGTGCAGCAGGATCGACTTCGTGGACGCGATGTTCAGCGACAGCCGGAACATCGTCGTGAACAGCAGCAGCGACGGGAACGACGAGAACGCGACCGCGTTGGGGATGTACATGGTCATCATCAACAGGGTCACGGACACGGCGATGTTGAGCGCGAGCAGGCTGTCGATGGCGAACGTGGGCAGCGGCAGGATCATCAGCGCGATCACGGCCACGACGAGGGCGGCGATGGCGATCTCGCCACCGAATTCCATTTTTCCGGGCAGTTTCATAGCGGGTCCACGAGGTGGGAAGAAGTCGGCGGCACGTCGGCGGCGTGCGGCGTGCCGATGTCGCGCACCCAGCGCAGGATGGCGGCGACGGTGTCGAACAGCGGTTCGGGAATGGCGCCATCGAGCGGCACCGTGTACAGCGCGCGCGCCAGCGGCGGGTTGCCGACGATCGGGATCGCCAGTTCCTGGGCCATGCGGCGGATTTCCAGCGCCTGCTCGTCGAGCCCCTTCGCCACCACCTGCGGCAGCCCGAGGCCGCCGGGCTCGTAGCACAGCGCCACCGCGTAGTGCGTCGGGTTGACGATCACGGCCTGGGCGCGGCGCAACCGGTCGCGGTCCGGCGGCGGCGGACCGAGGGCGATTTCCTTGGCGAGCATCTTGCGGTGGCCCTTCTGGTGCGGGTCGCCGTCGGACTCCTTGTGCTCGCGCTTGACCTCGTCCTTGCTCATGCGCTGGTCGCGGATGAACAGCCAGTGCTGGATGCCGTAGTCGGCCGCGCCCAGCAGCAGGAACAGCACGCCGCCGACGAGGAGGAAGCGGGCCAGGACGCGCCAGGCCAGCTGCGCGGCGTCGAGCGCCGGCTGGTACGCGGCGCCGACGAGCAGTGGCGCCAGCAAGGTGAGCGTTTTCCACATCACGAGGAAGATCAGCACGGCCTTGACCGTCATCTTGCCCAGGTCGACCATCGACCGCATGGAAAAGATGCGGGTCAGCCCGGCGCCCGGGTTGACGGCGTCGAATTTCGGCTCGACGGGCTTGAACGACAGGTTGATGCCCGTCTGCGCGAGCGTGCCCACGACGGCCGCCAGCACGCCCACCAGCAGGAACGGCGCCAGCAGCAGCAGGCCTTGCAGGCCGATGCGGCGCGCGTACAGCAGCAGGTCGGCGTCGGGCCGGCCGACGGCGACCGGGTCGAGCGCGGACGCCAGCAGCGCGCGCAGGCCGTCGCCCAGCGTGGGGCCGGCCAGCAGCATCAGGCCACCGGTGGCCAGCAGCACGGCGGCCGCCGTCAGGTCGGTGCTCTTGACGACCTTGCCGTCGCGCCGGGCGTCCTCCAACTTCTTGTCACTGGGTTGTTCGGTTTTTTCGTCTGACATGGCGTCGCCGGGTTCGTGAAAGTCACGCCCGGATTGTCGGCCGGCCGCGCGGCGCGCCCGCGGCGCCGAACGAAGGGATCGTGCACGGGCCGAAGCGGGGAGACGGCTTCGGTTTGCGCGCGCACGCTTCGCTGCGGGAGCCGGCGGCGCGCGCACGGGCCGCTACTGTGACGACCGGCGCAAGACATCTTGCGGACGCAACCAATGCGAGGAAAGCTCATGAACGATTACAGCAACTGCGACAGGGCCGTCGTCACCGGCCTGATCGAGGTATTGATGGCGGGGATCAAGCACGGCAAGCTGGCCGAATCCGATGCGCTGCTGGCGGCGCTGCGGGTGCTGCGGCCCCGTTTCCGCGAACTCGATACGTTCGACGTGTGGCTGCTCATGAAGCGCAAGCGCTACATCGAGGCCACGCAAGTGCTGCGCAACCTGCACGGCAGCAGCGCCGACATGCAGAACCTGCCGATCTGCACCGCGCTGCAGGCCATGTGCCTGTACGCGTCCGGCGACGACGCCTGGCGCATCAGCGCCAACGAGGTGCTGACCCGGAACGACGATCCGGAAGCGGTCGCCCTCGTCAACCTGTTGTTCGGCAAGGGGCCGGACGCCGAGCCCGAACCCGCGGCCGCGCCGGCGCCCGTCGCGGCCGACCTGGCCCCCGCCTATTACCTGCGTGCCTGAGGAGCCGACATGATCGCCCCCGTTCCCCCCGTGTCGCCAGTCGCCCCGGCGGCACCCGTCGCGCCGGCCGCGGCAGCACCGTCCGCGCCGCCCGCGCTCGTCGACCGCTTCGCCGCATTGATGCAGCAGATCGGCCAGGGCCCGGCCGGCCAGGCGCGCACGCACGGCCCGTCGCAGCTGAGCCGCATCGTCGGCGCCGAGGACAACGCCGCCAAGGCCACGCTGGAGACCATCCAGTCGTTCTCGATCGGCGACATGACGAGCATGCCGGAAGCCGCGGCCGCCGTCATGCACATGCAGACCGACATGGCCGTGCTGTCGTTCAAGCTGAACGTCGTGAACACGCTGGCCGAATCCGGCAAGACGGCGATCCAGACGCTGATGAAGAACCAATGATGACCACCCTCCGATCCCTCCTTGTGCTGCTCTGCCTCGCCGCCGCGCTGGCCGGCTGCAGCAAGCAGCTGTACGCGCAGCTGTCCGAAAGCGACGCCAACGACATGGTGACCGTGTTGCTGGAAGCCGGTATCGAGGCGAGCAAGAGTTCGCCCGACGACGGCAAGAGCTGGCTCGTGAGCGTCGCCGACGACGACTTCGCGCGCGCCATGGAAGCGCTGCACGCGCATGGCCTGCCCCATGCGAAGTACACGAACCTGGGCGAGATGTTCAAGAAGGACGGCCTGATCTCCACGCCGACGGAGGAGCGCGTGCGCTTCATCTTCGGCGTCTCGCAGCAGCTGGCGCGCACGCTGAACGACATCGACGGCGTGGCGCTCGCGCACGTCGAGATCGCGCTGCCGAACAACGATCCGCTGTCGAGCGTCGTGAAGCCGCCCAGTGCCTCGGTGTTCATCAAGTACCGGCCGAATACCGATGTCGCGTCGCTCGTCCCCGGCATCAAGAACCTCGTCGTGCACAGCGTCGAAGGGCTCAGCTACGACAACGTCAGCGTCGTGCTGGTGCAGGGCGCCGCCGCCGCGCCGCTGCCGCCGCGCGCGGCCCGGCTGCCGCGCGGCTTGCTGTGGGGCGGCGCGGCTGCGCTCGGCCTGCTCGTGCTGGCGCTGGCCGCGTGGCGGCTGCGCCGCGGCGCCTTGCCGGCCGCCGCGCTGGCGCGCTTGCGCGGACGCGTGACGCGGCGCGAGGGCGTGGCGTGATGGACGCGACGCCACTCTTGCCCGTGCTCGAATTGTCGCTGCTGCTGCAGGCCTACCAGTCGCGCCTGCGGCGGCTGGCCGACGACATCGACCCGAGCTGGCTCGACGAACTCGCCCGCGAGGAAGGCTTCGTGCCGCCGTCGCCGGACCTGGCGCCGCTGTGGCGCAGCGCGCTGCTGCGCAGCCGGTTGCGGCTGGGCCCCGTGGCGCCGGCCGCGTTCACGCCGCCGACGCACCGCCTTGCGACGCTGGACAAGCCCGCGTTGCTCGTCGTGCTGGCGGCGCGCGCCTTGTACGTGCACCGGGCCGCGCTGGCGCGCTGTGTCGACGGTGCGCTGCTGGCCGGACTGCGCGGCGTCGTCGGCGCACCGGCGCTGGCGGGCCTGCGCGCGGCCGGCGCCGATGCCGCGCCGGTTGCGGAGGATTGGCCGCGCCACGCAACGCTGCTGGACTGGGCCGTCGACGGCTACATCCGCTTCGAGCGCGACGGCGCGTGGGGCGACCCCACGCTGCGCCGCCTCGTGCAGGTGGTGCTGCCGGCGAGCGCCGTCGCGCATGCGGGCGGCCCGGCCGGCGAGCCGACCGGCGACAGCGCAGCGCTCACGGCGCTCCTTCCCACCTTGTATCCGGAGCTGGCATGGTTATTTGGCTGAGAGGCGACACGGGCCCGCTCGGCGTCGACGGCGACGTCGTGCGGCGCGAAGACGTCGCGCAACTGCTGGCGCTGGACGCGGCGGCGCAGGCGCTCGACGCGCGCGGCGCCGCGCTGCTGGCCGAGGCGGAGCAGCGTGCAGCCGCCATCGTCGCGGCGGCCGAGGCGCGCGCCGCGGCGATCGAGGCGGACGCCGAGCGGCGCACGGCGGGCAGCACGCGGCTCGGCTACGCGGCCGGCCATCGCCAGGGCCTCGCGGACGCGCACGCGCGCATGCAGGCGGGCGCACGCGACGGCCGGGCCGCGTTACAGGCGATGCGCGAACGCCTGGCAGCGATCGTGTTCGCGGCCGCGCGCAAGCTGTTGACGGACGCGCCGCGCGAGAGCCTGTTCCGGCGCGCCGCGGACCTCGTCGGCGCCGAGCTGGAACAGGCATCGTTCCTGACGGTGACCATCCACCCGGACGACGCGGCGCACGTGCACCAGGTCTTCGCCGGCACCGCCTGGGCCGTGCGCCCCGCCATCGTCGAGGATGCGGCGCTGGCGCCCGGGAGCTGCGTGTGCGAATGGGACGACGGCGTGCTCGACGCCGGCCTGCCGGCCCAACTGGCCGCGCTGCGCCAATCGCTCGACCGCGCGCTGGAGTCGGCACCATGAACGACCGTGCGCACGCATTGCACGCGCTGGCCGATGCCATGGAAGCGGCGGTCGCCGCGCAGCCCGCCGCGGCGCGGGTCGGCAAGGTCGTCGAAGTGACGGGCACGTTGCTGCGCGTGGGCGGCCTCGCGGTCCAGCTGGGCGAATTGTGCGACCTGCGCCAGGCCGACGGCAGCCTGCTGCAGCAGGCCGAGGTGGTCGGATTCACGCGCCACCTGGCCGTGCTGGCGCCGTTCGGCAGCGTCGAAGGACTGTGCCGCGCGACCCGCGTGACGGGCCACGGGCAGCCGCTGGCGGTGGGCGTCGGGGACGCGCTGCGCGGCCGCGTGCTGGATGGCTTCGGCCGCCCGATCGACGGCGCCGGCCCGCTGCAGTGCGCGGAGCACGTCAGCATCCAGGCGCCGGCGCCGAATCCGATGACGCGCCGGCTGATCGAGACGGCGCTGCCGACGGGCGTGCGCCTGATCGACGGCCTGACCACGCTGGGCGAGGGCCAGCGCATGGGCGTGTTCGCGCCCGCTGGCGTGGGCAAGAGCACGTTGCTGGGCATGCTGGCGCGCGGCACCGCGAGCGACGTCAACGTGATCGTCCTCATCGGCGAACGGGGCCGCGAGGTGCGCGAATTCATGGAGCTGGTGCTGGGCCCGGCCGGCATGGCGCGCAGCGTCGTCGTGTGCGCCACGTCGGACCGCTCGTCGATCGAGCGCGCCAAGGCCGCCTTCGTCGGCACCGCCATCGCCGAATGGTTCCGCGACCGCGGCCAGCGCGTGCTGTTGATGATGGATTCGCTGACCCGCTTCGCACGCGCCCAGCGCGAGATCGGCCTCGCGGCGGGCGAACCGCCGGCGCGGCGCGGCTTTCCGCCCTCGGTATTCGCGGAACTCCCGCGCCTGCTGGAGCGAGCGGGGATGGGAGACCGCGGCTCGATCACGGCGCTGTACACGGTGCTGGCCGAGGACGACAGCGGCAGCGACCCGATCAGCGAGGAGGTGCGCGGCATCCTTGACGGCCACCTGGTGCTGTCGCGCCGCATCGCCGCGCGCAACCAGTACCCGGCGATCGACGTGCTCGGGAGCCTGAGCCGCGTGATGAGCCAGGTCGTCGACGCCGAGCACCGCGCCCACGCGGGCCGCGTGCGGGCACTGATGGCGAAGTTCGACGCCGTCGAGGCGCTGCTGCAGATCGGCGAATACCAGCCCGGCGCCGACCCCGAAGCGGACGACGCCATCGCCCGCCAGGGCGCCATCGCCGCCTTCCTGAACCAGGCGACGGACGAATGCGCGGATCCGGCCGACACGTTGCGGCAGCTGGCCGCGCTCGCGTCATGAGCGGCGCCCGCCGGTCGCCCTGGCACGTCTTGCACGGGGCCGCGACGCGCGCCATCGGCCGCCTGGAGCGCACGCTGGTCACGCGCCGCGCGGCGCTGGCCGAGGCCGAGGAGGCCGCCGAGCAGCGCGCCGCCGACGTCGCCGCGGCCGACGCCGCGCTGGCCGACCACGCCGCGCGGCTCGACGCGCTGCTGGCCGGCGCGGCCGGCGTGTCGCCGCAGCGCTACCTCGAGTACGACGCGTGGCGCGGCCAGCTCGCCGCCCGGCAGGCCGCGGCCGGCGCCGCGCTAGGTGCGGCGCAGCAAAATGTCTTGGACAAACAGCACGACATTCGGCAAACTCGACAGGAAATCGCCGCGGCCACCGCCCGGCGCGACGACCTGGCGCGCCGGCTGGCCGACGAGGCCCGGATCGCCGACGCGGCGCAGCAGGATGCGCAGGACGAGGAAGCGGCCGAGGCGGCGCTGGCACGGCGCGGCGCGGGCAGGGCGGAGGCGGCGGCATGAGCGGCTTCGACAACCTCGCCACGCTGTGGCAGGCGCATGAAAGCCTGTACGCGCTGGTGACCCTGCTGGCGCTGTGCAGCATCCGGCTGCTGGTGGTGTTCGTCGTGCTGCCGGCGACGTCGGACCAGGTGCTGCCGGGTGGCGCGCGCAACGGCGTGGTGTACCTGATCGGCTGGTTCATCGCGGCCGGCCAGCCGGCCGACACGCTGGCGCGGCTGGACGGCGTGACCGCGCTGATCCTGGTGGGGAAGGAGATGTTCATCGGCATGGTGATCGGCTATGTGGCGTCGCCGGTGTTCTGGATAGCGCAAAGCGTGGGAGTGGTGATCGACAATATGGCGGGCTTCAACAACGTCCAGACCAGCAATCCGCTGCGCGGCGAGCAGGCCACGCCCGTGTCGAACGTGCTGATCCAGTTCGCGATCGTGCTGTTCTACGTTTCCGGCGGCATGCTGTTCCTGCTGGGGGCGATCTTCGCGTCGTTCCGCTGGTGGCCGCTGACGGCGACCTTGCCGTCGCTGGACGCGCTGGCCGACAGCTTCCTCATCAGCCAGGTCGACGGCATCGCGGCGGCCACCGTCAAGCTGGCGGCGCCCGTGATGCTCGTGCTGGTGCTGATCGACCTTGGGTTCGGGCTCGTGGCGAAGGCGGCCGACAAGCTCGAGCCGACCACGTTGAGCCAGCCGGTGCGCGGCGCCGTCGCCCTGTTGATGCTGGTCCTGTTGACCGGCACCTTCGCCGAACAGGCGAAGTCGTCGTTCACCTTCGAGCATTTCGAGCGCTTCGTCCGGCATGGCGTGCTGGGGGCGGCGCCCAACCGATGAAAGTTGTCATGTCCGTCCTGCGTTCCTCGTTCGTCCGTGCCGTGTGGTTGTCGTGTGTGGCGTTCAGCGGTGCCGGCGCCGCGCAGGCGGCCGACCCGCCGGAAACGCCCGTGCACGCCGAATTGATGCGGATCCACGGCCTGTTCCAGACCGACCGCCAGGCGGCGATGACGCAGCTGCAGGCGCTGCAGGACCATATGCCGGCGTCGGCCACGCTCGACGACCGCAGCAAGACGCTGAACACCCTCGTCAACTTCTACATCGAGGCGCACGACGAACGGGCGCGCCGCTACATCGACGAACTGGCCGCATTCGGCGCGCGCGAGCACGACCTGCAGAGCGAGCTGTGGGCGCAGAACTACCGGGCCCGCGTGCTGTCGCTGTTCGACAGCCGGCAGGCCGAGTGCGTGCAGGTGGTCGAGGCGGCGCTCGCGCGCGACGATGGCGCCGTGCACCGCACGGGCGCCGCCATGCACGACACGGCCGCCATGTGTGCCGAGCAGCAGGGCGACATGAAGAGCGCGCTGCGCCACCAGACCGCCGCGCTGGGCCTGCTGGACGGCCGCGGCCCGACCGACGTCCTGCACCGTGCGATCGCCCTGAACAACATCAGCACGCTGTACACGCAGATGGGCGACTACCGCCAGGCCCTCGACTACAACCTGCAGGCGCAGGCGATCGCCGACGCCCAGCACGCGCAAGCCATGCAGGGCATGCTGGCCCAGGGCCGCTGCGACCTGTACGACTCGCTGGGCCAGCCGGAGCGTTCCGAACGCGCGTGCCAGCAGGCGCTGTCGCTGGCGCGGTTGGTGGGCGACAAGCAGCTCGAGAAAAACATGCAGCTCAGGCGCGCCGAAAACGCGTGGAAGGCCGGCCGCTATGCCGACTGCCTGCACCTGGCCGAGGGCGCGCTGGCGCTGCTGCCGGCGAACCCCAGCGCCAGCGACAGTGTCGACGCGCGCGCCAGCATGGGCCTGTGCCATATCGGTCTTGGCGCCGTGCGGCAGGGCGAAGGCGAGCTTCGCGCGGCGCTGGCCGTCTACCGGGCCGGCAAGAACGACCAGGCCGTCGTCGACACGCTGGAACACATGGCGCAAGCGTACGAGCGCGCCGGCCAGTACCGCGAGGCGTATGCCGCGGCGCGCGAACTGGGTACCCTGAAAGACGATGCGGCCGCGCGCGCGCTCGATCGCGCCACGTTGAAGATCCGCTCCGAGTTCGAATTCACGGCGCGCCAGAAGGAGATCGCGGCGCTGCGCGAGAAGACGCAGTTGCAGCAGGCGGAGCTGAAAAACGAGAACCTCGAACTGGCGCTGGGCGTCGTGGTGGCGCTGCTGGTGGCCGTCGTCGGGTTCTTCAAGTTCCGCGACAAGGAACGGTCGCGCCGCCGCGCGCTGCACGAGAACCACAAGAAGTCGCAGTTCGTCGCGGAGGCCGCGCACGACCTGCGCCAGCCGATGCAGGCGATCGGCAACCTGCTCGGCGCGGCCAGCCACGCGCTCGACCGCGGCGACGTCGCCAAGGGCCGCGAGCTGCTCGACACGACGCAGAAAGCGACGAACGCGATGCGCTCGTCGTTCAACGCGGTGCTGGAATTGTCGCGGCTGGAATGCGGCGCCATCGTCGCCGAGTACGGCAGCTTCGACCTGGGCGAACTGGTCGCCGAGACGGTGCTGGCGCTGCGCCCGCTCAGCGAGCCGCGCCAGGTGGACATCCGGCTGCGCATGCCCGCCGCGGGCTCGCTGGCCGTGCGCAGCGACCGCCAGATGCTGGGCCGGGTGCTCGCCAACCTGCTGTCGAACGCCATCAAATACAGCGACCCCACGCGACCCGGCGGCGCGGTCGTCGTCGTGGGCGTCGTGCGGTTGCGCCACCACTGCCGGGTCGACATCGTCGACAACGGCGTCGGCATCCCGGACGCCTTGCAGAAGCAGGTGTTCAAGCCATTCTTCCAGGTCGACAATCCGGGACGCGACCGGAACCGCGGCATCGGCCTCGGCCTGTCGATCGTCGCGTCGTCGCTGGCGCTGCTCGAGCGCCACGCGCTCAAGCTGCGCTCGCGCGCCGGTGTCGGCAGCCGCTTTTCCGTCAGCGTGCCCCGTGCCGGCGCGGGCGACGTGGCGGCCCCGGTGGCGGCCGCCGTCGCGCCCACGGATGCGGCCGACGTCGCGGGCCTGTACGTGCTGTACGTCGAGGACGATGGCCTCGTGCGCCAATCGACGGAGGTGCTGCTGCGCGAATACCGGGTGCTGTACGAGTCGGTCGAATCGCTGGCAGCATTGGAAGCGCTGCTGCCGGGCCTAGAACGCATGCCCGACCTCGTGCTGACGGATTATTCGCTGCCGGGCGGCCGCACGGCGCGCGACGTCGTGCGCATGGTGACGCACGAATTCGACCGGGCGCTGCCCGTCGTCGTGCTGACCGGCGAAAGCGCGCGGGTCGCGTTGACGGACGAGCTGGAACACGCGACGGTGCTGCGCAAGCCCGTGTGCGCGGCGTCGCTGCTGGCCACCATCCGCGCCGCATGCGGTAGCGCTGCCGTTGATCTGCCGGCGACCGGCGGTTGATCGCTGATAAGTCGCGCCGGACCCGGGTTTGCGACGATGCCCCGTCAACTTCACGGAGGCGGCGATGGCAATCGACGTATATCTGCAGCTCGACGGCATCCGGGGCGAATCGGCCGACGGCGAGCATCCCGGCTGGATCGAATGCGCCTCGGTCAACTGGAAGCTGCACCAGCCCAGGAGCGCGACGGCGTCGACGGCCGGCGGCCACACGGCCGAACGCGCGGAACTGTCGGAGGTGGCGTTCACCAAGCTGTGCGACCTGGCGTCGCCGCTGCTGGCCCAGCACTGCGCGATGGGCCGGACGATCCCGAAGGCGCGCTTCGAATTCTTCCGGGCGGACGGCCAGGGCACGCGCGTCAAGTACTACGAGGTCGAGCTGGACAACGTGGTGATCGGCGACGTGGCGCAGTCGGTGGCCGCCGGCATCGGCATGCTGGACCACGTCGGCCTGAAATTCTCGCGCGTGAAGTGGCGCTACACCCAGCAGCGCATCGCGGGCGGCGCGGGCGGCAATACGGCCGGCGGCTGGGACCTGGCCACCAACCGGGTCGCGTGACATGGG
>Ga0207657_10003817_pt1 | contig 16014 bp, 16 predicted proteins | sample KBSC33metaG_FD_184316 | JGI IMG/M metagenome (GOLD analysis project Ga0207657, IMG submission 184316) | Corn rhizosphere microbial communities from Kellogg Biological Station, Michigan, USA - KBS C3-3 metaG (SPAdes) (version 2) | ecosystem: Host-associated > Plants > Roots > Rhizosphere > Soil ... | reverse complement strand
GCTACGGCAAGGACATGTCGATCTACTCGATGGAGGAGTACACGCAGATCAAGCACGCCGCGATCAAGCTGGGCTGAGCAAACGACTGCAACCAGCTTGAAAGCTGGTTGCTACGAACCTCGGCAACCTGACTTCAGTCAGGTTGCAGTCGTTGAATTGACCGGGTCGTGACGAGGTCGCGACCCGGTCGTCACAGTCCGCCGCATAGCGTCGCGGCATGGCCGAGGAGACCGCGTTCTCGCACGTAACGTCGCGCGGTAACGGCCGCATGACGATCTTTCAGGACGAGGTCGACTTCCTCACATTCATGCGGATGCTGGGACAGGTCGTTGCGGACGAGCCATGGCGCTGCCACGCCTACTGCCTGATGCCGAACCACGTCCACCTCTTGCTCGAGGCACCGCCGAACGGCCTCGCGCGCGGGATGCAGCGGTTGAACGGGCGATATGCGCGACGCTTCAACGATCGCCACAATCGCTCCGGTCACGTCTTCGAGGGCCCGTACAACGCGGAGCCGGTCGCTAGCGATGAGCATCTCCTTCAGGCGAGCCGGTACATCGTCCTGAACCCGGTCCGCGCCCGGCTGTGCGAGGACGCGGGATCGTGGCCGTGGAGCAGCTACCGGGCAACCGCCGGTCTCGGCGAGACGCAGTCCTGGCTCGAGCTGTCGCTGACCCGAGAGCTCGCCGGTGGCCCGGAGGGCTACCGGGGCTTCGTGGCAGCCGGAGCCGAGCAAGTGCCCGCAACCTGACGTCAGTCAGGTTGCGGTCGTTGGGCAGGTTGCGACTTAGATCCTTCCGGCGTAGAACCTATAAGCAATCCAAATTGCGCACGGAGCGTCTAAGTCTCCAATGCATAGGCTCCACCCTTCTGTCCCTTCCGCCCGGAGGTCGTAGTGGCCACTGATGCGCTCGCACCCGCGACGGAGATCGCGGAGCGCTTCCTCGACAACATCGAGACCGTCGTGCACGGCAAGCGCGAGCAGATCAAGCTCGTCGTCGGCGCGCTCATGTGCGGCGGGCACGCGCTGCTCGAAGACGTGCCCGGCACCGCAAAGACCGTGCTCGCCCGCGCGATCGCCGGCTCGATCCGCGGCTCGCACGCGACGCGCATCCAGTGCACACCCGACCTCCAGCCGACCGACGTCACCGGCCTGTCGATCTTCAACCAGAAGGAACGCGACTTCGAATACCGGCCCGGGCCTGTGTTCGCGAACGTCGTCCTCGTCGACGAGATCAACCGCGCGATGCCGAAGACGCAGTCCGCGCTCCTCGAGGCGATGGCAGAACAGCAGGTCACGGTCGACGGCGAGACGCGCCGCCTCGAGGATCCCTTCCTCGTCATGGCAACGCAGAACCCGATCGAGTACGAAGGCACGTTCCCGCTCCCGGAGGCGCAGCTCGACCGCTTCTTCGTGAAGACGACGCTCGGGTACCCCGACGCCGAGGACGAGGCGCGCATCGTCGAGGAGCAGATGGGCGGCCACCCGCTCGCGGGCCTGAAGCCCGTCATCGACCTCGCCGACGTGATGACGCTGCGTGCCGCCGTCGGCGGCGTCTTCGTCCACGAGGCGGTCGCGCGCTGGATCGTCGACCTCGTCCGCGCCACGCGCGACCTCGACATCGTCGCGATCGGCAGCTCCGTCCGCGGCACCCTCGCGCTCAACCGCGCCGCCCGCGCATCCGCGGTACTGCATCAGCGCCGCTACGTCACGCCGGAGGACGTGGAGCAGCTGTTCGTGCCGGTGCTCGTGCACCGCATCCTCTTCCGCCCCAGCTTCCTCGCGGAGATCCGCGACCGCGGCTGGGAAGCAGCGAGCCTCGAGGTGCGCGCGAAGTGCCTCGAGCGGGCGCCGAAGCCGGGCTTCGACATCGACCTCGACGTGCCCGCAGCCGCAACGGCGTAGATGGCGGCAGTCTTCCCGCTCGTCCCGCGGCGGCGGGTGATCGGCCTCGCCTTCGGGGGCGTCCGCTCCGCGCGGCGCGGCGTCGGCTCCGATGTCGCGAGCACGCGCGAGTACCGCCCCGGCGACGACGTCGCGTGGATGGACTGGGCCGCGTCCGCGCGCCTCTCGGCCGCGCGCGGCACCGACGAGTTCATCGTGCGCGAGCGCTTCGCCGACGAGGCACCGCGCGTCGTCGTGCTCACCGACCGCCGGCCGTCGATGGCGATCGAGTCGTCGCCGCTCCGCCGCGTCGACAAGCCACAAGCGATCCTCACCGCGCTCGAGCTGATCGGCGCGAGCGCCATCGCCGCACGCAGCCTCACCGGTTACCTCGACTACGCCGAGGGCGAGCCGTACTGGCGCGCACCGCGCACCGAGTCGCGCGCCGAGCCCGGGACGTTCGAGCGCAGCTTCCACGCGCCGGCCGACACCGTGTCGCAAGGCCTCGACTTCCTCGGTGAGCACCGCCGTGACCTCCCCACCCAGGCCTTCGTCTTCGTCCTCTCCGACTTCATCGTCCCTCCCGACCTCCGCGTCTGGACGCGCGCGCTCGAGCACCGCTGGGAGCTCGTGCCCGTGATGATCCAGGACCCCGTCTGGGAGCGGAGCTTCCCCGCGATCGGCGGGATCACCGTCCCGTACACCGACCCGCGCAGCGGCCGCGTGTTCCCCGTCTACGTCACCGAGCGCGAGGCGACCCGCCTCCGCGACGAGCACGAAGCCCGCTGGGACGGCCTCGTGCACGACTTCCGGTCGCTCGGGATCGAGCCGGTGTCCGTACACACGCACGACTACGGCGACATGCTCGCCTCGTTCCTGCGCTGGGCCGACCTGCGCCAGATGTGGCGCGGAGCCGTCGCGTGAAGCGGCTACTCCTCGTCGCGGCGACGGCGCTGGCGCTCGCCGCACCGGCCGCGGCAACGCTGCCGAACTTCCCGAAAGGATCGTCGGTCGGCGAGGGCGTGCCGCTGAAGGCGTACGCGACGGTCTCGCCAACCGTGCATCTCTTCGGCGACGACGTCACGGCGAAGATCGCGATCCTCGCCGACACGAAGTGGGTCGATCCGGCCCGACTGCGCGTCACGACGAACTTCGCGCCGTACACGCTGACGAAGAAGCCGACGGTGCTGCGCCTCCATGTCGGCCGCTTCTCGCAGGTGACGTGGACGTGGACGCTGCACTGCATCACGCTGCCGTGCGTCCCGCGCCTGCCGCCGAGCGACAAGTTCCACGTCTTCCACTTCCACCCCGCGCGGATCGACTACCTGACGACGAGCGGGAAGCCGGCATACGGCATCAACGCGAGCTTCCCGCCCGTGGAGGTGATGTCGCAGGTGAGTCCCGGCGTCGCGGCGTTCCTGCGCAAGACGAACCGCCTCAACTGGCGGTTCGACTTCACGCCCCTCGCGTCGCCCGCGTACCGCACCTCCCCCGGTCTCGTCTTCTGGCTCGCCATCGGCGTCGGCGGCGCGTTCCTGCTCGCCGCTCTCTGGTTCGCGTACCGCTGGTATCTCGTGGTGCGGCCCCGTCGCGCACCGGCGCACGTCGACCCTGGCACGCCGCTCGAGCGCGCGCTTGCCGTCCTGCGCTACGCGCACGAGACGGGCGACGAGACCCTGCAGCGGAAGGCGTTCGAGCGCGTTGCCGGCGAGCTCGGAGTCGAGCGCGCCGACGAGCTGACGCTGATCGCGCGCGAGCTCGCGTGGTCTCAGCGAACACCCGAGGACGAAGAGGTCGAGGAGTTCGCGGAGCAGGCGCTCGGCGCGCAGGAGGACCCGTCGTGAGGCTGCCGACCTTCCACCGGGATGTCGCCGTGCCGCTCGCCGACCTGCCGCGCCTGCACGGTGCCGCACAACGCACGTCGCTCGTGCGGATCCTGCTGGTCGCGGCGCTCGCGACGACGCTGGCGTGGCTCTTCATCGTTGCCAAGTCCGCCGGCGCCGGCCGGGCCGCCGTGTTCCCGGAAGGCGCGAGCACCGGCGTCGTCGCACTCGACATGTCGGCGAGCATCTCCGGCCCGATCTACGCACGCGTCGCGACGACGCTGCGCGGCATCGTCAACGCGAACCAGTCGGTCGGGCTGATCATGTACTCCGACACCGCCTACGAGCTCCTGCCGCCGAACTCGCCGCCGGGCGCGATGCTCCAGTTCATCCCGTTCTTCGTGCCGCTGCGCTACTACGGCAGCACGCCCGTCTTCGGTCAGACGCCGTGGGACACCTTCATGGGCGGCACGCGCGTGGGCGAAGGCCTGAAGATGGCGCGCCTTGCGCTGAAGCGCGCGCACGTGAAGCACGGCGCGATCCTGCTCGTCAGCGATCTCGACGACTCGAACGCCGACCAGGCGCTGCTCGAGCAGCAGGCGCTCCAGCTTCGCGCCGAGCACATCCCCGTTCGCATCGTGCCGCTCTTCGCGGCCCCGCGCGACCGGCGCCTCTTTGCGGCGCTCTTCGGCGACAAGGCGTTCGTCGACCCGAGCGTCTTCACGCACACCGCGAAGCGGCACGCCGCGGCGGTCGCCGCGCCGCAGCCGTGGCTGCTGATCCTCCTCGGCCTGCTCCTTGTCGGGCTGCTCGCCGGCAACGAGCGCTTCAACGGCCGGCTCACCGCACGGGACGTAGCGGCATGAGCGTGAGAAAGCAGCTCCGCCGGCATCGGAGCGCAGTCGTCGCGCTGCTGCTCGCGTGCGTCGCGCTCGTCCTCGGGCTGCTCGCCGCCGACGTGCACGCGTGGCAGACGACCGTCGCGCGCGACGACCTCCGCTTCCGCGCGCTGCCGGCGCACAAGGGCCTGTGGCGTCCCCCGACCGTCCTCCCCGGCGACCCCGCAGCGCGCCTCATCGGCACCGGGCAGACGATCGAGTACCGGCGCGCACTGCAGTACTTCTGGTTCGCGCGCATCGGCAGCAACCCCGAGGTGCGCCAGGACACGCCCGCGCTCCGCGCTTCCGCGCAGGAGAGGATCCAGAGCCTGATCGGCTCGGCGCCGAACGACGAGCAGCGCTCCGACGCGGCGAACCTGCTCGGCGTGCTCGTCGTCACGACGCCCGCGCCGGGCTCGGACAAGGATGCGATCACGCAGATCCTCACGCGGGCGGCGCAGTACTTCCAGCTCGCGATCTCGATCGACTCGGGCAACCTCGACGCGAAGCAGAATCTCGAGCTCGTGCTCCGGCTGCAGCGGCCCGGCAAGGGCAAGCTCGGCCGCGACGCACGCAGCGGCTACGGCTTCGGCCGAGGCCGGGGCGCCGGGCAGCAGGGAACCGGCTACTGATGCTCGCCGTCTTCGGCGTGTCGTTCCTGACGCCGCTCGACGCGATCTTCGTGCTCGCCGCCGCCGCGCCGCTCTTCGCGCTCTTGCTCACCGAGCGGCGCGCCGAGCGCGTCCGCCGCCTACTCGCCCTGCACGGGCCGGGGCGGCGAGCGATCGTCCCCGTGGTGATCGCGCTCGTCCTCCTCCCCGCCCTGGTCGCGGTTGCGGCTGCGCAGCCCGTCGTCGTCCGGGAGCAACTCGTGAGCGAGCGGGCCGACGCGCAGGCGTTCGTCCTCTTCGACACGTCGCTCTCGATGCGCGCGAGCGCCGCTCCCGGCCAGGCGACGAGGCTCGTCCGAGCGAAGCGGCTCGCACTGCGGTTGCAGCAGACGCTCCCCGACGTGCCGATCGGCATCGCCTCGATGACCGATCGATCGCTTCCCAACCTGATGCCGACGACCGACCGCACGCTCTTCGACCGGACCGTCCGCCAGTCGATCGCGATCAACGAGCCGCCGCCGAGCCAGGAGTACAGAGCGCGTGCGACGACGTTCGCCGCGCTCGTGCCGCTCGTCGAGTCCCACTTCTACTCGCAGGGCGTGCAGCGGCGCCTCCTGATCGTCTTCACGGACGGCGAGTCGTCGCAGGTCTCGCCGCTGCTCAAGCTGACCCTGCACCGCCGCGTCGCCCCGGTGTTCGTGCACGTGTGGGAGCCGGGCGAGCGGATCTTCAACCACGGCCGGGCCGACCGCCGCTACGTCTCGGACCCGCAGAGCAAGAACGCGCTCGACGACCTCGCCGAGATCACCGGCTCGACGCACTCCTTCGAGGAAGGCGATTTCGGCGCGATCGCTCGCGCCTCGCGGGATGCCGTCGGGCGCGCCGGAACGCGCACGCACGTGGACTCGTATGCGCGCATCGCCCTTGCCCCGTGGTTCGTGCTCGCGGGCGCGCTCCCGCTCGCGTTCCTCCTCTGGCGGCGGACCGCGTAGCAGCCGCTAGCCTGGCGAAATGCGCCGCCCCCTCTCGCTTCTCCTGCTGCCGCTGCTCGCGGCGGCGGTGCTCGCAGGCTGCGGCGGTGGCGGCGGTGGCGGCAGCTCGACCACGTCCGGGCCACCGGCGGCGCTCCTCCATCCCGCGAAGCTGACGAAGAAGGCTCCGCAGTTCTTCGACATTACGTTCCACACGACGAAGGGCGACTTCGTGGTCAGCGTGCACCGCACGTGGGCTGCGCAGGGCGCCGATCGCCTCTACAACCTCGCGAAGAACCATTTCTTCGACGGGATGAAGATCTTCCGCGTCGTGCCGGGCTTCGTCGTGCAGTTCGGGATCAGCCCGTACCCGCAGGTGTCGAAGGCCTGGGCGAACGCCACGATCCCCGACGACATCGTGACGAACCACAACACGCGCGGCGCCGTCAGCTTCGCATCGGCCGGCCCGAACACGCGCACGACGCAGATCTTCGTCAACCTCGGCGACAACCGCAGCCTCGACAACAACGGCTTTGCGCCGGTCGGCTCGGTGACCTCCGGGATGAAGGTGCTCGACGAGCTCTACAGCGGGTACGGCGACCAGACGACCGCACATCAGCCCGAGATGCAGAACCAGGGCAACGCCTATCTCGAGAAGAGCTACCCGAAACTCGACGAGATCAAGACCGCAGTCGTCTCGGACGAGGAGAATCCGGCCCTTCCGTAGCTCGTTTACGCAGCTGGCGCGGGGCTAGAACCTGCACGACCGCTGTGCGAATCGAAGGAGGCCCGTCTTCTCCATCCTGGTGATCATCCTCATCGTCATCATCGTGCTCGCGCTCCTCGGATTCTTCGGAACCCGCGGACGCCGCGCCTGATGGCCCGGCGGCCCGGCTCTCGCAGCGGGCCGCCCTCTTTTCCGGTCAAGTGACGCTGGGAACCACCGATCCGGTGATTCCGTGAAGTGGACGCCGGCGGTCATGCTTCGCTCATGACTGCGGCACAGTTCAAGCAGCTCTTTCCCTCGCGTGCGTGCTCGGGCCTCAAGTGGCGGCTCGTGCTCGCAGCAAACGCGTAGGAAGACCCGCTTCCCGTCAAAAGGCGAAGGCGCCTAGCGGATTCGAACCGCTGTAAACGGCTTTGCAGGCCGCTGCCTAACCACTCGGCCAAGGCGCCAGTGGGTGCGCATGGTACCGGGCTACCCCGCGAGGACACGGTCGAGGAACGCGACCGCCCGCGTGAACGTCTCGATCCGGTTCGAGAGCTTCTGGACGCTGTGGCCCTCGTCCTCGAAGACGAGCAGCTCGCACGGGACGCCCTTCTCGACGAGGACGGCGTGGATGTGCTCCGACTCCGTCACCGGCACCCGCGGGTCGTTGCGGCCGTGCTGGATGAAGAGCGGCGCGCGGATCGCGTCGATGTGCGTCATCGGCGACGCGGCGATCAGCAGCTCGCGGTCGTGCTCGAGCGAGCCGTACTCCCGCTCACGGACGCCGCGGCGGTACGGCGAGGTGTTCTCGAGAAACGTGACGAGGCTCGAGATGCCGACGCACTCGATGCCGGCCGCCCAGAGCTCCGGCTGGAACGCGAGCGCCGCGAGCACCATGTAGCCGCCGTACGAGCGGCCGTAGACCACCGAGCGCGATCCGTCGATCTCCGGGCGCGCACTCAGCCACTCGTGCAGCGACGCGAGGTCGCGCACCGAGTCGAGGCGCTTCTCGACGTCGTCGAGATGCTCGTACCGTTTGCCGTACCCCGTCGAGCCGCGGACGTTCGGCGCCGCGACCGCGTACCCGTGCGACACGAGGTACTGCGTCAGCGGCGCGAAGTTCGGCGCGAACCACGGGAGCCACTGCGACTCGGGGCCGCCGTGCACCGTGACGACGACGGGGAACGGGCCGTCTCCCTCCGGCTCGAACAGGAAGACGGGCACGGACTCCCCGTCGAAGCTCGTGTAGCGGTGCAGCGTCGGCTCGACGAGCGTCGCCGTGTCGACGGCGCGGGGACTCGTCGTCAGCCGCGCCAGCTCGCGCGCATCGAGGTCGTAGAGGTAGACGTCGTGCGGCTCGATCGAGCTCGAGAAGGAGAACGCGAGCAGTGAGCCGTCCGGAGAGAGCACCGGATGCTCGACGACGCCGCGGCCGGGCAGCGTCACTTCGTCGCGCGCCTCGAAGGTCTGCGGATCGTGGAGCGTCAGGCGCGAGTAGCCGTCCTCGTTCGCCAGCACGAGGAGGCTGCGGCCGGCATCGTCGGCGCAACAGTCGAGATCCCACGACGACTCGCACACGAAGACGCCGTCGCGCGCGATCGCGAACGTGTCGCGCTCGTCGTTCGTCGTCAAGACGATCGTCTCGCCGAGCCAGGTCGGCGAATAGAACTCCGCCGCCTCGTCGTGCGGCGTGAGATGCGTCACGTCGCCGGTCTGCACATCGCAGAGATGGAGGTCGTTGTCGCCGCTGCGCTCTCCCGCGCGGTCGACGGCGATCCAGCGGCCGTCGGGCGACACGCCCGCGACGCTGCAGTTGCCGCCGAGCTCGAAGCCCCGCTCGTCGCCGGTCGTGAGGTCGTGGGCGACGATGTCGAACTCGACGCCGTTCCGCCGGTTCGTCGAATAGGCGAGCACGTTGCCGCCGGCATACGGCGTCCGGTGGACGAAGCGCGGATCGACGACGAGCGGCTCGAGGCCGCCGCCGTCCGTGAGCACGTAGAGCTGACCGCGCTCGTTGCCGCCGGCGTCGATCTCGACGAGGATCCGGCCGTCCGGGAGGAAGAAGCCGGAGACGGGCTCCTCCTCGTTCGTCAGCCGCTCGAGCGTGCCGTCGCGCAGGGGGAGCGCGTACAGCTGCTGTGTCGACTCGAGGTTCGAGCCGACGAGGAGGCGCGTCCCGTCGGGCGCAAACGAGAGCGGCACCGCCTGCCGCATCTCGAGCAACGCTTGGAGTGTGTCAGGCAGTGACGCCGGCGAAGTCGGAGATGATCTCGTCCCCGTAGGCCTGAAGCGTCTCCTCCTGGCCATGGGTCATCAGGTAGATGTTGAACTGGTCGACGCCGACGTCCTCGAGCTCCTTCAGCTTCTTCTTGATCTGATCGGTGTTGCCGAGCACGCAGAAACGGTCGCAGATCTCGTCGGTGACGAACTCGCCGTGCTTGGCGCCGACACGCGAGTGCTCGTTGTAGTCGTAGAACTTGCGCGCCTGCACGTAGTCGGTCAGCGCCTTCGGGACGGAGCTGCCGTCGGTGCCGTAGCGCTCGATGAGATCCATGACGTGGTTCGACACCATCGCCGGGAACCAGCGCACCTGCTCGCGCGCGTCGGCGAGATCGTTCGTCACGTGGCTCGGCGCGCCGACGATGCACTTGAGCTGCGCGGGGTCGCGGCCCGCTTCTTCCGCGGCCTTGCGCGCGGTGGCCATGATCCAGCTGATGATCTCGGGGTCGGCGAGCTGGATGATGACGCCGTCGGCGACGCGTCCCGCGACGGCGAGCGCCTTCGGCCCGTAGCCCGCGATCCACATCGGGATCTCCGGCAGCTCCTCGCGCACCCACTTCAGCACGAGCTCCTTGTCGTTCCACTCGACCTCGCGGCCGTTCATGAAGTCGCGGATCATGGCGCACGAGCGCTCGAACTCCGCCACCTTCATCGGCTGGCGGCCGATGTAGCGCACCGCGGAGTCGCCGCGGCCGATGCCCATCGCCATGCGGCCGTCGGAGAGGTCGTGCAGCGTCGCGTACGAGCTCGCGAGCACCGTCGGGTCGCGCGTCGCCGGATTCGTGACGAAGTGGCCGAGCTTGATCTTCGACGTCTCGCGGGCCGCGACCGCCAGCATCGGGATCGACTCCTGCCAGAGGACGTGCGAGTCGTACGTCCACGCGTACCCGAAGCCATGCGACTCGGCGAGCTTGATCAGCTCGAGCCAGCGCGAGAACGGCGGGTCTGGGAGGACGGTGACGCCGAAGTCGAGCATCGGGACAAGCCTACCGCGGCGTCGCGAGCGCGGCCAGAGCTGCGAAAACGCCGAGCACGACGAAGCCGATGCGGCCGTCCCCCGGCAGCGAGAAGGTGAGGCCGACGAGCGGCGTGCCCGCGACGACGACGAGCGACGCCCAGCCGTTGACGAAGCCGACCGCGGCCGCCGGCGAGTCCGGTCGCGCCTCCGCGGCTCCGGTGAACGCCTTCGCGAACGGGATCCCGGCGGCGAGCCCGACGATTGCAGCCGCGACGACGAGAAGCGCGTACGGGAGCGGCAGCGCGAGCGCGACGGCGCCGGCGCCGCCGACGACGAGACTGCCGGCGACCCAGCGCGACGCGTCGGGACGCCGCAGGAGTGCGCCGCCGGCGGCGCGCGTGAAGAAGCCGAGCAGGAGCGTGAGCGACCCGGCGATCGCGGCCGCGCGCTTCGAGTGTCCATGGTGCTCGAGCAGCGTCACGACCCAGTTGCCGATGATCACGCTGAATCCGAACGACATGGCGTGGATCGCCGAGAGGCGGTACAGCCGCTTGTCGCGGAAGAACCCGAGGCCGAGCCGCTCGCCGGCGTGCCGGACAGTCCGCGCCGCGGCGGGCGCGAGTGCGAGCAGCGCCGCGCAGACCGCGCAGATGACGATTGCGCTGCCGTAGGCCGAGCGCCAGCCGAAGTGACTCTCGAGCAGCGGCACGACCGCGACTGCGATGCCCGGGGCGAGGACCGAGCCGCCGCCGTAGATGCCCTGGAGGAGCGGCGAGCCGCCGCGCGCGCGGATGTAGTCGCTGCCGCCGACGAACGCGAAGCCCGTCCCGATGCCGACGATCGCACGGCCGAGGAACGCGAGCGTCGGCTCGGGAGCAGGCAGTGCGACCGCGTTGCCGAGCGCGACGAGCCCGACGCCGACGAGCGAGCTCGTGCGCGCGCCCCAGCGGTCCGCCGCGCGACCGCCCGGGATCTGCATGAGCATGTGCATGACGAACTGCACCGTCACGAAGAGCCCCACGGTCGCGAGGCTGACGTCGTAGGTGTGCGAGAGCTGCGTCGCGATCGGGCCGAGCAGCGCGATGTTCCAGCCCATCGCGATGCCGACGCCGATGCCCGCGACCCGGTCCATCGCGCGAGCGTACAGAGCCATAACGACCCGAACCTGGTTTAGACCAGGTTCGGGTCGTGGGTTACGTTCGCTCGAGCACGACGACCGGGATCTCCCGCTCCGTCTTCGTCTGGTACTCGTCGTAGTGCGGCCAGATGCCGTTCATGACGCGCCACAGCCGGTCGCGCTCCTCGCCCTCGGCGTCGCGCGCGCGGGCGCGGAAGCGCTCGCCCTTGATCTGGACGCCGACGTCCCGCGTCTTCGAGAGATTGCGGTACCACCCCGGATGCTCGGGGGCGCCGCCTTTCGACGCGACGATCACCGGGTTGTCGCCGTCGAGCCCGAAGATCAGCGGCGTCGTCGACTCGTTGCCCGAGTTCCGGCCCGTCGTCGTCAACAGCAGGATCGTCGAGCCCTCGCGCCAGATGTAGCCCTCCTCGCCGTCGGTCTCCTGGTAGCGCCGGACGTGCTCCTCACCGAAGAGATTGCTCATGCCGAGCTCCTTTCAAGCGTCTTCGAGGTCAAGAGGTCGAGCGCCTGGACGGACAGCTCGAGATGCTCCTTCTTCGTGTCTTCGAGCTTCGTGTGCGAGAGCCCGCGCAGCGACTGCACGAACACCATCACCGTCGGCACCCCCGCGCGCGCGACTTCGGCGGCGTCGTGCAGCGGCCCGCTCGGGAGGCGATGCGACGTCCCGCTGACCTCGCGGATCGACTCGTCGGCCAGCTCGATCAGCTGCTCGTCGAAGAGGATCGGCTCGATCGACCAGATTCGCTCCCACGACACGTCGACGTCCTCCTCTTGTGCGAACCGCGCGCTCGCGTCCTTGGCGAGCGACAGCAGGCGCGCGAGCGAGTCCGCCTTCAGGTGACGCTGGTCGAGTAGCTGCTCCGCCGTCTCGACGACGGACGTGACGATCCCGGGCTTGCAGACGACGCCGCCGGACGTGCAGACGGCGCCCTCCCCCACCTCCGCCGCGATCGGACGGATCTCGAGCGCGAGCTTCGCCGCGCCCGCGAGGGCGTCGCGACGCTTGTCCATCGGCGTCGAGCCGGCGTGCGCCGCCTGGCCCTTCCACGTGATCTGGTGGCGCTCGACCCCGAACGTCCCGAGGACGACGCCGAGCGGGAGATCCATCGACTCGAGCACAGGCCCCTGCTCGATGTGCAGCTCGAGATACGCGACGGCGTTCGCGAGCTGCGAGCGCGCGTCGAGTGCGCTGTCGAGATCGACGCCGTGCTCGCGCAGCGCGTCCGGGAGCGCGATGCCGTCGGCGTCGCGCCGCTGCCGGAGCTCATCCTGGTCGTCCATCGACCCGGCGGCCGCCGACGAGCCGAAGAGCGAGCGGCCGAAGCGCGCGCCCTCCTCGTCGGCCCAGTTCACGAGTCGCACGGTCAGCGGCGGCGTGCCGTCAGCGGCGACGCGCCGTAGCACCTCGACTCCTGCCATGACGTTCAGACAGCCGTCGAGCCACCCGCCGTTCGGGACCGAGTCGATGTGCCCGCCGAGCAGGACCGCCTCGTCGGTCGCGCCCGCGAGCGTGAACCACTGGTTGCCCGCCGCGTCGATCTCCTCGGTCGCGCCGGTCTCGGAGACCTTGTCGCGCAACCATGCGCGGGCGGTCTCCCAGGTGTCGGTCCAGGCGACGCGCTGGGCGCCGTTTTCGTCTCCTGTCAACTCGCGGAGCTCCTCGAGCTCGGCCACCGTGCGCTTCGGATCGAGTGCCATAGCGCGAGCCTAACCACTGTGTTAGAACCAAGCGAATGGCGTCAGTCGCAGTTGAGCAGCGCCTGGACCGGGCTGCCGGGGTCAATCGAGTAGGTCGGCGCGCGGTGCTCCTGCTCGCCGTCCTCGCGCTCCTCTGGGGCCTCTGGGAGGGCTTTCGCGCGCTCGGCACGCACTACGGCTGGACGCACCCGTTCACCGTCGACGCGACGACGATGCCGCACATCCACGAGATGATCCGTGCGCTCTTCGAGCGCCCGAACACGGAGTCGCCGCTCCTCATCGTGACGCTCTTGAAGGCGGCGCTCTTCACCGCGCGCGAGGCGGGCCTCGGCTTTGCGATGGGCGCGACGGGCGGCTTCGTGCTCGGCGCCCTGCTCGCGCACTCCCGCATGCTCCAGCGCGGGCTGCTCCCTTACGTCGTCGCCTCGCAGACGGTGCCGATTCTCGCGATCGCGCCGATGGTCGTGATCTGGCTCGGGTCCGTGCACGTGACGGCGTGGGTGTCCGTCTCGGTGATCGCTGCGTACTTGACGTTCTTTCCCGTCGTCATCGCGACGCTGCGCGGGTTGCACGCCGCCGATCACCGCGCCGTCGAGCTGATGCGGTCGTATGCCGCGAACCGCTGGACCGTGCTATGGAAGCTCCGCTTCCCCGCCTCGCTGCCGTATCTCTTCACCGCGCTCAAGGTCTCGGCGACGGCGAGCATCGTCGGCGCGATCATCGGCGAGTCGCCGTCCTCGATCGCCGGCGGGCTCGGCGGCGCGATTCTCAACTTCGCGCAGTACTACAGCTTCCAGCCGCAGAACCTCTGGGCCGTGAACATCGTCGCCGCTGCGCTCGGCGTCCTCTTCTTCCTCGTGGTCGTTGCCGCGGAGAAGCTCGTCGTTCGCCGTGCACCGGAGCACGTCGCATGACGGCGGTCGCGGTCAAGGGCGTCTCGAAGCAGTTCAAGGGCGGCACGGTCGCGCTGCAGGACATCGATCTCGAGATCGAGGCAGGCGAGTTCATCTCGCTGATCGGGCCGTCCGGCTGCGGCAAGTCGACGCTGCTGCGCATCATCGGCGACCTGATCGAGCCGTCGGCCGGGAGCACGATCGTCAACGGAAAGCCGGCACGGGAAGCGCGCCGCGACCACGACTACGGGATCGTCTTCCAGGACGCGGTGCTCTACGAGTGGCGCACGGTCGCGAAGAACATCGCCTTGCCCCTCGAGCTCGCGGGCTGGAGCAAGGAGCGCAGGCAGACGCGGGTCGACGAGATGCTCGACCTCGTCGAGCTCCAGGGCTTCGCGGAGCACCACCCCTGGCAGCTCTCCGGCGGCATGCAGCAGCGCGTCGCGATTGCACGCGCGCTCTCGTTCGATCCCGCGCTTCTGCTCATGGACGAGCCGTTCGGCGCGCTCGACGAGATGACGCGCGAACGGCTGAACGTCGAGCTGCTCCGGATCTGGGAGGCGAGCGGCTCGACCGTCGTCTTCGTGACGCACTCGATCGCCGAGGCGGTGTTCCTCTCGACGCGTGTCGTCGTCATGTCGCCGCGGCCCGGCCGCATCTCGAAGGTGATCCCGGTCGACCTGCCGCGGCCGCGGAGCGCTGCGACGCGCGAGGATCCCCGTTTCTTCGAGCTTGCGACCGAAGTGCGTGAGGCGCTGCATCTGGGCGGCGGCTTCGACGCCCCACTCGCTGCGACCGGCCTCTCGGAAGGAGCCGTATGAGTGCTGCCCCCGTCGCGGTGCAGCCGCTCCCGCGCGGCGGGCTCGTCGCCGGCGTCGGCCGTCGCGTGCGCGACTGGTTCCCGGCGCTCCTCGTTCTCGTCGCGTTCATCGGCATCTGGCAGGGCATCGTCAAAGGGCTCGACGTGCAGCGCTTCCTCCTGCCCGCGCCGAGCGCCATCTGGACGTCGTTCAGCAACAACCAGGGCCAGCTCTGGCACGAAGGCTGGTTCACGTTCCAGGAGGCACTCGGGGGCTTCGCGATCGGCTGCACGGCGGGGATCGTGCTCGCCGTCGTCGTCGCTCGCTGGAACCTGCTCGGCGAGGCGCTGATGCCCTACGCGATCGCAGCCAACGCGATCCCGATCATCGCGTTCGCGCCGATCACGAATGCCTGGTTCAACCCGCTCACGAAGACGTCGCACATGGTGATCGCGTCGGTTCTGTGCTTCTTTCCCGTCTTCGTGAACGTCGTGCGCGGCCTTCGCTCCGTGAAGCCGGCGCAGATCGAGTTGATGCGCTCCTACGCGGTCGGCGAGCTGACGGTCTTCCGGCTCGTGCGGGTGCCGACGGCGTTGCCGTTCCTCTTCACCGCCCTCCGCGTCGCGAGCGTCCTCGCGATGATCGGCGCGATCGTCAGCGAGTACTACGGCGGCTCGCTCGACACGCTCGGGGCGAACATCCTTCAGGACGCATCGCTGTTCCAGTTCGAAAAAGCGTGGGCAGAGATCGTCATCGCCTGCGTGCTCGGCATCGGGTTCTATCTCGCGGTCGCGCTCGTCGAGCGCCTCGCCACTCGCTGGCAGCCGCGGGCGGAGATGATAGGTGCGTAAAACACGAAAGGGAGGGCACCGGGATGGGTCGTAAGCATCTAGGGGCATTCGTCGTCGTGGTGGCGGCGGTCGCGCTCGGCCTGTGGGCCGGCTTCGGCACGGCGAAGGCGCAGCCGAAGGCGGCGAAGCTCGACAAGGTCACCCTGCAGCTGAAGTGGGTGACGCAGTCGCAGTTCGCGGGCTACTACGCCGCGAAGTCGAAGGGCTTCTACAAGGCGTTCGGGCTGGACGTCAACTTCAAGCTCGGCGGCCCGAGCATCACGCCGGAAGTGGTGGTCGCGAGCGGCCAGGCGCAAATCGGCGTCGACTGGCTGCCGAGCCTCCTCGCAACCCGTGATACCGGCACGAACCTCGTCAACATTGCACAGATGTTCGCGCGCTCCGGCATGACGGAGCTCACGTGGAAGAACAGCGGCATCACGTCGATCGCGAAGATGCGCAACAAGACCGTCGGCGTCTGGTGCTGCGGGAACCAGTTCGAGCTGTATGCGGCGCTGACGAAGCACGGCATGAACC
>Ga0207657_10003816_pt1 | contig 16020 bp, 9 predicted proteins | sample KBSC33metaG_FD_184316 | JGI IMG/M metagenome (GOLD analysis project Ga0207657, IMG submission 184316) | Corn rhizosphere microbial communities from Kellogg Biological Station, Michigan, USA - KBS C3-3 metaG (SPAdes) (version 2) | ecosystem: Host-associated > Plants > Roots > Rhizosphere > Soil ... | reverse complement strand
ACCCTGTCGCACGCTGTGGCGATGAATCAGCTGCGAGGCGACTTCCTTGCCGACGCCCGTCTCTCCGAGGATGAGGACCTTGGCGTTGGTGCGCGCGGCCTCGTGAATTTCCCGTCGCAGCGCCACCATGGCCGGGCTTTCACCTAACAACGAAATCGGCTCTTCTCGCTTAGTCAGCATTTCCAGGATTCTCCGCTCCCGAGGATCGCTTCCAGTAACGGATGAGAAGTCTACCTAAACAGGGAGACTAAAGTAAACCTTAGTGTCGTAGCAAGTCATAACAACGATCACACTAATGTGATCCTGCAGGCAGAATTGTGTCGGCGAACATGTCCGACCGAACGCGACTGGTGTGCCGAACTGCCGTTAAGCCGTTGCAATCGCTGACAGTTAGCGATCCAGCTTGAAATCTCGCACGAGCTGTGCATGGAGAAACTCGTCGATCCGGTTCAGAATAGCGTTGTGATCCCCGAACACCAGCTCTCGCCGCCGCCCACGCTGCTCGTGGTGGATGATGATCCGGCGACGCGCGAGGGCCTTGCACGCATGCTCGCCGATGCGGGCTACCGCATCCTCACGGCCGATCGCTTCGAGCGTGCGGTCGACGTCCTGAAACACGCGTCGCCCGATCTCCTCATCCTCGACGTGCGCCTCGGAGATTTCAACGGCCTGCAGTTGATCGCGACCGCGCCGCGCCCCGTGCGCGCGATCGTCGTCACTGGTTTTGCGGACGCCGTGCTCGAACGCGACGCGCGGAATCTCGGCGCCGAGTTCCTCGTGAAGCCGATCACGCGGGCGAAGCTTCTTGCGATGATCGAGCGCCAGGTGCCGGCGCCCGCGCCGACGCCGGAGCGGCGCTGGCAGCGCAAGCATCTGCCCGAGGCGCTGCCGACCACGGTCAACCGTTTATCGGGCCGGCTCCTCGACGTCAGCTACGGGGGAATGCGGCTCGAGATCGATGATGTCCCGGACGAATTGCCGCCAAGCCTCGCGGTGGCGTTGCCCGATTCGGAGCGGCTGATTCAGGTCGATGTGATCTGGCGCGTGCGGCCCCGCGCGCGCGTCTGGCAATGCGGCGCCATGGTTGCCGAAAGCAACGATCGCGCGACCTCCGCCTGGCGCGACCTGGTCGACGCAGTGTAACGGGGCGGGAAGGGCGGGAGGGTTGGACAGTGGAGGGCGGACTTTAGTCCTGCCGTGGTCCGCCGAGTGGCCCGCCGAGCACGACGTCAGTCCGGCAGCGCTGCAAGCTTCTTGGCGGCCCGCGTCTCCTCGTGCTCCGCGCCGAGCGTGTGCTCGAATTCTCCAGCAGCCGACCGAAACGCGGCGATCGCCTCCCGACGACGACCCTGCGCCTCGCGTGCGCGGCCGAGCGCGAGATACGCGAAGCCGCGGGTACTCGCGAAGCTGCCGGGGCGCCCGAGCGACGCCATCATCTCGATCGCGCGCGCGGCGTCGGCCGCCGCCTCGTCGACGCGGTGCAGCGCGAGCTGGATCTCCGACCGATGCGCGAGATAAACGCGCAGATAGTCGCCGCCCTCATGCCCCGCCCGTCCTGACGCTTCCGCGATCCCGACGGCGCGGTTCTCCAATTCGAGCGCGCGCGCCAGTTCGCCGTTCGCCTGCGCCACGAGCGCGCGCTGATCGGCCAGCGTCGCGAACGCGATGTGGCCGTCCGGCAGCGACCGCCGCAGCTCCGGCTCCACCGCGTCCAGCATGCGCAAGGCGCCGGCGAAATCGCCCTTGAACCGGTCGATCGTGGCGCGCACGAAGAACGATTGGCCGAGCGCGACCTGATTGCCTCCCTGCTGCGCGCGCGCCGCGCCGCGTTCCGCGTAGTCCGCCGCCTCGTCCAGACGACGCATGTCGGCCAACGAGCGCGCGTAGTTGATCAACACCATCGGCGAGACCGATTCTTCGCCCCGCTGATCGCGGCTGATCGCGATCGCCCGCGCGAGCACGCGCGCCGATTCGAGCGGCCGCCCCAATTGCCAGAGCGTCACGCCCCAGTTGTTCAGAATCGTCCCGGCGCGCTCGGTGTCGCCGCGCCCCAGCGTCGTCAGGCGGTTCGACGCCCGCTCGAAAGCCGCGCTCGCGTCTTCCAGCCGGCCCGCTGTCCGGTACGCACCCGCGAGCGCGACCGCCGTGTCCACATCCAGCAGGGCGGACTGAAACCCCGACGCCGCCAGCGCGCGCTGCGCCGCTTCGGCGCGCGCGATCGCGTCCTGCGCCGCACCGGTGTTGCGCGCGATCTCGCTGCCGCGCTCCAGACAGAACGCGCGGTCCAGGCTGTACTGCGTCGCCTGGGGAAGATCGCCCAGGCCTTCGTGAAACAGCGCTTCGGCACGCGGCAGATCGCCGGACATGCCGAGCGTCTGCGCCAGCGCGCAGGCGGCGCGCGCCCGCGTCGACGGATCCGCGAGCGCGAGCGACTGCGTGTGCGCCGTCTCCAGCAGCCGCCGCGCCTTGGCGTACTCCTCCTGCACCGTGTACTGCCGGCCGACCGACAGCAGCAGCTCGACATGATCGGCCGGATCGCCGTGCTCGTCGCCGACGACGCGCTCGGCGCGCGCGAGGAGATCGTCGACGGTGAACGCCTGTCCCGCCGGCGCGGCATCCGACAGGACGAACGTGTTGAGATCGTTGATCGTTTCCGCGCGCGCCAGTTGCCGCAGCGCGAAATCGCGCTCGATGCGCGCGGTACGCGCCTGCAGCAGCGTCCCGATCACGCCACCAATCGAGGCGACCAGCGCGAGGACGCCGAGGGCGACCGGCGCGCGATTGCGCCGCACGAACTTTCCCGCTCGATAGGCGAGCGTGTCCGGACGCGCCGCGATCGGCTCGTGGCGCAGGTAGCGCCGCAGATCGCCGGCCAGCGCGGTGACCGACGAGTAGCGCTGCGCCGGCTCCTTCTTCAGCGCGCGCGCGAGGATGGTATCGAGGTCGCCCCGCGCGAGGCGCCGAAGCTTGTCGGGTGCGGTGCCGCGGCGATCCGCATGCGCCGCCGACTCCTCGCCGTCCGCGCCGACAACGTCGGAGAGGCGGCGCGAATCGCTGTCGACCACCGCCTTCACCATCTCCGCCGGCGAGCGCCGGGGGGCGCCGGACGGGTGGCGTCCGCTCAGCAGCACGTACAGCAGGACGCCGAGCGAGTAGACGTCGGTCGCCGTCGTGATGGGGCCGGCGGTCAGCTGCTCGGGCGCGGCGTACTCCGGCGTGAGCGCCGCGCCGCCTTCCACGGTGAGCATCGCGCCCGCGCGCCCCTCGTCTTCGAGCAGCTTGGCGACGCCGAAGTCGAGCAGCTTGACGCCGCCGTCGCCCGTCACGAGCACGTTCGACGGCTTCAGATCGCGATGCACGATCAGCATCGCGTGCGCGTGGTCGACCGCCGCGAGCACGTCGAGAAAAAGGGCGATTCTGGCCGCGATGTCGAGCCGGCGGCGATCGCAGTACGCGTCGATGTGCTCGCCGTCGACGTGCTCGAGAATCAGATAGGGTTGATGCGTCTCGGAGACGCCGGCGTCGATGAGCTGCGCGATGTGCGGGTGGCTGAGCCGCGCGAGGATCGCGCCTTCACGACGGAAGCGCTGCTCGCCGCGTCCGGCGAGCGCCACGCTCAGAAACTTGACCGCCACGCGCCGATCGAATCGTCCATCCTGGCGCTCGGCGAGCCACACGCTGCCCATGCCGCCTTCGCCGATCGGCTCGATCAGGCGGTAGGGCCCGATCGCCTGGCCCGCCGCGACGGGCGGCCCCGCGGGCGTTGCGGGCGGCGCCTCGAGGAAGCGCTCGAGCACGACGGCGCGGTGCTCGTCGAGCAGGAGCTGCAGCTCGGACGCCAGCTCCGGATCGCGATCGCGCAGCCCCGCCAGCCACGCCGCGCGCATCGCATCGTCCATGTCGAGCGCGCGATCGAGGTCCGCGCTGATGGTTCGCCACCGGTCGGGATCGAGGCGTGCCATGGAACGCGATCAGGCCGGCAGATCCGCGCGGAGGCTGTGATGCAGATAGATGCGCGCCTTCTCCCACTGGCGCTGCACGGTGCGCTCGGAGATGCCGCGCATGGCGGCGATCTCGGCGAACGAGAAGCCGCAGAAGAATTTCAGGTCGACGACTTCGGCGAGGGTCGCGTCGGCGCGCGCAAGTTCGTCGAGCGCGTCGCCGACGGCGGTCAGCATGCGCGCGTCGGGGACGTTCTCGCGCACTTCGGTGCCGATCGACGTGATCTCGAATTCACCGCCGCGTTTGCTCGCGCGGCGGCTGCGCGCGTGATCGATGATGAGCCCGCGCATGACGCGCGCCGTGTACGCCATGAAGCGCGGGCGATCGGGAAACTTCGGCCCTTCGCTCGTCGCCATGTCGAGATACGCCTCGTGCAGCAGCGTGGTGACGCCGATGGTGGCGAACGCGCCGCGCCGCGCCAGCTCGCGCTGAGCGAGCCGGTGCAGTTCGGCATAGAGTCGACCGAACAGCGCCTGGTCGGCTGCGGCGTCGCCGTGCTCAGCGGCGACGAAAATTGACGACAGCGAAGCGGACAACGACGCGACCTCCATTGGGCGGGAGCGCTGGACCGGCCGGGGGAGCCAGTTTTGGGGACGTGTGGATTTTACCTCCAGGGCGCGGCGTCCGCGTCCGACGAAAATATTCTGGAGAGCAGGATTGTAAAACGGCGCGCGGGCGAGCTCTGCCATACGATCATGGTGTCGCGTTGGGATCACGCGCCGCCACGGGCACCAGTTGAATGACTCCGTCGCGAAAGGCGGGGCGCGATACACCGCCGAATCGCGGGCCGGACTGCGCAGGCGCCGCGGTTTTCACCGGTGCGCTCTGCGCGCCAGTCGTGCGCCGCGGGGCGAGGCGCCGATCGAGGGCGAGCAGCATGTTGCTCGCGGTGCCGGCCACGCGATGCGCCGGGTAGAAAAGTGCGCGCCCGAACGTGCTTCGCTCGACGCGCCGCTCGGCGCCGGCCTGTGACAGGCCGGACGCCTGCAGCAGCTCGTGATACTCCGCCCGCGCGCGCTGCCGCGCCTTGAACAGATCCATGAGCACGCGGCTTTGCGCGTTGACCGCGCTGTCGCCGGTGGTCTCGATGGCGCAGAAGATCGCCGCCGGATATCGCGACGTGACCAGCGACTGCACGCCGTCCGAGACGCCCGACGAAGGCATGCAGCCGAACGGCTTCACGCTGATCACCATGTGCGTCTTCTGCTGCTCGACGTGCTGGATCAATTTGCCGACTTCCATGTGCCCTTCGCCGCCGCGCAGATGGTTGTCGTAGTACTGATGCGAGATCGTGGCGATCTCGTCCATGTCGGACAGGTGATAGCGCCGCAGGCCGAGGATGTTCGCATAGAGCGCGAACGCCCCGCGCAGCGCCGCGTCCGCGATTTTCAGCAGCGCGATCTTCTTGCGCGGATTGGTTCCTTTCAGTCCGGCCCTGCCGTCGTCGTCCGCGCGCAGACGCATCCGCTGCCGGGTATCCCAGACGTTTTCCCAGATGTTGTAGAGGAGCCATGCCGTAATCGGCTGAATGTCCACTTCGGCGCCTTCGCTCTCGAGAAAGCGCTGGAGCCGGTAGTTGCCGTCGCCCTCGGTGGTCATCGCCCAGAACTCGCCGATGATCGCGACCTTCGGTTTCGGCTGCAGACGATTGACCCGCACGGCGGACAGGAGGCGCCGGCACTTCCAGAGCGCCAGCAGCAGGCTGCGGCGATGCTCGAAGGCGTTCTCGACGATCCGCTTGCAGGCCTCGAGCGCGCGATCGGTGGCGCCTGCCTCGCACTCGTACGGCCGCACGCGATAGCCGACGAGATTCAGCGCGTCGCCCACGAGGATCGCCCTGAGGAGCGCAAAGAAGAACTTCGTCGAGAACTCGAGTCCCGCGTCCTGTCCGGTGGCCTGGCGCAGGCCGCCCTGCTGCTGAAACAGCAGCACGCGGAAGCCGTCGAATCCGGCGTCGCGCAGCGCCTTGCGATATTCGGTGACATACGTGCCGAAACGACACGGTCCACAGGCGCCGGCCGTGAGGAAGACGTGGTCGCGGACGATCGCGTCCACCGGCATCCCGACGCGATCGCGCAGGTACACGAGATGTTTCACGAGGTTGCCGACGGTAAAGTAGGTCGGATTGCACTGGCCGCGGTTGCCGAATTCCTTGCCCAGGCGAAGCGCATCGGTGTCGGGCACATCGAGCGGTTGGATGCGGTAGCCCAGACCGCCGAACGCCGCGCGCACGAGCTGATCGTGCGCCAGTGTCAGGCCGCCGAGCAGAATCGTGGTGTGGTCGCGCTGTGCTCGCGTGAACGCCTGCGGATTGCGATCGACCCAATGCTCGATCGGCCGCTCGTTCAGCCCAAGGCGGCGCCGCTCCTCGGCCTCGAACGCCTGCACCTCCGCTTCGATCTCTTCGTAGCTCCGCACGGCCGATGGCGTGTTGGCGATCATCAGTCGATCTCCTTCATCCACAGAATGCTCGCGCCTCGCGTTCGACCGCGCTCGACACCTGCGAGGACGGCTTCCACGGGCGGGAGCGGCGCGATGTCTGGCTCCTGTCGCCCTTCGGAAAATGCCGGCAGCACGGGATCCTCCTGCAGATAGGCGCTGTACGCGTGATCCATTTCATCGCGGCGCCGATTGGCGGCCTCATCGCGCTGCCGCAGCTCTGCCAGCTGCCGTTCGCGCAGCAGCGCCTGACGCCTGGCGTCGACGCGCCGTTGCAGCTCCGATCGCGCCGCCGCGAGATCCTGCAGCCGCTCCTCGTACCGGGCCAGCGTGTGCGCGTACGTCTTCACGCGAATCTTGATCGAGCCGGCCGGCTTGTTCGCGTCGATGTCGTGCAGCGCCGAGTACGGCGTCCGGCTCGACGAGATGATGTTGTCGATGAGGCCGTAGGTCGGGGCGTCGTGTCCGCACTTGAAGCTGGACAGATCCAGGACGACGATGTTGGGATGGCGCGCGGCGAACTTGGCCGCCCAGACTTTCTGCACGCTATTGGCCGAATAGTTCTCCGGCCACACGTCCGACACGTCGAGCGGCGAGGCGACGAAGCCGCGATCGAGATCGTCCTTGAAGAACCGCGCGAGCCACGCGGGATCTTTCGGCACCGATCGGATCGAGAGGATCGGGTAGCCGAGCGCCTGAAATTCGTCGAGCACGTTGTGATTGAGGCCCGGATCCAGATGATACGGACGCCCGAGCATCAGCACGCCGACCTTGTTCTCCTCTTCGAGCGACTGGAGGATCTCCATGCCGCGCCGCTGAAGGTCCTCGTCGAGGGCGCGGAGCGCGGCGAATCCCTGCCGGCACGCCCAGTCGTTTTCGTCCTCCGTGATGCCCAGCCGTTCACCCCACATCTCGAACATCTGACGCGCGAAATAGTTGCGCTCGACGAGCGTCACCGCGCCGTCGACGTACTCGATGCCGCGTGCGGCGAAGAAGTCGACCTCTTTCGTGAACGCCGCGCCCACGACTTTTGGCGCGCCCGCGACGATCGGACACGACGTGTCGTCCATGGTGTTCACGACGAACGTCGGCACGTGCGTGATGCACGGAAAGAAAATGTAGTCGAACGCGTGGCGCGGCTGCCGGAACAGCAGGTTGTGGATGTGCGCCTGGCACACCTTCGACGGAAAGCACGGGTCGATTGATCCGTACTTCCCGCCCTCCGCCCACAGCTCCTCCGACGTGTATTCGCTGAAGACGATGTTCTCGCTCTTCACGCCGAGCGTCTCGAAGTACGTCCGCCAGATCGGCGCGGTGGAGTAGATGTTCAACACGCGCGGGATGCCGATCTGCAGCCGGCGACGCCGCTCAGCCGCCGCGTCGGCGGATCGCTCGATCCGCCGTCGGATCGGCGTCTTCTTCACGCCGCCGAAGATCGTGGCCTTCACGGCGACGCTGTCGATCAGCGTGCCCGCGTCCGGCACCGGCTCCGGCGTGTAGACGCTGCGGAAGAGCACCTTGCTCTCGTAGTCGACGAGATTGGGATAGCGGAGGCGCAGGTCGCGGCGCCGCGCCGTCAGCGCCTTCAGCGAGTCCGCTGATTCGACCGTGCCTTTCTCGCAGCTGAATCCGGAAATGTAGCGGCTGGTGGCGCCGTCCGGCGTCCGCGCGTCGATGAAGGTCCGCGCGCAATCATTCGGACAGAAATGACAGCGCGTCGTCTCGTCGTTGGTCGAGGTGTAGGCGAGATCGATCGCGGCGTCCAGGCCGACGAACGTCGAGTGACCACGCCGGGCGACAACGCGCAGCGTCTCGAGCGCCGCGCCAATCGCGCCCGCCTCGCCCGGGTGCGGATGCACGTGCACCTCGGCGTCCGGCACGCGCGCCGTGATGTAGTCCACCTGCGCTTTGACGCCCGCCAGGTTGTACTGCGTGCCCCCCTGCAAGACGTAGCGCCGGCCGAGCGCCGCCATCCGCGGGATCTGCACGACGTACTGCCACACGTTCTTCGGCAGCACCATCGCCAGACCGGCCAGCAGCTCCTCCTTGCTGTAGCCCTCTTTCTGGAAATTGACGCGATCGGCGTCGAGGAACACGGCGCACCCGTAGCTGAATTTCGGGGTGAGGCCCGCGTGGAATGCCGTGTCCGCGTACTCGGTCACCGGCACGCCGAACTGATCCGCCATCGCCTGTAACAGCATGCCGTTGCCGGCGGAGCACTGGTTCGACAGGCGGAAGTTCCGGATCTCGCCCTGCGCCATGAACAGGACCTTGATGTCCTGCCCGCCGATGTCGCAGATCACATCGACGTCGCCGAAATATTTCACCGCCGCCATCATGTGCGCGACCGTCTCGACGATGTTCACGTCGGCGCGCAGCGATTCCTGCAGCACGTCGGCCGCATAACCGGTTGCGCCAAAGCCGATCACATCGAGCGTGGCGCCCTGATCGCAGACGGACCGCTTGATCTTCGCCAGCAGCTGCTTCGTGTCGGCGATCGGATTGCCCTGCGACAGCTGGTACTCCTTCAGCAGGACCGTCCCGTCCTCGCCGACGAGCACCGCCTTGGAAGAAGTCGAACCGCCGTCGAGACCGATGGCGCCGCGAACGACTTGACCGGGACGAAACGCCGCCGGCTCGAATCGCGGAATCGCGTACGTGCGGCGGAACGCCTCGAGCTCCTCGCGTCCGCTGACCAGCGGCGGCCCGGCCGCCTCGCCGAGCTGCGCCTTGCGGTCGCCGGCGATGAATGCCTTCAGCGGATCGAGGCCGCGATACGCACCCGCCTCGGCCGCTTCGTGCAACCCGTAGATGACCGCGCCGTACGCCGCGTAGTACTCCGCGTTGGGCGGCACGACGATCAACGCGTCGAGCGGTGCATCTGCCGGATACGCGAACCCGCGCGATCGCCAGGTTTCCGGAATCCGCTGCCGCCAGCATGCCTGCAGAAACGGCAGGAACGCATTCGGTCCGCCGAGCAGCACCACCTTCGGCCGCAGCGTATTTCCGCGCGTGAGCACCGAGAGGTTCTGCCCGACGATCGCGTCGGCGAGCGAGCACATGATCTCGGGTGCCGGAATGCCGGACTTGACCAGGTTGACGATGTCGGTCTCGGCGAAGACACCGCACTTGGCGGCGACGTGGTGCAGCCGCGAGTCGTCCCACGGCAAATCGCGCAGCTGCTCGCGCGGCATCCCGACCTTCAGCAGGCACTTGTCGATCGTCGCGCCGGTCCCGGATGCGCACTTGTCGTTCATCGAGGCGATCGCGCGCTTGTCGCCCGATGCGGTCTCCTTGTAGATGATGATCTTCGCGTCCTGTCCGCCGAGCTCGATCACGCTGCCCGCGTCGGGGTGCAGCGCGTCGACGGCCATCGTGACCGCGTTGACTTCCTGCACGAACTTCGCGCCGAGCGGTCCGCGCAGCGGTCCGGCGCCAGAGCCGGTGATGAAGACGCGGATGCGATCGAGCGGCACCTCCTGAAACGCGTCGCCGATCGCGACGAGCAGCTCCAGCACTTTTTCGGCCTGCCGCGTCTCGTGCCGCTGATAGTCGCACCAGAGAATCTTGCGCGTGCGCGGATCGACGGCGACCGCTTTCACGGTCGTGGATCCGACATCGACGCCGAGCACGAGATGATCGCGGGTGACGTGTGCGCGTGTCTGCATGTGAAGCAACGGGATGTCGAAACTGTTCGGACAATGACAGGTTCGACACGCGAGCGTCAACGCCTTTCGTCCTGTCGTGTTTCCTCCGTCGATTGCGATCTTGATCAAAGGAGGAGAGTGTTTGTCATGCGTCATGTCATCGCGTCCAGCGTCCGCTGGCTGAGAGTCGGCTGGTTCTGGCCGCTCGTGCTTCTTGCGCTTCCCGATTGCGGCTTTTCGTCGCACGCGTTCGTCGGCAATTTCGATCCTGGACCGCTGCCGCACACGGCCGCGGTCTTCTGCGATATCGAACAGCCGCTCGCGCGGCACTGCGCGACCGAAGCCGACAAGACGAATGGCATCCGTCTGGCGGCCGGCGCCGTGGCATTGACCAATGGCAGCGCCAGCGGCATCGCGCTCGATTTTTCCGCTGATGCGTTGAACCGCTGCGGCGGCCAGCCGGAGGCGGTCGGCTTCCAGGCCGCGTTTCCCACCGGGTCGCTCGTGTGCATGAACAGCTCCGTGATCGGGACGACGTACGCCGATGCCACGGCGGTGTGCGTCACGCAGTGCGAAGACGTCTTCAGCCCGGCCGGCGCGGAAAATCCGCCCGATCCGCAAGTGGTGGCGTTCTGCACCGCCCACGCGCATCCCAGCACGAACATGCCGACCAATCCGCCGTTCTTCGATGCCGGCTGCACCGATGCCGGCAACCGGAACGAGAGCTTCATCGATCCGCGCCAGAGCCCTGAGCCCGTCGTCTGGCAGGATTTGATCGGCGTCGCCGCGAGCGGCCCCGACGGCAACACGTTGACGCGCACGGCGCCGAACACCGGTGCGTTCGACGCCGGCGCCGCGTCGGCGCAGACGATTACCGCCGGCGACGCGTTCGTCGAGCTGACCGCCACCGAGACGAACACCGGACGGTTCGGCGGCCTGTCGTCAGGCGCCTCGGATCCCGACGCCACATTCCGGACGATCGGCTTCGGCCTCGATCTGTTCAACGATGCGCACGTGTACATCTTCGAAACCGGCTCGGTTCAAACGGGTCCGACTCCGACAGCCAATGGGCCGTCGTTCGGCACGTATGCCAGCGGCGATCGCTTCCGCGTGCACGCCACCGACAACTTCGACGGCACGGCGACGATCAGCTACGCGAAGGTCACCGGCCCGTGCAACGACGGCGCACCCTGCGGGGAAACGGTGTTCTATACGAGTCCCACCAAGGCGGCCTATCCGCTGCGTGTCGATTCGTCGTTCAACCAGATCGGCGGCACCTTGACCAACGTCCGCTTGGCGCGCATTCGCTAGGGGCGGGGAGATGAGAGTGATGAAGATGAAATCGATGCTCCTCGTGTCCGGCGGCCTGCTCGGCGCCGCCGCGATTTCCGTGACGCTCGCGGGCAGCGCGGATCAGCAGCCGGCGGCGGCGACCAATCTCACGGGAAGCCTGCGCATCCAGCAGGGTATTCCCTGCGACAACGACGTGGATCAGACGACGCCGGTCACCGGCGGCCGCATCGAGCTCACGCCGGCCGAAGGGATCGACGTCGCCGGCGGCAAGCAGTTCACGTTGACGAGCGTGCAGGTGTCGTTCGCGCCGTTCTCGATCAGCCGCTCCTGTCTCGGCTTCGGCCAGACGCAGAGCTATACCGAAGTCGGCGTGCAGCTCGCGCGCGCGGTCACCTTCGTGGCGACGCCGCTCGGGTCCAACGTGTTCGCGATCACGATCCCGAAAGGCGACTTCCTGATCTACGAAGCCGCGATTGTCAACAACGGCACCGAGAACGGCTACAAGCAGCCGAATCAGGACGTGACCGGCACGATCGACCTCAACAACGGCACGCTCTCCGTGACCGTGTCCGTCGCCAACTCCGTCCATTTCCAGGCGGGCTGCGTGCCCATCGCCGGATGCGTCATCGACGAGACGAAGAGCGGCACGATGACGGCGACCATCGCGGGCACGATCAGTTTTCCGGACAGCGATGCCGACGGCGTTCCCGATCGCACGGACAACTGCCGCTTCGTGGCCAATCCGACGCAGACGCCGGTGCCAACGCCGGTGGTGTCGGCGCCGCCGAACCTGACGCTCGCCTCGTGCACCGATCACGCGATCGGTCAGGCGACGGCGGTCGACGTTTGCGACGCGACGTCCGTGGGCATCACGAGCAATGTGCCGCCGGTGTTCAGCGTGGGTTCGAATCTCGTCACCTGGACCGGCGTGGACGGCAAGAGCCGTGTGGGCACGGCCACACAGAACGTCTCCGTCGTCGACACGACGTCGCCGGTGATCACGTTCATTCCGCCCGACATCGCGCTGAACAACTGCGTGGCCGCCAACCTCGGCGTGCCGGCGGCCACCGACGACTGCGCGGGGACGCCGACGTTCACCAACAACGCGCCGGCGATCTTTCCGGTCGGGCAGACACACGTGACGTGGACGGCGACCGATGTCTCGGGCAATCACGCCCAGGCGACGCAGACGGTCACGGTGACCGACACGGTGCCGCCGACCGTCTCGTGCGTCGCGACGAATCCGCCGGGCGGTTCGTTCGTCGTGTCGACGACCGACGCGTGCGGCGCGCCCGCCCTCGCGCTGGGGCGCTACACGCTGGTCAACGGCGAGACGATCAAGATCGAAGAAACCGGGAAGTCCGGCGTGACCCTGGTCAACGATGTCGGTGCCGATCACATCAAGCACTTCCACGTCGGGAAGGGCGAGGCGGTGATCGTCGCCATCGACGGGTCCGGCAATACCTCGACGACGGCTTGTAAGTAAATCCACCCGCGCGTCCCTCGCGTGGGTGTCTCGGTTTGGGACACGGAGGCCCTCTGTCACGAGCGGCGGCGCCTCCGTGTCGTCTTTTGCCCGCCGATTCCGATCTACCTAATCGAAGGACAGCTCCGTGCACCCAATCCTGCTTCATCTGCCGATCGGGCTGACGATCTATGCCTACGGCACCATGTTGTGCCTGTCGGTCATCGCCGGCCGGCTGCTCGCCGTCAATCTCGCGTCGCGCGCCGGTCTGGACGCAGCCGCAATCGACCGCTGCTGTCTGTGGACGCTGGCGGGCGCGGCCGTCGGCGCACGCCTGCTCTTCGTCGTTACCGCACCCGAACAACTCGGCGGGGTGATGGACGCGCTCGCCTGGTGGAAAGGCGGTGTGGTCGCGTACGGCGGATTTCTCGGCGGCTTCCTGGCGACGGTCGTCTATTGCCGCAGGCACCGCATCCATCTTTTGACGTGGGCGGATTGCGCGGCGCCCGCGCTCTGCGCCGGCCTGATGATCACGCGGATCGGCTGCTTCCTCGCCGGGTGTGATTTCGGCCAGCCGTGGAATGGCGCGTGGGCCGTACGGTTCCCGGCTGGATCGCCGGCGTTCGAACAGCAGTCACTGATGGGGCTGCTGCCGGCAGGCGCGACGCAGTCGCTGCCCGTCCATCCCACGCAGCTCTATGAGTCGATGGCTGGCCTCGTGCTGCTGATCGCGGTGTTCGCGGTCCGCCGCAGGCAGACCGTACCGGGCCGCGCGTTCCTGGCGACGGTCCTCGGCTACGCCGTCCTTCGCGGCGGCATCGAGGTTCTGCGCGCCGACTGGCACCGCGGCGCGATCGGACCGCTCTCGACGTCACAGGCCATCGCGATTGTCACGTTTGTTCTCGCGGCGGCGTCGCTCGCCCTGACACGCAGGGGATCTCCGCCCTTGCACACAGCTCGGACCCTGAACGCGGCGTGAGGAGGACCCGTTCCATGCGAAATCGGCTGCCATGTTTCCTGCGCACTCTCGCCGTCGGCTGGCTATGGCTCGCCCTGCTGCTGGTGCTGCCGGCGTGCGATCGCGTGTTCGACATCGATGAAGTGCCGGCCGGCACCCCGAATCTGAATCAAGGGACGCCGCCGCGCACGCTGCCGATCTTCTGCGAGATCGAGAGCGTGCAGCAGGCGCGCCACTGCGCGTCGGGCGACGAACTGTCGCTGCTGTCGCGGGCGCACGCGGCCATCGATCTCGTCAACGGTCAGGCCGGCGGCAACGCCGCGCTCGATTTCTCGCCCGAGGCGCGCACCGCCCTCGGGTGCGGCGCGACGCCCGTCGTCGTGCCGTTCGACACGTCGTATCCACAAGGCTCGCCAGTGTGTGTGAAGTACCTCGACATCATCGGTCCGGGCCTCGCGTACGCCGATCCGAACGGCGTGTGCGTGGCGATGTGCGAGGACATGAACGGCAGCTCCGCAAGCAGTCCGAACGCGGCGGTCACCGCTTTCTGCGCGCAGCACGCGCACGTCAGCACCAATTACCCGCTCGGCGAGCCGTCGCTCTTCGGCTTCGGCGGGTTCCAGGGTGCGTGCAGCGCCGAAGGGGTCCTTCAGAGCAATTTCGACGACGTGACGCAGCCGGCGACGCTGGATCCGCGGCGCATTCCGGAGCCGGTCGTGTGGCAGCATCCGGCGGGCGTCGCGATCGGAGGCGGCGCGTCGAACACGCTGACGCGCACGTCGGCCACGACAGGCAACTTCGACGCCGGCGCCGCGTCGGTGCAGACGATCACGAGCGGCGACGGCTACGTGCAGTTCACGGCGACCGAGACCAACCTCGCGCGGCTCGGCGGCCTGTCGATCGGCAGCGCGAACAGCGACACCAATCCGAATTTCGCCAACATCAACTTCGCGATCGACCTCTTCAGCGACGGACAGTTCTACATTTTCGAGAGGGGCCAGAATCAGCCGGGGCCGAATGGTCCGGCGTGGGGAACCTACTCACCGGGGGATCGCTTCCGCGTGAGCGTCAAGGACAACTTCGACGGTACGGCGACGGTCAGCTATTCGCGTCTGGTCGGTCCATGCACCCCCGGCACGCTGTGCTCGGAAAACGTGTTCTACACGAGCGCCGTGCCCGGCAGCTATCCGCTGTATGCCGATTCGTCGTTCAAAGAGCAGGGGGCCACGCTCGACGACGTGCGCCTCGTGCGCATTCACTGAGTTCGAGGAGATCACACCCATGACCACAAAGTGGATGCGCCTCGCGACCGCCGGCGCCGCGGCCCTCGTGGCGGCGGCGAGTCTTGCCCGCGGCGGTGATCTGCAGCCGGCCGTCGTCGCCAACCTCACCGGCAATCTGCACATCGCCCAGCCGCTGCCGCTCAACTGCGACGAGATCGTTCGCGACGTCGCGGCGACGGGCGGACGTCTGGACTTCACACCGGCCGAAGGCACGGACATCGCCGGCGGCAAGTCGTTCGTGCTGACGCGCGCCAACATCTCGTTCGCCGATTTCGACATCAGCGCCAGCTGCGACGGCGACAGCGGCGACGAGGACTTCAAGACCGTCAGCGTGCAGCTCGCGCACGCGACCTCGTTCACGGGCGCGGCGCTCGGCGGCGGCGTCTATGCGGTGACGATCCCGCGAGCGGGGTTCCAGCTGTACGAAGCGGCAACCGTCAACGGCGAGCTCTCGACGAACTACCTCACGCCGCTGCAGGACGTGACGGGCACCGTCGACCTGACGCAGGGAACGGTGCAGCTCACCGTCGTGATCGCCACGAAGATGCATTTCTCGATCGGCTGCATCGCGGGTCATTGTCTGTTCGACGACGATGAAGCGGGGACGCTGACGACAACGGTCTCAGGCGCGATTACGTTCCCCGATTCCGACGGCGATGGCGTGCCGAATCGGAGCGACAACTGCCCGCTGGTTCCCAATCCTGATCAATCCACAGTGGCCACCCCCGTGGTGACGGCACCTCCGCCCGTCACCCTCGCGTCCTGCACGGCGCACACGATCGGCACCGCGAGCGCCGCCGATGTCTGCGACGGCGGACCGATAACGCTGACCAACAACGCGCCGTCCGTCTTCAACATCGGCGCGAATGCCGTCACGTGGACCGCCACCGACGCGAAACACCGGAGCGTCTCGGCGAATCAAGCGGTCACCGT
>Ga0207657_10003813_pt1 | contig 16023 bp, 11 predicted proteins | sample KBSC33metaG_FD_184316 | JGI IMG/M metagenome (GOLD analysis project Ga0207657, IMG submission 184316) | Corn rhizosphere microbial communities from Kellogg Biological Station, Michigan, USA - KBS C3-3 metaG (SPAdes) (version 2) | ecosystem: Host-associated > Plants > Roots > Rhizosphere > Soil ... | reverse complement strand
GTGGTGAGCGGCGGCAGCATGGCGAGGCCGTTTTCCTCGCCGACTTGCCGCACCGCCCTGACGATGATCGACGCGCGGGCGCCGATGGCGAGAACCTTGCCGCCGAACCTTTGGCGCACCAGGATTTCGAGGATTTTGCCGGCCTCGATTCCATCGCCCGACAGTCCGAGAACAATGAGATCCGGAACCTGGGTATCGAGTATCGTCCCCAGTTCATCGGCCTTTGCGCATTCGCTGGTGACGAAGCCGAGATCTTCCAGGATGTCGGTCAGGAATGCGCGGAGGTGCTTCTTGCCGTCCGCAATGCAGGCCCGGGGCGTCACCTTCCGGCGTCCGAAGCTCGCGCCTCTCGCCAGATTGTCTTCGAATACCCGATTCGTCATTCGCCAGTCTCCCGCTGATGCCCGGCAGGCGTCTTAGCGACGTGCATGGCTTCAAATATGGAGATCGCTGGCGCGCGGAATTTAATTATCCGGGTAACGTTAAACCGCGCAGCACGAATAAAATTTGCGCAAATTTTTCGCGTCAAATAGTCAACGATCGTGGCGCGCCGGCCGCATCGACCCGGGCGATTTCGGGCCAGCGCCAATCCGCCTCGTTGATCGCGCGGATTCATTGTCGCTTGCTATTTCACGTGTAGTGGCGTAAACGCCTGCCATTCGAATAATCGATTTGCCTTGTTGATCGCGCCGAACCGGCTCCCCTCCCCAAGACATCGCTGAAATCGGATCAAGTCCGCGCGAAGGTCGTGCGGGCACAGCGCGCATTTGCGCATCTTGGAGAAGTAAAATGGCTACCGGAACAGTTAAGTGGTTCAACGCGACAAAGGGTTTTGGCTTCATTCAGCCCGACGACGGCGGTAACGACGTATTCGTACATATCAGCGCCGTCGAGCGCGCCGGCATGGGCTCGCTCAATGAAGGCCAGAAGCTTTCATACGAATCGAAGCTCGACAGCATGCGCGGCAAGACCAGCGCGGAAAACCTTCGCGCCATGTGAAGCAGGCGGATGTGAGATTTTCCCGCGGATGTACCGGGATCTCGCATTCGACGGCGCCCCGTTTATTCGGGATAACGACAACGCGATTGAAGCCCGCCGGCAGCATCCGGCGGGCTTTTTTCGTTGACGGCATTTTTCTATTAAGGAAAGCCGCCCGGTAGATGTGCTGGGCTGCTTGACGTTGGCGGCTTTGGCGAAGCAAGCTATGCGATCTCGCTTTCGCCTTCTTCAACCGCAAATGTGCCGAGTTCAATGTCCGCCAACCTCACCAAGCGGGACTTCGCCAAAGTCGCGGGTGCCGCCGCGTTCGGTATGACAACCGGAGCGCCTTTGGCCGGACGGGCCGCGAGCTCGGCGGAAAGCCGGCCGAAATCGGTGCAAGGCGAAGGCGCCGCGTTTCCGGACGGTTTCTCCTGGGGCGTCGCCACCTCGGCGTTTCAGATCGAGGGCGCGGTAAAGGAAGACGGTCGCGGCGCATCGATCTGGGATACCTACGCGCATACGTCGGGCAAGGTCAGGAACGGCGACAACGCCGACGTCGCCAACGATCACTATCATCGCTACAAGGATGACGTGAGGCTGATGCAGGATATCGGCGTCAAGACCTACCGTTTCTCGATCGCCTGGCCGCGAATCTTTCCCAACGGCATCGGTCAGCCGAATCCGAAGGGCCTCGACTTCTACCGCCGCCTCGTCGATGCGCTGCTCGAAGCCGGCATCGAACCGTTTCCCACGCTCTACCACTGGGACCTGCCGCAGGCGCTCCAGGACAAGGGCGGATGGCAATCTCGCGACACCGTCAAAGCGTTTGCCGACTATGCCGGCTATATGGCGGGCCAGCTCAGCGACCGGGTCACGCGCTTCTTCACGATCAACGAGTTCTTCTCCTTCGTGGATATAGGCCATCGCGGGGTCGAGATGATGGTCGACGGCAAGAAGGTCCGGATCGAACATGCGCCGGGCTTAAAACTGTCAAACGCAAAGCTGAACCAGGTCCGGCACAACGCCGTCCTCGCCCAGGGACTTTCGGTCCAGGCGATCCGCGCGAACGCAAAAGCAGGAACCAAGTGCGGACCGGCAGACAACCTCAGCACCGCGGTGCCGGCGATCGAAACGCCCGAGAATATCAAGGCGGCCGAGATCGCAACACGCGAAATGAACGCCGGCTACCTGACCGTCATGCTTGAGGGAAAGTACACGGACGCCTATCTCGCCGCCGCCGGGAAGGGCGCGCCGAAATTCACCGAGGATGAGCTGAAGATCATCTCCTCGCCGGTCGATTTCATCGGCATCAACCTCTATCGGCCTTCGGCATATGTCGTGGCTTCCGAACGGGTCCCGGGATTTCGGTCGATATCGTTCAACAAATCGCACCCGCGGATGCTTTCGTTGTGGCACCTGCTGGGTCCCGAGGTGATGTATTGGGCGCCGCGGCAGGTGCAGGCGCTGTGGAAGACCAAAGAAATCTATATCACCGAGAACGGATGCGCGGCGAGCGACGAACTTTCCGCCCAAGGAATCGTCGACGACTCCGATCGCATCATGTTTCTCCGCAACCACCTCGCTCATCTGCACCGGGCGACCGCGGAAGGCGTGCCGATAAAAGGCTACTTTCACTGGAGCCTGATGGACAATTTCGAGTGGAGCGACGGTTTTACCAACCGCTTCGGTCTCGTCTATGTCGACTTCAAGACGCAGAAGCGGACGCCAAAACTCAGCGCGGCCTATTTCCGCGAAGCCATCGCGAGAAACGCGGTGGTTTAGACGGCGCGGCCTATTGCGCCTTGTCGTGCTGGCCGATGCCGATCGCCTTGTAGTCGTAGGTCGGGTAGAATTCGGTGCGATAGCTGCCCCAGGCGGTGTTCTCCAGTACGCGGTTGACCTCGCGAAGCCGGGACGCCGGAAGCCGCAGCGTGACGACTTGCCCGATCCCCATCATGATGTACCAGCTGACGACTTCGATGCCCGGCGGGGGGAAGGCCTTGTAAAAGCCCTGCTTGTCGAGCTGCGCGTTGAGTTCGCTTAACGGGCGCGACTGGTCGTGCTTCAAAAAGACGGTGAGCATCACGGCGTTGTCGGTCGTCGGCGCGGCGTTTTCCGCCGCCGCCGTCTGTGCGCCGGCGCTTGAACCGAACGCCAGGACGCCCGCCAGCGCCGCCATCGCCGTCAGTGAAACGATACCTCGACGCATCGCCATCTCCCTTGTTTTGTAAATCCGATTGGGTTTGCAGGATGATCGCGGAAACGCGATCATCGCAGGCTAGCGCTTATTTCCGCAAAGGTGGATAGCGGTTTTGCGAATGGATACGCGCAAAAAATGCCGGCTCGGATGTAAACCCGATCACCTGGATCGATATTCCCCCGAGATGTCCTTGCCGGTGTAGTCGGTCATCAGCGCGGTCGCGACCAGCGTAATCACGGCGCAGATCGCGATATAGATCGCAATCGCGTAGGAGGAGTGATAGGTGCCGAACAGCCAGGTCGCGATCAGCGGCGCCGGGCCGCCGGCGATGATGGATGCGAGCTGATAGCCGAGCGAAGAGCCGCTGTAGCGCAAGCGCCCGGTGAAACTCTCGGCGATCAGCGCGGCTTGCGGACCGTACATCATGTCGTGCGGGATGAGCGAGAGGATGATCGCGAAAAAGATCACCGCCTCCGATGCGGTATTCACCATGGCGAAGTAGATGAAACCGAATACGCCGGTCACCACAGCGCCGATCATGTACATATTCTTGCGGCCGATGCGGTCCGACAGATGACCGAACAACGGAATCGAGACAAACGACAGCACGGAGGCTGCGAGCACGGCTGACAGCAGGAAGTTGCGGGAAACGTGCAGGGTTTCGGTGCCGTAGGAAAAGATGAACGCGGTGAAGATGTAGAACGGCGCCTGCTCGGCCATGCGCGCCAGCGCGGAGAGCAGGATTTCCTTCGGATATTGTCTGATGACGGTCAGCATGGGGGTGCGCTCGACCTTGCGCTCGGCGAGCAGCTTGGCGAACACCGGCGTCTCCAGAATGCCGAGCCGGATGTAGAGCCCGACGCCGACCAGGACCAGGCTCAAAGCGAACGGGATCCGCCAGCCCCAGGCAAGAAACTGCTCGCCGGACATCTGGCTGAAAGCGAGCACGGCGAGATTGGCCAGGAACAGCCCGCAGGGAACGCCGAATTGCGGCCAGGAGGCGATCAACCCGCGCGAGCGATCGTTGCGCGCCCATTCCATCGACATCAGCACCGAGCCACCCCATTCGCCGCCGACACCGACGCCCTGAATAAATCGCAGGACCGTCAGGATCACCGCCCCCCAGATGCCGATGCTCTCATAGGTCGGGACCAGCGCCACCGCGAAAGTGGCCACCCCCATCAGCAGCAGTGTCGCGATCAGCGTCGACTTGCGGCCGATGCGGTCGCCGTAATGCCCGAAAATGGCGGCGCCGATCGGACGCGCAACGAAGCCCACGGCGTAGATGGCGAACGCCTCGAGCGTCCCGACCCAGGGGTCCGAATGCGGAAAAAACAGTTTCGCGAAGACGAGGCCCGTGACCGTGCTGTAGAGGAAGAAATCGTACCACTCGATCGCGGTTCCGATGGTGGAGGCGATGACGGCGCGGCGAAGCTGAACCTGATGTTCGGATGGGGTGAGGGAATTGGCCTCAAGATTGGACACGGTCATGAAGGGGCTCTCCGGCGGCGCTCCCCAAGCCCATGGATCGTTTGGCAGGGAAACTTGCGACCTCGCGTCCAGGTTCCCGGCGGCGGCGAAGGAAAACGCAAAAAAGACAGGGAGCGGGCCTGGCTCTGTCGCCGACCGGACTCTGCCGCAAGACGCGGCTGAAACGGATTCCGGCCATCTCTGCAGCAGCGCGAGGCCGGCGGAATCCGCCTTTCAAGGCCGGCGCGGCGGGGCGCAATCTCACCGGTTTGTGTGCTGCCCAATGTGAAGCATGTCACATCGGGTCGCCGGATTCGGCGCTATCCATCACGCCGTCGGGGCCTCTCAGCATCGAGGACGAGACCATGAAATTGCGACGCAAGGCGTATTGGTGGTTCAGGTTCGTCTTCTCAGGGCGATTTCTCGAGAAATTTCTGAATCTGCGATACGACGCCTTTGTGGCGAAAGCGTTGGATAGTGAACCACGCGATCGACGGGACGACGATCGTCGCCGCTTTTCTCAGCCCGAGGTTTCCTAGGACTGGCCGACCAGCCTCTTGCAATAGGCCGCTCCGCCGCTCACGGCATCGCGCCCCTTCCATGCCAAATAGGTCAGGCGACCGGCCAGGGATTGATGGCCGCGCAGGCTGCGCGATCCCAGAACATGGCCGATTTTATCGGGAAACCTGCTCACCTCGGCTTCCACCAGGGCGGCGATCGCGTTCATCAGATTGTGAAGCCGCTCTCCCCAGTCGGATTCGTCGAGCAGATCGATGCGGACCTGCAAGGCGTATTCGGTGTCGTAAATACCGGTCAGAATTTCCCTGCAGACCAGGACCCGGTTGTTCCGGAGGGCCACGCGTAACGCCGATCGATTGTCGTCCAACCGGTCCAGCACCATCGAAACCGCGATCGCATAAGACGTGGCGGCGATATCCGCGGCGTTCTTGCTGGGCGCAGCCTTGGTGGCGAGGCGGATCAATTGCCAGGGAGTTTTGAGCCGCTTGGCTACCAACGCCAGCGCAAAGGGAAGCGCCTCGGCGTGGTTTTTTCCGAACCCATCCAGCAAGGCAGCCACCTTGGCGACCCGCGCGTCATCGAACTTCCTGATGGTGGCCGGCAGCGCGTCGTTGAACTTCGCCAGCGCATCGCGCGCGCGCAGCACACACAGCATTTTGGTCAGGTCGTCATAGGCCGCAGGCGAAGCCGTGTAGGTCGCGAGCTTGACGCGGGTTTGATCGGCGCCATCCACCGAGCCGAGCGTGTTCTCGAGATATTTGACGATTTTGGTCTGGAACGTGGCGGCGACCTGCCGGGCTTCGCGCTGATTGTTCGCGGCCATCAACCCATCTATGCCCTTGGCATAGTCGCGCGCCATTGTCGGCAACAGGTCTCGGCTGATCCATTCCCAGATGGGGGACAGCGAACCGCGCAGGATGCGACCGGAATTGGCATGCTCGGGCGCGCCATCGACGAGCAGCGGCTCCAGCGGTGCAAAAAAATACCGCGAGGGATTGCCGACGCGATTTTGGGTCGAGCCATCACTGCGGAATTCCGCGCGCAGTCTGGCCAGGATATCCACGGAGCCGGGTATTTCGCTGCCGCAGACTTCCAGCCGCTCGAGCTCGATCAGAAGGTTGCCGCGCGCCAACGGCGTCAGCCTCTTCAAATACTCCTGAATCCGATCGGGGGCCTCTATCATTGCAGCGTAATTTTCCGCAGTTTGATTCCGTGATAGGCCTGCCGCGTGCAGGCGTGACCGCGCGTGCATCGAACCATGAAAGGGTTCGTGGTGGATTAAGAGGTAAATCCAAGGTCGGTGGAACTACCCGCATCCGCGTTCTCGCCAAAGGCATTTCTACGGCAGGTAGTGCTAAGGAGATCCGATCCGTTGTCGCAATATTCACCCCAATACACGGACGATTCGCGCCAAATCTCCGGCAACGGCGACGCTCCTGCTTTTGGGCCTGTGCCGAAGCTCACCGTAGTCTTACCGAGTAAAAATTAACCCTCAAAGAGGATAGGCTCGTCAGCGGCGCACGGACCGGCGATGGACGAGGCGGGGGCCGCGATAGCCCGCCGGCCCAACGGCCATTGATCGCGCTGCAAGCCCAGGCATGGGTGGTACAGCGTTCGCGCGTCGCCGCGTTTCGCTTGCCCCGTATTAACACGGAGTTTGAAATTAACGTCAATGCAAAGCCGAAAGGTTATCGAAGAACGGTTGAGAATCGACCGCAATACTCATGGCTGGAAGGCGTATTCCGATGGACGATCTGTTGCGGGAGTTCTTGACGGAAACGATGAGAGCCTGGATATCGTCATGGCGGGTCTCTGACAAATGACCGATGACAACAAAGCACCGGAGCGCGTAACGTTCAGCCGCGGATATGGCGTCTGCATCATGGGGATTGACGGGACATGGCGCCGCGACTGTCTGCTCAATGCCATCTCGGACAACGACGCCATGCTTACCGTCGAGGGTACCATTGAGGGCCTCAATCTCAGGGAGTTCTTCCTGCTGTTGTCGTCGACCGGCCTGGCCTATCGCCGCTGCGAACTTGTCCGCGTCAACGGCACGGAAATTGACGTCCAATTTCTGAAGGGAAAGAACAAGAAAAAGAGACCCGGCACCTCGTCAGGTCAGGATTCTCTCATCGCCGCCTGAAGGCATCGCGACAACCGTCGTTTTGATCGTCGGACTGGATCGCAGCGCCGCTGCCGTCTGCAATGGGTGCTCTCCTTCATCGCATTTCTTATGCCTCCTTTGCATTTCTGGTCCGGCCGGTACTACTTGTGCGTTAAGTCACGGTCCCGTACAAATACGGTCTCCGTCGAATCCGTGCCGGACGCGGTACCATTCGGCGCGTGCGCGTCACGTTTTCACTGCCTATGGACGATGGCACATGGCCGAGAAATCACTTTCCCGCGGCGAGATTTTCGTGGTCGACGACGATCCTGCCGTCCGCGAAACCCTCTCGATAGTTTTGTCGGCGGGGGGCTATCAGGTCATCTGCTTTGCGGACGGCGCGGCGCTGTTGGCGGTGGCGCGAACCAGGACCCCCTGCTGCATCCTGCTCGATGTGCACATTCCCGGCAAATCCGGCCTCGATATCCTGAAGGAGCTCCACGGCGAGGACTATCCGGCGCCGATCTTCATGATCTCCGGGCAGGGCGATATCGCCATGGCGGTCAGTGCGATCAAGAACGGCGCGCTGGACTTCATCGAGAAGCCGTTCCGGGGCAGCGAGATCGTGGCCCGGCTGGACGAGGCGATCGGGGCATATGCACGCCGGCAGACCGAGAACTCGGCGTCGAAAATCGAATCGCTGCATTTTCCCGGGCGCGAGCCATTGACGCAGCGCGAGCGCGAAGTGCTGGAGAAATTCGCATCCGGCGCGTCCAACAAGGAGGCCGGGCGCCAGCTTGGGATCAGCCCGCGCACCATCGAGGATCACCGCGCCAACATCATGAAGAAGCTCGGCGCCCGCAATGCCGCCGATCTCATCCGTATCGTGATGACCGCCCAGCGGAATCCTTGAGGTTGGCGCTTACGCCCAATTATCGACGCGCATCGGCAAGATGACCGCGTTCGAGGATCTTGTTAACGAGGAAGTTCGCAAGGGACGCTTGATGTTCGGTCTCTATCCCGCGACTAGCGAACAGGCGCTGGCCGATTTCGCGGCGTGGCGAAAAAAGACGGGGCGGTGAACGCCTGCTAACCTCTCTCCGCGGGCGCCTGTCTGCTCCCTCCCCCGCAAGGGCAAGGCTATCGCATATGGAATTTTCCAACGGGTCGTCCCTGCGAACGCATTGCGAACGCAGGGACCCCAGCGTGAGCGCAAAGCGCTCATCGCGGCGGCGCGGACTCTCGCTTCGGCACTCGAGCAGAGGCCTTTTTTCACTTTTGAGGCCAGGGGTTATGGGTCCCTGCGTTCGCAGGGACGACCTGCTGAGAGATTGTACGAGGCCACGACCGCATCAACGTACGGTTCAATTCAGTGATGTGCGATAGCCCTCCCCGCAAGGGGGAGGGGAGCTGTCCGCATGCGCGGCGACGCTCGAACCCAACTCACACCTCGCCCTTATCCGCCAATCCCACCGCCCACAGCGCGAACGCGTAGGCGATGGCGACTTCGTCGAGGCGGTGGAAGCGTCCCGATGCGCCGCCGTGGCCGGCGCCCATATTGGTGCGCAACAACACCGGGCCGCCACCGCTCATGGTCGCGCGCAGCCGCGCGATCCATTTCGCCGGCTCCCAATAGGTGACGCGTGGATCGGTTAATCCGCCCATCGCCAGAACAGCCGGATATTCTTTGGCAGCGACATTGTCGTAAGGCGAGTAAGACAAGATGGTTTTGAAATCGGCTGCGCTTTCGATCGGATTGCCCCATTCCGGCCATTCCGGCGGCGTCAGCGGCAAGGTGTCGTCGAGCATGGTGTTGAGCACGTCGACAAACGGCACCTCGGCGACGATGCCGGCGAACAATTCACCGGCGCGATTGGCGACCGCGCCCATCAGCATGCCGCCGGCGCTGCCGCCATGGCCGACGATCCGCTTTGGGCCGGTATATTTGGCTGCGATCAACGCCCGCGCGCTGGCGGAAAAATCGTCAAAGCTGTTGGTTTTCTTCTCGCGCTTGCCGTCGAGATACCAGCCCCAGCCCTTGTCGGAGCCTCCTCTGATATGCGCGATCGCATAGACAAAACCGCGATTGACCAGCGACAGCCGGTTGGCGGAGAACGACGCCGGCATCGCCATGCCGTAGGAGCCGTAGCCGTACAGCAATAGCGGCGCGCGACCATCGCGCTTGAGATCGCGGCGGTGCAGGATCGAGACTGGCACCTGCGCGCCATCATGCGAGGTCGCCATAATGCGGGTGGTGACGTAATCGGCCGGGTTGTGGCCGGAAGGGATTTCCTGGCGTTTGCGCAAAATTCGCGTCCGGCTCACCATGTCGTAGTCGTAGACTTCCGATGGCGTCGTCATCGACGAATAAGAGAAGCGCAGATTCGTGGTGTCGAATTCATAGCCGCCCATGGTGTCCAGCGAATACGCCGCCTCGTCGAAGGCGATGGCGTGTTCGTCGCCGGACGCGAGATCGCGGATGACGATGGCGGGCAATGCATTGGCGCGCTCCAGCCGCACCAGATGGCCGGCATAAAGCTCGATGTCGATGAGATAGACGCCTTCCCGGTGCGGGATCAGGTCGTGCCAATTGGCGCGCTGCGGCGATTGCAGCGGCGCGGTGACAATCTTGAAGTCGATCGCGCCATCGGTATCAGTGAGAATGAACAGCTCATCGCCGCGGTCGGCGACCGAATATTGCACGCCGGTTTCGCGCGCCGCGATCAGGCGTGGCGGCGAAGCGGGATCGGCCAGATCGATCAGCCGCTGCTCGGAGGTCTCATGGTCGCCGCCGGCGATTACGCAGAAGCGGCCGCTTGAACTTTCATGGATATGGGTGAACCAGCCGGAATCCTTTTCCTCATACACCAGCACATCGTCCGTCTGCGGCGTGCCCAGGCGATGACGCCAGACCTGCATCGGGCGGTGGTTGTCGTCGAGCTTGACATAGAAGAACGCTTTGGCATCCCCGCTCCACACTACCGCGCCGTCGGTTTGCTCGACGATATCTTCAAGATCCGCGCCGCTGTTCCAGTCGCGCAGGCGAATTGTAAAGTATTCCGATCCCTTGGTGTCGGCACTCCAGGCTTCAAGCCGGTGATCCGGCGAATGCCGCGCGCCGCCGAACTTGAAATATTTATGGTTCGTCGCCAATTCGTCGCCATCGAGCACGATCTCGATCTCGCCGCCGTCGCGTGGGCAGCGGCCGAACATCTCGTGTTGGCCGCCGTCGCGGAATTTGCGCAAATACGCATAGGGGCCGTCCGGCGCGGGCACGCTGGAATCGTCCTCCTTGATCCGCCCGCGCATCTCGGCGACCAGCTTCTTTTGCAAGACGGCGGTATGGCCGAGCAGGCTTTCGGTGTAGTCGTTCTCCGCTTCGAGATATGTTCGGATATCGGCCTTCAGGACCGAGGGATCGCGCAGCACCTCCTGCCAGTTTGCATCCTTCAGCCACGCATAATCGTCGACGACGGTAATGCCGTGGGCGGTGAATGAATACGGCCGGCGCGGCGCTGACGGCGCCTGCTGCGGGCTTTTCTTGTTGGGCTTGTTCAGCGCTTGTGTCACTCGGTCCTCTTTCGTGGCGGGTACAGCCGCCGCCCCAATGCCATATCGGTTGGATTTAGCGAATTGCCAGAGGCGCCGCCATTGGGCCAGACCCGCATCACCGCCTCATCGCCATCATTCGCCCGCGATCGACCTGAAAGTGCTTTCGCTGCTGGCGGAGCGCAAAAATATGTCGTAGACCGCGCGGCGCCGACGACGCCGCTGCAGCGGCTCAAGGCACAGATCGAGGCGTATCGGGTCGATGATGTCGAGCGGTAGGCAAAACAACTCTCCGCGAACTCTACCTTACCTCTCCCATAGGGAGAGGTCGGCGCGCAGCGCCGGGTGAGGGGTTACAGCCTAACGATAGGCCGTAACCCCTCACCCCAACCCTCTCCCATAGGGAGAGGGGGGACTCGCTGCCGTTGTTGAGACGCATCAAATAGAAACGATCGTATGCTACCCATTGCGCAACCGCGCGCCGGCGTTGGCGCCGAATACCGGAATCCGGTTGACCGCGAGCACCACCGCGAATGTGATCACCAGCATCGCGATGCCCAACACGGAAATCGCGGCGAGATCGCCGCTTTCGTTGAGGTCGTAAATCAATACACTGAGCACCTTGGTCTGCGACGTGAACAGCACGATCGCCGCGGAAAGTTCGCGCATCACGCCGATAAAGATAAAGCACCAGGTCGCGATCACGCCGGTGCGCAGCAGCGGCGCGGTGATCTGGCGCAGCGATTGCAGCCGCGTCGCGCCGAGAATTCGGCTCGCGTCCTCCAACTCGGGATGGATGGTGGCGAACGCGGCCTGCAATTGCTGATAGGCCGAGGGCAGGTTGATGGTCAGGAACGCGATCAGCAGGATCCACAGCGTTCCGTATAATACGAAGGGCGGCCTTGTGTAGCTGAGGAACAAGCCGACGCCGAGCACGATCCCGGGAACGGCGACCGGTGCGGTGGCGAGAAAGCCGAGCACGCGCGAGCCTGCGATGACGCGGCGCGTGGTGACATAGGCGATGACCAGCGCCATCATGGTGCCGATGGTCGCGGTCGCGGTGCCCAGGATCACCGTGTTCTTGAGCGCAAGCTGGGTCGACGACAATTCGGTGAACACGAACACGATGTTATGCAGCGTGAACGTCGACGGCGTCACCAGCGTCGTCGCGTTCGGCGAGAATGCCGCGTTGAACAGCGCGAAATACGGCAGGAACACGGGATTGAGCAGCACCACCAGGCAGAACGCCAGCGCCGCCCAGCGCCACTTCTTCATCTCGACGCGGCGCGGCGCGCCGTATTTGCCGCCGACCACCGAGTAGCCGCGGCGGCCCAGGATGAATTTCTGCGCCTGCAGCAGCAATATGGTCAACAGCAGCAGCGGCACCGCAGCGGCGGCGGCGAGCTCGAGTTTGGGCGGATACTGGAACAGGCTCCAGATTTTCGTGGTCATGGTGTGGAAGCCGGCGGGCAGCGCCAGGATCGCCGGCGAGCCGAACAGGGTCATGGCCTGCAGAAACGCGATCAAAGCGCCGGCGACGAGGGCCGGGAGCGCCAGCGGAATCGTGACGCGCCGCGCCGTGGTCCAGGCCTTGCCACCGAGAATGGCGGAAGCATCCTCGAGTTCGCCGGGCATGTTGTCGAGCGCATTGGCGACCAGAACGAATACGAACGGGAATGTGTAGCAGGAGATGACAAAAATGATTCCGGTCATCGAATAGATGTTGAACAGATGCTCGTCGGCCTCGACGCCCGTCACCAATCGATAGAGCTGGTTGAGCAATCCGCTGTTGGGCGCCGCCAGCAATTCCCAGGCGACGGCGCCGAGAAACGGCGGCGTCACGAACGAGGCTGTGACCAGCGCGCGGATGAACTGGCGCCCGGGCATGTCGGTGCGCGACACCAGCCATCCCATCGGCGCCGCCACGACGCAGCAGATCGCCGCCGACGTGGTTGCGATGATGGCAGTGGTCAGCAACGGATCGAGGAAATCGGGATCGGTGAACAGCTTGACGAAATTCTGTAGCGTCAGGTGATTGGCCTTGTCGGTGACGCTGTAGACCGCAAGCCACGACAGCGGCAACACGATCAGCGCAACCAGGCACGCCGCGAACAGCCACAGCACCGGCTTGGTCCAGTCGATTTTCGCTTTGGCGGTGGGGATGCTGGCGGTGATGGTCATGTTGTTTTCAATCTTTCCTCATCCCGACACGGGCCGTGCAAGCTCCCTCTCCCCGCGTGTGGGGAGAGGTGAAAGAACAACGATACTGGCGGTGTCGGTCATGTTGCCCGCGAGTCAGATGTTTCCCTCATCCTGAGGAGCGGCGTCTTCGACGCGTCTCGAAGGATGAGCAAGGGTACCGTTGCCTCATGGTTCGAGACGGCGCTGGCGCGCCTCCTCACCATGAGGGTCTCAAACCCGAAACAGCCGCGCATAGCGCGTCTTGATCTCTTCCGCCATTTTCTCGACCCCGGCGGCGTCTTCCTTCATCAGCTTGATGTCGGAAATCTTCCGGCGCCCCGGCTTCGATTGCACCTGCGCATGAACCGAATACTGCGCCGTGAAATCGATGAAGAATTGCTGGGTTTCGCGGGTGTGCAGCCATGCCTGGAACAATCGTGCCGCATTGGGATGCGGTGCGGTCGCAAATATTCCGGTCGGCCCCGAGACCGTCGGCGTGCCTTCGCTCGGATAGACCGGCTCGACCGGCTGGCCGGCTTCCTTCAAGAGCACGACATTATATTCGTTGCCGTCAGCCATGATCGCGCGCTCGCCCAGCGCCAGCTTCTTCGGCGGATCGGTCGACGATTGCACCTGCATCACGCGCTGTTTCGACAGCTTCTCGTAATAGTCCCATCCGAGCTCGCGAACCAGCTGGAAGGTGGTGGTCATGATGGTGCCGCTATAGGCGGGATGGCCTTTTACCATTTTGCCGGCCCATTTCGGGTCGAGCAAATCGGCGAAACTTTTCGGCGCGTCGGCGGGCTTCACGAGGTTGGTATTGTAGGCGATCGACGACAGATAGATCCGCGTGGTGGCGGACATGCCATCGGGGTCGCGATATTCCGGGAGGAAATGCTGCGCGATATCTTCCGTGACGAACGGCGCCAGCCAGCCGTTCCGCTTCCAGGTGATAAAGTGCGATGCATCCGAGCTGTTGACGACATCAGCGGCGCGGATGCCCGAGGAAAATTCCTGGTCGATGCGCTGAAACAGCCGCTCGGAGCCGGAGCGCTCGATCTGCAGCTGGATGCCCGGATATTGCGCCTCGAAGGCCTTGCCGAGCTTCTCGCCCACAGGAAGATCCATCGAAGAATACAGGATCACCTTGGCTTCTTTTCGGGCCGCTTCGATCAATTGCGGCGTGATCGCTTGCGCCGGCGGCGCTTCGGCGCGAGCGGCAGAGGCGAACACGGTGCCGAGCGCAAACGCGGTCGAGCCTTTCAGCACCTCGCGTCGAGAAAGTCTTTGCTTCTTCATCGCGTCCATCCTCTTGCTCCGCATCTTATTATCGGCCGAGCGCGCGGCAGCGTTCGGGCGGCAGAAAGAGCCAGACCTCGCTGCCTTTGGGAACGGCGGTTTCGGTGCCCGTTACAATGCGCAACGTCGTGCGATCGGATGTTTCGACCATGTAGTCGCGGCTGGCGCCGAGAAACACCTGTCGCGTCACCGTGGCCTTGACCGCGTTCTGCGCATCTTGCGGCATTTGCGTTGAAAGCTGGATGTCGTGCTGGCGTATCGCCACCACGGCGCTTTGGCCGGGGTTGAGTTTCGCGCCCACCACTTGCAGGGTTGCGCCGGCAAAGGCGACATGATTGCCGTCGCGGGCGATGCCCTTGATCACATTGCTGGCGCCGATGAAGCGCGCGACGAATTCCGATTGCGGGCGGTCGTAAATATCTTCCGGCGTGCCGAGCTGATCGATTTTCCCCGCATTCATTACCGCGATCAGGTCGGCGGTGGTCATCGCCTCGGACTGATCGTGGGTGACGTAAACCGTCGTATAGCGGTATTGGTCGTGCAGCCGGCGAATTTCAAAACGCATCTCTTCGCGCAAATTGGCGTCGAGGTTGGACAGCGGCTCGTCGAGCAGAAGCGTCTCCGGCTCGACGATCAGGGCGCGCGCCAGCGCCACACGCTGCTGCTGTCCGCCGGATAGTTCGCCGGGATAGCGCTGCGCGAGGATTTCGAGCTTGGTGGTCTCAAGGATCAGTTTGAGTTTTTTCGCGATGGTGTCGCGGTCGAGTTTCCGCAGCCGGAGCCCGTAGACGATATTCTCGGCGACCGTCATGTGCGGCCACAGCGCATAGCTCTGGAAGATCATCGACATCTTGCGCTGCTCCGGCGGCAGGGTTCGCGCCTGCGAGGACACCAGCCGGTCGCCGACAAGGATTTCGCCGTCCGAGGGCTCGAGGAATCCGGCGAGCAGCCGCAGGGTCGTGGTTTTGCCGCAGCCGGAGGGGCCTAGCAGGCAGACCAGCTGCCCGTGATCGATTCGCAGCGAGACGTTATCGACCACCGCAAGCGATCCGAAGCGCTTGGTCAGGCCACGCAAATCAACCGACGCCAATCACATTCCTCCCTGTTATTCTACGCGCATTCCGATCGCAAAACCGGTATCCACTTTTGCGGAATGCGCGCTCGCGCCGTTGTCGGCCTGTTATTTATCGCTGGATCAATATAAGCACGAATGAAAGGGCGCCGGAAAGGCTCAGGCGCCTTTTAAGGACTTACACTTTCGCCGAGCCACTCGACCGCGGCCTCGAGGCCGCCCTTGCCATGGGGTATATCGAGCGCGTTGAGGCCGACTTCGATGACGCCGAGGGTGCCCAGGATCATCGGGGCGTTGACGTGCCCCATATGGGCGATCCGGAACGCCTGGCCCGCGAGGTCGCCAATCCCGACGCCGAGCACGACGCCGCATTTCTCCTTGCAATAGCGTTGCAGAGCGACAGGATCGTGGCCGTTCGACATCACCACTGTTGTGACCGTGTCGGACCGCTCGGCGGCTTCGGCGATGTTGAAGCCGAGCACCTGGCCTTCGGCCCACACCGCGACCGCGCGGCGCACCGCTTCGGCCAGCAGGCGATGGCGCAGGAACACGTTGTCGAGCTGTTCGTCGAACAGCATGTCGATCGCCTGGCGCAGCGCGAACAACAGATGCACCGGCGCGGTGCCGGCATATTTCCGGTAATGC
>Ga0207657_10003812_pt1 | contig 16028 bp, 14 predicted proteins | sample KBSC33metaG_FD_184316 | JGI IMG/M metagenome (GOLD analysis project Ga0207657, IMG submission 184316) | Corn rhizosphere microbial communities from Kellogg Biological Station, Michigan, USA - KBS C3-3 metaG (SPAdes) (version 2) | ecosystem: Host-associated > Plants > Roots > Rhizosphere > Soil ... | reverse complement strand
GCCGCGGCCGCCTCGCGTAGCAGCGCGGTGGCAGTGTCCGCCGGGGCGTTGAAGTCGATGGGTCAGGGCGAGGGCGGCGCCGAACGCGTCGATGAGCACGATGGCGGCGACCAGCGACAGCGTCCACCGGCGGCTGACGGCCGGGCCTGCGAACCAGCGGCCGGCCAGCGCGAGCAGGAACCCCAGGACGAGGAACCACGGCTCGAAGATGACGAGGTCGTGGAGCGCGGCCAGGTTCTTCTGCCCGGCCGTCAGGTCGTGCTCCGGCCAGCTGACCGCGGACTTCAGGCCCGCCAGGTACAGGCTCTTGGTGGCGATCCCGAACAGCCCGTGCGAGACGCACACCACCGCGGCCGCCCACACCGGAGCCAGCACGAGCAGGGCCGGCCGACGGCGTGCCCAGGGCCGGGTGAGCCCGTACTGGTAGACGGCTCCGCACGCCAGCAGGGCCGAGACGACGAGGTTGACCGCCCGCAGCCCGGGCAGGCCGGCCGCGGCTGCACCGCCGGGATAACCCCAGGTCCCGCCCAGCGCCCAGTAGAGGTGTACCGGGACGCCCGCGACGGCGGCCAGCGCGGCGAGGTAGGCGATCAGCGGCCCCGTCTGGGAAGCTCTGCTATCCGGCGTCCTTATTACCGACGGCGTGGTTGTGGTATCGCGTGCTGCTTTCATGGCCCTTCCCACGCTACGAAGGCATGGCGAGGCGGGGCGTCACCCGAAAGTGCCGTGATGGTGGAATCCGGGCGACGCCGCGGCGGCTCGGTGGAATAGGAGCGGGCGGGTCGACGTTGCCGGATATCCGTGTGAACATACGGATGTACGGAGGTACGGATGTCGGGGCTTGAGCATGAGCATCCGGTTAGCCCGGAGCGGGTGGCGGCGGCGCGGGCCGGGGTGCTGCCGGCCGGCGAGGCCGGACGGCTGGCGGGGTTGCTGGGGATGCTGGCCGATCCGGTCCGCTCCCGGATTCTGTTCGCGCTGTCCGCGGCCGGCGAACTGTGCGTGGGCGACCTGGCCCTGGCCCTGGAGGCCACCGAGGATCAGGTCTCCTACGCGCTGAAGATGCTGCGGCTGGCCGGGATGGTCAGCTTCCGCAAGGACGGCCGGATGGTGTTCTACCGGCTGTCCGACGGCTTCCCGCACCCGCTGCTCGAGCACTGCCTGCGCCAGCTGCTCAGCATCGCCTCCCCGGAGGGCCACGATGCGAGCGCTTGACGCGATCGGTCACGCCCTGGCCGTGGCCGGCTCGATGACCTGGCAGATCACCTGGTCGCTGATCCTCGGGTTCACGCTGTCGGCGGTGGTGCAGGCGGTGATCCGGCGGCAGACCATCGTGCGGCTGCTCGGCGACGACAGGCCGAAGACGCTGGCGCGGGCGACCGGGCTCGGCGCGGCCTCGTCGTCGTGCTCGTACGCGGCGGTGGCGCTGGCCCGGGCGCTGTTCCGCCGGGGCGCGAGCTTCACCGCGGCGATGACCTTCGAGATCGCCAGCACCAACCTGGTCATCGAGCTGGGCATCATCATGGCGCTGCTGCTGTCCTGGCAGTTCACCCTGGCCGAGTTCGTGGGCGGGCCGATCATGATCGTGCTGGTCGCGGTGGCGTTCCGGCTGTTCGTCCGGCGCAAGCTCATCGAGGCGGCACGACAGCAGGCGGACCGGGGGCTGGCCGGGTCGATGGAGGGGCACGCCGCCATGGACATGAGCATCGCCTCGGAGGGGAGCTTCTGGCGGCGGCTGGGCAGCCGGGAGGGCTACACCTCGGTCAGCCACATCTTCGTGATGGAGTGGGCCGCCGTCATCCGCGACGTCGTGATCGGGCTGCTGATCGCCGGGGCCGTCGGCGCCTGGGTGCCCGATACGTTCTGGCAGCACCTGTTCCTGACCGGCCATCCGCTGGCGGCCAAGCTGTGGGGCCCGCTGATCGGCCCGGTCATCTCGGTGCTCAGCTTCGTCTGCTCGATCGGCAACGTGCCGCTGGCCGCGGTGCTGTGGAACGGCGGGATCAGCTTCGGCGGCGTCGTCGCGTTCATCTTCGCCGACCTGATCATCATCCCGATCCTGATCATCTACCGGAAGTACTACGGCACCCGGATGATGCTCACGATCCTCGGGATCTTCTACGCCGCGATGGTGCTGGCCGGCTACGCCGTGGAGTTCGCGTTCGGCGGGCTCGGGCTGATCCCGGCCGAACGGGCGGCCAGGGTCGCCGAGACCGGCATCACGTGGAACTACACCACGATCCTCAACATCGTGTTCCTGCTGCTGGCCGCCGCGCTGCTGGTCCGGTTCTTCCGCTCTGGCGGCGGCCCGATGCTCAAGATGATGGACGACAGCCCGGAGTTGGCCACCGTCACTGAATGACCACGCGCAGCCGGGCGACGGCGGCGGTGAGCGCCTCCTCGACGTCGGCCGGGGTGTCGGCCTCGGCGTAGACGAAGCCCAGGTAGCGGTCTCCGTCCGGGAGCGGGCGGACCCGCTGGCCGGGCGGGATCGTGATCGTCAGCCCGGTGACACCGGACACGGCCAGGGCGTCTGCTTTGCCCTCGACCGCGCGGAGGATGCCAGGGCGCGCCACCGGGAGCATGTAAATCCCGCATGACGCGGCGGGGCCGCCACCGGCAGGGACCGGCCGCCCAAGGGCGTTGGCCAGCACGATCTCCTCCAGGCTGACGCCGCCAGCGAAGCGGAGGGCGCGGGAGCATAGGCCGCCGATGGACCGCGGCGCCAGTTCGAGCATGGCCGGGCCGCGGTCGCAGATCCGCAGCTCGGCGTGGACCGGGCCGGTGGACAGGCCGAGCGAGCGGGCCGCGTCCGCGGCCGCGCGTACCGCGGCGGCGAGCGTCCCCGCGGCCAGCCGGGAGGGGCTGACCAGCAGGGTTTCCTCGAACGTGGGGCCGTCGGGCATGCCGGGCTTGTCGAAGACGGCGGTAACGGTCAGGTCGCCGGCGGTCAGCACGCCGTCGATGCTCAGCTCGGGGCCCGGCAGGTACTCCTCGATGAGCAAGGGCTCGTCGGCGGGCCGTTCGGCATCGTCGAGGATTTGCCGGATCCGGCGGGCGGCCTCGACCGCGGCGGCCGGGTCGTCGGCGCGCAGCACGCCCTGGCTGGCGCTGAGGGACACCGCCTTGACCACGCACGGGAAACCGATCGCCTCGGCCGCCTGCCGGACGCAGTCTCCGGCGGGTACGAGGCGGAACGACGGCTGGGGTACGCTGGCCGCGGCCCAGCGCCGCCGCTGGGCCGCCTTGTCAAGGGCGGCACGCACCGCGTCGACCGGGTTATGCGGCAGGCCCATCGCGGCGGCCACGGTCGCGGCCAGCACGAGCATCGGGGTGTCGGCGGCGACCACCGCGTCGATGACCTTCAAGGGTCCGGCCCGGGCCAGGATCCGGCGGGCGCTGGCATCGATTTCGGCCGAACGGGCCGGGATGACGGCACGGCCGAGCGGCAGCGCGCCATCGCTGGCGACGACGAGGTCCAGGCGCATGCGTTCGGCGGCCAGGATGAAGTCGGCGGCCCGGTAGGTGCGCGCGGGGACGAGCAGCAGCACGCGGGGCTGCGCCGTCACCGTTTCTCCGGGGAGAAGAACGGCTCGGTGCCCGCCTCGTGCTCGGTTACGTCGACGAGCCCGGTCATCGCGGGCAGGCGGGCCCGCAGCACCGGCTCGATGCCCTGCCTGAGGGTGACCTCGGCCAGGCTGCAGCCCTGGCAGCCGCCTTCGAGGCGGACCCGGATCCAGCCGCCGGCCACGCCGGCCACGCTCACCCGGCCGCGGTGGGCGGCGATGGCCGGGTTGATCTCGGCGTCGAGGACGGCGCGGGCGGCCTCGGCCAGGTCGCCGGCCTCGGGCAAGTCGCCGGCCTCGGGCCGCGGCGGGCCGGCCGCGGCCAGCCTGACCGCGGTGACGCCGGGCACGGCCGCGCGGAGCTGCGCCTCGATCCGGCCCAGGATCGGGAGCACCGCGCCCGGGGAGCCGTCCGCGGCCAGGGTGACGACGCCGTCTTCGGCGGCGACGACGCGCAGGCCGGTGGCGCCGCGGGCGATGACCGAGGGCAGGATGCTGCGGCCGAGCGCGGCCGTCACCTCGGCGGCGAGGTCGCTCACCGGGGCGCGCCCTTGTCCAGCGCGGCCTCCAGGTCGGCGATCAGGTCACCGGGCGCCTCGATGCCGACGGACAGCCGGAGCAGGTCGTCCGGGACCGGGGAGGACGGCCCCTCGGAGGTGCGCCGGTGCTCGATCAGGCTCTCCACCCCGCCCAGCGAGGTGGCCCGCTTGAACACCCGGACCGCGGCCAGCACGTCGCGGGCGGCCCCGGCGCCGCCGGCCACCCGGATGGACAGCATGCCGCCGAACCCGCCGCTCATCTGCCGGGCCGCGATCTCGTGGCCCGGGTGGTCCGGCAGCCCGGGGTAGAGCACCGCCGTCAGCGCGGGATGGCCGCGGAAATGGGTGGCGATCTGGTGGGCGGTCTGCGAGGCGCGGTGTACCCGCAGGAACAGCGTGCGCATGCCGCGTTGCAGCAGCCACGCCTCGAACGGTCCCGGCATCGCCCCGGCGTTGCGGCGCCAGGACCTGATCCGCTCCCAGAACGGATCCCGGCGGGCGGCCAGCACCGCGCCGGCCAGCACGTCGCCGTGCCCGTTCAGGTACTTGGTGGCCGAGTGCACCACCAGATCGGCGCCGAACTCGAACGGCCGGGTGAGCACCGGCGTCGCCACCGTGTTGTCCACCGCGACCCGGACCCCGGCCGCGTGCGCGAGGTCGCAGACGGCGGCCAGGTCGGTGATCTCCCACATCGGGTTGGCCGGGGTCTCCACCCAGAGCAGCCGGGTCCGGCCGGGCCGGATGGCCGCGGCCACCGCGGCCAGGTCGCCGGTGTCGGTGAACTCGACGTCCAGGCCCCAGGTGAGGGCGAATTCGGCCAGCCACTTGCGCACCCCCCAGTACAGGACGCGGGAGACCAGGACGTGGTCGCCGGGCAGCAGCGACTGGAACACCGCGGTGGCCGCCGCCATCCCCGAGCCGAACAGCGCGCAGGCGCAGCCGCCCTCCAGGGCGCCGCCCTCCAGCGCGGCCAGCAGCTGCTCGGCGTGCTCGGAGGTCGGGTTGTCAGCCCGGGTGTAGACGCGGCCCTCCCGGTAGGAGCCGTCCGGCTGCTGCTCGTAGTTCGTCGACAGGTTGATCACCGGCGCCAGGCCGCCGGAGACCGGGTCGGTCTCGCCCAGGCCCTGGGCCGCCAGGGTCTCCGGTGACACGTCCTGCTGGTCCATAAGCCGATCCTGGCCCCCTATTCCGGCGCTCGATACCCCTGGGGGGTATATTGGTCATGCCCGATGACATGACGGAGGCGAGGCGATGACCTCGGTAACTTACCAGGTCACGGTGGCCGAGCTGGCGATCGGCGGGATGACCTGCGCGTCCTGCGCGGCCAGGATCGAGCGGAAGCTGAACGGGCTGGACGGGGTCAGCGCCGCCGTCAACTTCGCCACCGAGACCGCGCGGGTGACGTTCCCGGCGAACATTAAAGCCGAGGACCTGGTCTCGGCGGTCGAGCGGGCCGGCTACACCGCGATGCTGGCGGCCGCACGGCGGGACGAGCCGGACTCGGACCAGTATCGTTTCCGACTGCCCCTTACGCTGGTCCTGGCCGTGCCGGTGGTGCTGCTGGGGATGGTCCCGGCGTGGCAGTTCCGGGACTGGCAGTGGGTCAGCCTGGCGCTGGCGTCGCCGGTCGCGGTGTGGGGAGCATGGCCGTTCCACCGGGCCGCGCTGGCCGGCGCCCGGCACGGCGCGGCCACCATGGACACGCTGATCTCGGTCGGGGTGACCGCCGCGTACCTGTGGTCGCTGTACGCGCTCGTCTCCGGCGGGGAGGGCGAGACGTACCTGGAGGTCGCCGCGGGGGTGACCGCGCTGGTGCTGCTCGGCCGCTGGCTGGAGGCGCGGGCCAGACGGCGTTCGGGCGCGGCGCTGCGGGCCCTGCTGTCGCTGGGCGCCAAGGACGTCGCGGTGCGGCGTGACGGCACCGAGGTCCGCATCCCGGCGGCCGAGCTAGCCGTCGGCGATGAGTTCGCCGTCCGCCCCGGCGAGACGATCGCGGCGGACGGAGTCGTGATCGCGGGCCGTTCGGCCGTCGACACCTCGATGCTCACCGGCGAGCCGGCCCCGGCCGAGGTCGGGCCGGGCGACCCGGTGACCGGCGGGTGCGTGAACGCCGGCGGCCACCTGGTGATCCGGGCCGGCCGGGTCGGCGCGGACACCCAGCTGGCCCAGCTGGGCCGGCTGGTCGCGCAGGCCCAGGCGGGCAAGGCGCCGGTGCAGCGGCTGGCCGACCGGATCTCCGCGGTGTTCGTGCCGGTCGTTATCGGCATCGCGGTGGCCACGCTGACCGGGTGGCTGGTGGCCGGGGCCGGGGCCGGGGCGGCCTTCACCGCCGCCGTGGCCGTGCTGATCATCGCCTGCCCGTGCGCGATGGGCCTGGCCGCGCCCACCGCGATGCTGACCGGAACCGGGCGGGCGGCGCAGCTCGGCATCGTGATCAAGGGTCCGGAGGTGCTCGAGTCGACCCGCGCCATCGACACCGTCGTGCTGGACAAGACCGGCACCGTCACCACGGGGCGGATGAGCCTGGCCGACGTGGTCGCGGCGCCCGGGGTCGACGCGGACGAACTGCTGCGGCTGGCCGGGGCGGTGGAGGACGCCTCGGAGCATCCGATCGGCGCGGCGGTGGCGGCCGGGGCCCGGGAGAGGTTCGGCGGGCTGCCTTCTGTGGAGGGGTTTGACAGCGCCCAGGGCCTGGGGGTTTCGGGTGTCGTGGACGGGCGGACCGTGGTCGCCGGGCGGGCGGGCTGGCTGTCGTCGGCGTGGGGGTGGCCGGTACCGGACGGGCTCGCGGCGCGGGCGGCCGCGGCGGAGGCAGCCGGGCGGACCGTGGTGTTCGCCGGCTGGGACGGGGCCGTCCGCGGCGCGCTGGTGGTGTCCGACACGATCAAGCCGACCTCGGCGGAGGCGGTCCGGCGCCTGCGCGGCCTGGGACTGTCACCGGTGCTGCTCACCGGGGACAACGAGCGCGCCGCCCGGTCCGTGGCCGAGGCGGTGGGTATCGGCGAGGTGATCGCCGGCGTGCTGCCGGCCGGCAAGGTGGCGGCGATCCGGCGGCTGCAGCAGGCCGGCCGGGTGGTGGCGATGGTCGGCGACGGGGTCAACGACGCCGCCGCGCTGGCCCAGGCCGACCTGGGCCTGGCCATGGGCACCGGCACCGACGCCGCGATCGAGGCGTCCGACCTGACCCTGGTCCGGGGCGACCTGCTCGCCGTGCCGGACGCGATCCGGCTGTCGCGGCGCACGCTGGCCACGATCAAGGGCAACCTGTTCTGGGCGTTCGGCTACAACGCGGCCGCCATCCCGCTGGCCGCGCTCGGCTTCCTCAACCCGCTGATCGCCGCGGCCGCGATGGCGTTCAGCTCCGTGTTCGTGGTGGGGAATAGCCTGCGGCTGCGGCGCTGGCGTCCACCGGCCGGTCGCTGAGCTCGTCATCCTGCTCGATTCGCTCGATCTCGGGGCCGAAGGTCACAGTCGGCTCCAGCGCCGGAGACGAGCCGGGCAGGGAGCGGAACGGGGCGGCCAGGGCGGGCAGGATGTTCCGGCGGTTGCGGATCAACGCGACCAGGGCGATGGCGCCGTAAACGGCGGCCAGCAGGTAACGCCCGGACTGGCCGGGCACGGCGTACTGCACGGCGAACAGTCCCAGCAGGGTGAAGGCCAGCCAGCGCGGGAAGCGCAGGGTCAGCAGCGCGGCCACGCCGAGCAGCGTCTGGCCCGCGGTCAGCAGGAACTCCTCGACCTGGCGGCCGTCCAGCACCAGCGCGGTACCGCCGCCGCCGGCCAGGTAGGCCAGCGGCAGGCTGCCGACCAGCAGCGTCCACTGGCTGACCTTGCTGGAGATCAAGGTGCCGATCGCGTCGGACCCCTTGCCGTGCACCGCGAACAGGATGGCCACGATGAACTCCGGCGCCTCCGACGCCAGCGGGGCCACCCACTGCACCAGCAGGAACCGGTCGATGCCGAGCTGCGTGCCGGTGCTGATCAGGGACTCGGCAAAGGGTTCGGCCGAGGCCACGATCACGGCCGCGGCGAACACGAACAGGCCGGTCACCAGCAGGCGCCGGGCACGGCGCGGCAGGTCACCGATCCGGGCGGCGGGCCCGACCAGATCTGGCTCGGACGCCTCGGCCCGGGAGGCCTTCCACAGGTAGAAGACGAAGAAGCCGAGCAGGGCGAAGCCGAGGACCAGGCTGATCTGCCCGGACAGCGGGATCAGGAACGCCGCGATCGAGGCGATGAACAGGAACCCCAGCTCGGTCCGGTACCCGGATTGCAGCACCAGCTCCCGGACGCTGCGGCCAGACCGCCGGGACGCCACCCACAGCGAGATGATCACCACCACCGGCCAGCCCAGGCCCAGCAGCAGCCGGTTGGACCCGGTCATGTTGGCCGCCGCGTACTGCACGTAGTCCGGGTTGTGCCCGGCGGTGTAGGAGAAGTAGAGGTCCACCGCGTACTCGGGCAGGACCGCGATGACGGCCAGGATGGCGATGGCCAGCGGGCCGGCGATGTCCAGCCGGGCCGCCTCGGCGCCCCAGGCCAGCAGGAAGGACGCGGCCACCACGGCCGTGCCGAACGCCGCGAGGCTGAGCGCGGCGGCCGGGTGCGCGCCGCCGAGGCGCAGCACCAAGGCGGGGACAGTGAGCGCGACGCACACTGCTATCGGCTGACCGACGGGCCGGGCCAGCTTCGGGGACATGACGACTCTCCGGGGCGGACGCGCCGCCCGGGACCGGAGGACCAGGGGAACCCGGCCAGGCGACTCAGCTGGCCGAAGGTCTCGCCCACCCTGGGTCGGGCCCTGCCACCGGAGGACCACGGAGCCCTCAGTATGTCGACGACAGGTTGCCGGACTACTCCCCTTCAGACGCTGAAATTCTAGCCGTCATTTTGTTGATTGCGCAACTGACAATATCTTTGTGAGACAGGTCACCCATGGCGTAACCGGCCGGAGCAAAGCAGACTGAGACAATGCTGAACGAGTCCACGCCGCCAAGGCTGCCGGACTCACGCCTCGGCTCCGAGCCCACCCAGCCCCAGCTGCAGTCGGCCGCGGCGACGTTCGCGCTGCTCGGCAGCGCGCCCCGGCTGCACCTGGCCTGGCTGATGGCGCACGAGACCTCCGATGTCGGCACGCTGGCCCGGCGGGTCGGCCTCAGCATCCCCACCACCAGCCAGCACCTGGCCAAGCTGCGCCTGGCCGGGATCGTTTCGGCCCGGCGCGAGGGCCGCCACACCTACTACACGGTCGAGGATCCGCACGTGCTGACCATGCTCGACCAGATCTTCGGCCACATCGCCCCCGACGGCACCCTAGCCCCCGACCCCTAGGCTCCGAGCCGACGACGGCGTTTCCGCGGAAACGCCGCGTTCGCGTTCATCAGGTTTCCCTCCGGTGGCTGAGTCCCCGGTGACGAGCACCCCGGCGATCACGAGCACCCCGCCGGCCAGGACGGCCGCGGTCGCCCGCTCGCCGAGGAAGACCATCGCGCCCAGCACGCTGACCACCGGCTCCAGGTACAGCAGCCGGCTGATCCTGGTGCTGCCGCCGCGGACGATCGCGCGATTCCACAGCAGCATCCCGGCGACCGTGCTGCCCAGGGCGAGGAACAGCATCTCGCCCCAGGCCGGCGGGGACAGCCGCGGCGGCCAGATGGTACCCACCAGCGCCAGGTACGGCAGTGCCCCGGCCACGCTCGAGGCGGCCGTGGCCGATACCGGGCCGTACTTCTCGCTGAGCGGGCGCAGCACGACCGTGTACCCGCCGAACGCCAGCGTGGCCAGCAGCACGAGCGCCGCCCCGGCCGCCGCCCGGGTCCCGCTGCCCGGCGACAGCGCGGCCGGCCCAGCGATCACCGCGACCCCGGTCAGGGCGACTCCGGTGCCGAGCACGATACGAAGGCCCGCCCGTTCGGCGAGAAAAACCAGGCCGATGACCAGGACCCAGACGGGTTCGGTAGCCAGCAGCAGGCCGGCGGAGGACGCCGGGAGCCACTGCAGCCCGACTGTCACCGGCAGGTTGTACCCGACCATGCCGAGCAGGCCAGCGGCGATCAACCGCGGCAGGTCGCGCGCGTCGATCCGGCGCAGGGCCGGAACGGCCCACGGCAGCAGCACGCCGGCCGCCAGCAGCTGACGCAGGGTCAGCAGCGGCAGCGGGGCCAGCTCGGACACCAGCGAGCGGGTGGCGACCGGGGCGAGCCCCCATAGGCACACGGCGATCAGGCCGGCCCCGACACCGCCCGGCCGCACCTTCGTCCCGGTCGCCCGTTCATCCACCGGACCAGCATGATGTAATGCCCTTGTGCAGTTCAACACTTACACGTCGTCCGGCGCGCACATCGCCGCCGCCCTGGTAAACGACCCGATGACCGACACGGCGGCAGTCGGGGCCCTGCTGGCCGGGTTCGACGTAGAGGAGCCGGTGCCGAGCGAAGCCGAACTGGCGGACCTGCGGGACTGGACCGCACGGCTGCGGTCCGTGTTCGAGCCCCGGGCCGAGGCGGAGCGCGCCGAACTGGTGAACGACCTCCTGGTCGAGTCGGACTGCCGTCCCCGGCTGCTCTCGCACGACGGGCTGCCCTACCATCTGCACTACCGGCCGCTGGCCGGCGATCTCGCGGCCCGGGTCAAGGCGTTCACCGCGGCCGGGCTCGCCTACCTGATCGCCGAGGGCTGGAGCAGCCGATTGGGCCGCTGCCAGCGAGAGAGCTGCGGCACCGCGTTCGTCGACACCTCGCGCAACGGCACCCGCCGGTTCTGCAGCGTCCGCTGCGCCAACCAGGTCAACGTCAGCAACCACCGGGTCCGCCGCCGGGCCGGGTCGTAGCGCGTGAATCCGATCTGAAGCCGGCCCGCGGTTGGATGGGCATCCTGCGGTCATCGCCAAAACCGCCGGTGATGCGAGATCACAGGAGGTCAACGTGCCTGCATCAGTCCTGTACATGTCGATGTCGCTCGACGGGTTTATCGCGGGTCCGGGCGACGAACCGGGCCACCCGGGCGGCGACGGCTTCAGCCGGCTGCACGAGTGGTACGGCGACTTCTCCCGGCCGTCCGGGCCGACCGGGGAGTTGCACGACGAGCTCGAGGCGACCGGGGCAGTGCTGGCGGGCCGGCGTACCGTGGAGCAGGTCGATCACTGGGGCGGCGACAATGGCGGCCGTCCGATCTTCGTGCCAAGCCACCAGCCACCGGGTCCCTCGGTGGCGAATTACCCGCTGGTGACGTACGTGACCGACGGGATCGCCAGCGCGATGGCACAGGCGAAGGCGGCCGCGGGGGACCGCGATGTGTGCGTGCTCGGTGCGTACACGGCGCAGCGGGCGCTCGAGGCGGGGGTGCTGGATGAGTTCCAGATCCATCAGATCCCGGTGCTGTTCGGTGCTGGCCGGCGGCTGTTCGAGATGTTGCCGTCACCCGTCGAGCTGGAGATCGTCCGGGTGATCGACACCCCTGAGGCCACGCACATCCGCTACCGCGTCCGGCGCTGACGAAGAGGGGCTCACCGTGCTGCGGCGATGCTTCGGTCCCTGAGCGGGCAGCCGCGGCAGGTCACCGCGGGCGCCCTGTCCGCCAGCAGGTCGGCGTAGACCCGCTGCAGCTCGGCTCCGGGATCTACGCCAAGCTCCTCGGCCAGGTGCACCCGGATCGCCTGGTACCGCTGCAGTGCCTCGGCCCGGCGCCCGCTCCGGTGCAGCGCCACCAGCAGCCGCAGCCACAAGGATTCCCGCAGCGGATGCCGGGCCAGCAGCTCACCCAGCTGTCCGACCAGCGGGCCGGGCCGCCCGGCGGCGAGGTCGAGGTCGGCCCGCCGCTCTACCGCGGCCAGGTACCGTTCCACCAGCCGCGGCGCCTCCAGGTCCGCTAGCCATCCCGAACGTAGCCCTTCGAACGGCATGCCACGCCACAGGGCCAGTGCCTCCTCGAGCCGGGTCCGCTCCGCCCGCACGTCGGGCGCCGCGTCGGCGGCGTCCACCAGCCGGAGGAACCGGAGCGCGTCGACCTGATCGGGCTCGGCGTGCAGCACGTACCCGTTCGGCCTGGTCCCGATCAGGTCGGTGCCGAGGACGGCGCGCAGCCGGGTCACGTAGGTCTGCACGGTCTTGCGGACGTCGGCGGGCAGACTCCCTTCCCATACCGCGGCGGCCACGTAGTCCACCGAGACCGTCTCCCCGGCCGACATGGCCAGCACGGCCAGCAGCGTCTGCAGCCGACCCGCGGTGAACACCACCAGCCGGCCGGCCACCATCACCTCGAGCAGCCCGAGCACGGCGACCGACAGCGCCCCGCGTACATCGGTCGCCCCGTCCGCGCGTATTACCGCCTGACCAGCCAGTTGTGCCTCCGACCCCCCGGTTCCGGCTGCTCTTCCTACCGTCTGGTCAGGAGGCTAAAAGAACAGGGTGGCCTGAGGGAAGGTCCAATTCCGGCCGGCTACACCGGGCCAATTCTGTGTCGCAGGAATCGAAAGGGACGGGCGGGCGCGACGCCCTAGAGGTTGCCGTTCTGGCGGCTGTAGAAGGGGATGGCGACGGTGACGCCGATCGCGTGGGCAGGCGGCCGGATCAGCCACTGCTCGGCTTGGGTGGCGGGGTTGTACCAGAGCAGCGAGACGCTGCCGGTGCAGTCGGTCGGAGCCTGGACCAGCAGCCGGGACCCGCGCGCGGTCAGCACCCGGTTGTCGTCGGTGGTGTGCGGCGGTATGACCAGCTTGATCGAGCCGTTGCGTGCCTGCCGGTAGATGTGCAGCACGCCGCACGCCCCGGCGCCCTGCAGGTACAGCCCGCTCGGCAGCCGCCAGGCGTCCAGGTCGCCGAAATCACCGCTGCGAGCGGGGTTGCGCGGCGGAGTCAGCGCCTTCGGCCGCGCGCCGCTGACGGGAACCAGCCAGAGCTGCCAGATGGAGCTGTCCGGCGGCGCGCAGGACGCCAGTACGGTACCTCCGTCCCACCAGCGAACCGGGGAGCAGGTCATCCTGGGTACGGGTAGCTGCCTGATCAGCGAGCCGCGGTTGCTGACCAGCTTGATGCCGTGGCTGGCGCCGGCGACGAACTCGGTGCCGGACGGGCTGTACAGCGCGCCGCCGGAATAGCCGAGCGACTGCACCAGCCGGCCCGACAGGCTGTACCGGGCCAGGATGGTGCGGGTACCCGATGGCCGGGTGCCCACGATGTTCAGGCCGCGCGGCGTGGTGTATCCGATCGGCGTCGCGTTGCCCTGCATGACGAAGGTGCTTTTCCGGCCGGTGGCCAGGGTGAGCTGCTCGGTGCGGCCCTTGCCGGAGAAGACCTGGAACAGCGCGCGCTTGCCGTCCGGCGACCAGGCGACCAGTCCGGGCGCGGTCCGGCTGTCCGGCCACCGGGCCAGCTGGTACCGGGCGCCGCCCGGGCTGATCAGGTAGAGCGTGACCGGGCCGGCCTTGCCGCCCTCGGGCGCCGCGGTGGTGTACTGGGCCAGCACCCACCCCGGGCCGACGTGACTCCACGGGACGCCGGCCGCCTGGGCGGTGGTAGCCGCGTGGGACGTGGTAGCCGGCTCCGCGGTGGCCACGGTGCCCGTGGTGAGCAGGGCGCCGGTCAGCGCGCCTGCGCTCAGCACGGCGGTGGCGATCGCGATCAGGGGGGTTCGGCGCGGCCTCATGCCTTCATGACGCGGTTACGGCCCGCGTGGTTGTGATCTCGCTGCGCCGCCTACCTGGCGCTCGCCGAGGCGCGCGGCTGCCGCCTGGTGACCACCGACGGCAAGCTCCGCGACTGCCCGGGACGGCGCTGCGACGTGCGCGTGTCACGCCGGACGGCTGACGAGCGGAATCGGCAACTCCGGCGCTCACGCGTGCGGGCCGACGGTCACCGGGCCTACCGTGAGCGTCGGCGTAGCCTCCATGACCGCACCCACCAGGGAGACCTCGTCGTCGAGCTCGCGGCGCTGCCGCGCGGTCAGCTCGCGCAGCGGTTCGACGGTGATGGCGAGCTTGCGGCCGGAGCGCCGCTGGTGCCAGACCCCGCCGACCACGCCGTCGACCAGCAGGACCGGGTAGTTCCCGGCCTGGCCCGACGGGGTGAGCGCGCGGGCGGCGGCCGCCCCCGGGTAGAGCCGCTCCCGGGGCTGGCCCGCGACGACGTACGGGTCGAAGTAGGGCAGCAGGCGGACGCCGCGGTGCGGTTCGGACGGCGTCCCGGTGTCGCCCGCGCGGGTCCAGGCCGTCTCGCCGTCCAGCTCGACGCGCTCCAGCTCGGAGGCCAGCTCACCGAAGAGGGCGGCGGCGTGCCGTGGCGGGACGCCGATCCACCTGGCGAAGTGCGCCGGGGTGGCCGGGCCGTAGGCGTGCAGGTACCGGGCGACCAGGGTGCGCAGGGCCGTCTCCCCGTCGGCGGGGCGGAAGCGGGGCAGCCAGCGGTGCGGGTTGGTGTAGGTGACCTTGCGGCCCCGGTCCGGCCCGAAGCACAGCACCCCGCGGTGCGCGGCCGTGCTGGTGAGCTGGCGCCAGCGTGGCCACTTGTCACCGAACGCGTCCATGGTGCGCTCGACCGCCCACGGGCCGGACCGGCTGGCGAGCGCGTCGGTCAGCTCGTCCACGGTGAGTTCGGCGTCGGTCAGCGCGTCCCCGATGGCCGCGATGACCTCGTCCGCCTGCCCGGGGGTGAAGCGGACACCCTCCGGGTGGATCGGCACCGGCGACGGCAGGGCGGACAGCGCCCCGGTCCACATCGCCAGGTCGGCGGCTGGCAGCAGGTGGACGGTGCCGCGGGGGCCGAACGACTTGACCAGGGTGCGTTCCCGCCAGAGCGCGTGCTGCACGTCGGCGCGGGTCGCCCCGGCGATCCGCCGCCCGACGGAGAGCTCGGCCGCGCTGAGCACCTGGGCGTGCGCGCCGCAGAGCAGCCCGGCTACGGCGGCCGGGCCGAGGTCGGCGGCCGGCTCGGCCAGCGCGTGCCGCACCATCCGCCGGGCAGTGACGCCGCTCCAGGTGAGGGTGGCGGTCATGAACGCGCATTCTACGAACCCACGGTGTCGGGAAGCTTGCCGGTCGCGCCGAGCTTGTAGGCGATGATCATTCTCTGCTGGGACGGGACCAGGGAGGCGCCCGCTCCGGCGATAACGTAGTCGCCGTCGACCGCGACGGGGGCGTTGGTCCCGGCGGACAGCGGCGTCTTCAGCAGGATCTTGCCGGTGCCGGCGTCGAGCGCGTACAGGTCACCGTGGAACGTGGTGGTGAAGACGACGTCGTTCGTCACCGTGGCGGCGCCGTACGGCGAGGATGGGAGCGGGGTGTCCCATTCGACCGCGCCGGTGTCCTGGTTGACCGCGACCATCTCGCCGGGCGCCTTCTCGACGGCCGCCAGGTCGGCAGCCACCCCCGCGGTGTAGCCGGTCGTGGACGCCGGCAGCGCGAGGTCGTTGACGGCGGCAAACGTGGTGGAGCCGTTGCTGGCCAGCTGGGTCTCGATGCCGCCGAAGATGCTCGGCTCGAGGCAGAACTTCGCGGGCAGGCCGGCGTGCGAGCCGGGCTCGGCGTTCTCGGTGAGCAGCCCGTCGTTCTCGTGTCCCTGGTGGCCGCCCACCGGGAGCTTCCAGAGCAGCTGGCCGGTCTTCGCGTCCAGCTCGAACAAGATGCCCGCCTTGCCGCCGTCGACCACCACCGGCCGCCCGTTCGCCGTGGTCAGTACCGGGTTGTTCTGCAGGTCCCAGTCGTACAGGTCGTGCGGGGTCAGCTGGTAGTACCACAGGAGCTTGCCGTGCGGGCTGAGCTTGACCACCGAGTCGGTGTACAGGTCAGGCCCCGGCCGGCTGCTCCCCAGCGGATAGGTCTTGGTGCCGAAGAGCGGGGCGGGGTTGGCCACGCCGATGTACACGTTGCCCTGGGCGTCGAACGATGGCGCGTACCACTGGCCGCCGCCGGAGTTGACCGATGGGTGCCCCC
>Ga0207657_10003811_pt1 | contig 16033 bp, 14 predicted proteins | sample KBSC33metaG_FD_184316 | JGI IMG/M metagenome (GOLD analysis project Ga0207657, IMG submission 184316) | Corn rhizosphere microbial communities from Kellogg Biological Station, Michigan, USA - KBS C3-3 metaG (SPAdes) (version 2) | ecosystem: Host-associated > Plants > Roots > Rhizosphere > Soil ... | reverse complement strand
GCGCGCTGATCGAGGCCGAACTGCTCGATACAAGAACGGCGCTGGGGCGCAACGCCGCTTAAGCAACCAGCATTCCGTTGTAACCCGATATTCGCAATCATGACTCTGATGGACGAAGACGATTCGATCGACGAGATTTCGCAGATCGAAGCCCGGATCGAGGAGCTTGCCGAGGTCTCCGAGCGATGCCGGAAGATCATTCTGTTTTCCAAGGCGGCCATCGCCGGCGGCTTCGTATTGCTGCTCGTTGTGATGCTGGGCCTGTTCGGATCCAGTCAGGTCGCCGCCCTCGGATCGATCGCCGCGGTGCTGGGCGGAATCGTATCGCTGGGATCGAATGTCAGTACGTTGCGACAGACGGAGGCCGCCATGAGTGCGGCCGAGGTGCTTCGTTCGGATCTGATCAGCAGGATCGACCCCCGCTTGGTTGGCGACAGCCCCATGAAACTGGTTAGACGTGCGGCTTGGGCGTGAACCGATAAGTGCAGTGCGGTGGGTGGCCGTCCGTTTTGGGGCCCATCCCGGACTCAAGTCGGACATCGCCCCAAGTCCGAAAAGGGCCACTAGGAGACATTCAGCCGTGTCGCGAGGGAACGCAGGTGCCCACCCCGCCATCCAAGTGCGGGGCAGGCTTTTCCGAATTATGCGCTAAAGCGCGTTCGCTCTAATCGCCATAGCGCTTTGGCTCGTTGTTTGCGCATAATCTTTTCGGAAGACCGGCGTCCACTTTTCCGGATCATGCGTCAGGCGATAGCGGCATAGAGACCGCTCTCGAACTTGGCGAACAGCTTCAGGACCTGATCGTCGGCGAACGGCAAGAGCTGCGTCAGGATCGTGCCGGTCACACGCTTGTTTGGATCAACCCAGAAGTAGGTGTTGAACAGTCCGGCCCAGGCGAGGCTTCCCGCGCTGCGTCCGGCCGGACCTTGTTCGGTGTTGATGTCGAAAGATAGTCCCCATTTTTGGGTCATGCCGGGGAACAGGTTCGCGTCCTTCGAGGTGTCCGGTTGCACCGTCTTCAACGTGACCACGTTGAGATCCCCGATATGGTTCTGCCGCATGAGCGCGACGGTCTCGGGCTTCAGCACCTGTGCGCCGTTGAACCTGCCTTCGTGTAACAGCATCTGCAGAAACGCTATGTAATTCCGCGGCGTGCTGAAGAGCGCACCGCCGCCCATGAAAAATTCGGGCCGCTGCGGCATTTCGAAGTCCATCGGCTTGAGCGAGCCGTCACCTTGGCGGCTGAACATAGGCGCAACACGGGCCTTTTGCGAAGAGCTGATCAAAAAGCCGGTATCGGTCATGCCGAGCGGCGTAAACAGATGATCGCGCAAGTAAGCGTCGAGTTTCTTGCCGCTAATGGCCTCGACCGCCTTGCCGACGAAATCGATATTGATGCCGTATTCCCAGCGCGTGCCGGGGTCGGACATGATCGGTGTCTGCAGCGCGGCGTTCTTGCAGCTGGTGATGTCGGGCGTGCCGGTCTTCTCCAGATATTTCACCATGTCGCCGTTCCACAAGTGGTAGCAGAAGCCGGCAGTATGGGTCATGAGGTGACGCAGCGTGATCGGATTCCTCGCCGGCCGCAGTTTTGGTTCGCCCTTGGCATCGTACCCTTCGAGCACTTGCGGCGTGGCGATGTCGGGCAGCACCTTGCCGATCGGCGCGTCGAGCGAAAGCTTGCCTTGCTCGACCAGCTGCATGGCGGCCGCCGCTGTGATCGCCTTGGTCATGGAGGCGATCCAGAACACGCTGTCGGCAGTCATGGCGTCGTCTTTGGACAGGTCGCGCTTGCCGTACGCGCCCTGATAGATCACCTTCTTGCTGGTCGCGGCGATTGCGACGACGCCGGGAATTTCCTTGGCTTCGCTTTTCTGACGCAGCAGCTGATCAATCTGAGCTTGATTTTGCATGGGGTCACCTCCCGTTATTTTTTGGAAACGGGTAATCTTCCTCCTGGCAGCCACCTCCCGCAAGCGTGAGCGGCTGCTTGAGGCGCGCCGTCGCGATCTCGTGATCGCTGCCGCAGTGGGGCGCGCTTGAACTGCAACGTCCGCCATAATTTGCGGTGGATTGACCTGCATCATGGTGACCTCCGGCGATATCCGCGATATCTTGGCCGGCCGTTGATTTCCGGAAGCGGATTTTGTAGTAAGATGTTAAGATTGCAGCACAAATAGGTGCCGCATGGCCATATGATTTGACAAAAATGATTGCGGCTTTCGAAGTCGCGAAGGGACCAAAGATGATTTCGACCTGGAGCGAATGGAAACGGTATCCCCGGGCCGGGCGCGGCGAAAATATTGAAGCACCAATCACCCCGGGCATCTACGAAGTCCGCTTCGCCGCCACCGGTGCGCTGCACTCGTTCGGCGCGGTCGACAATGTCGCTCAGGCGTTGTCGCAGCTCACGGTCGGCTCAAAGTCGTGGTTCGGACGGCGCGAACCTGCAGTGATGGCCGACCTCGAATACCGCACCTGCGCGACCTCCACCAAGGCGGATGCCAAGGCCGCGGCGGAGCGCATGATCGGCCGCCGCGAAGCCTATATGAGCGGCGCGGCCTGAACGGCCCTTGCTCGGCGTGCCGATTTCTTTTTCGTCCGGGAACCGCGGGCCCCACGAATTTGCCTTGAAAACGCCGCATGCCGCCAGCTCGCGGCCGGTGCATCGCGGCCCGTTTGAGCCTATACTTTGGCCTCCAGACCAAGACGCATCGAAAGAAACGCCCAACGAAAATCCGAGGAGTAACGCCATGTCCCCCACCGCTGCTGCACGTACTTCGCAAGCCTCCGCGCCATCGCTGCGCGACCGCCTCAAGGATCCCTCGCTGCTGCGCGACCGCTGCTACATCGACGGCGTCTGGACCGGCACGCCCGCCAATCCCGTGACCAATCCGGTCAACGGCGTCGAGCTTGCCAAGGTGCCAAAGATGAGCACAGCGGAAGCGATCCAGGCCGTGGAAGCCGCCGAGCGCGCGTTTCCCGGCTGGGCCAAGCTCACCGCCAAGCAGCGCTCCAACATCCTGCGCAAATGGTTCGATCTGATCATCGCCAACCGCGAAGACCTGGCCCTGATCCTGACTTCGGAGCAGGGCAAGCCGATGGCCGAAGCGCTCGGCGAGGTCGACATCGGCGGCGCCTATGTCGAGTTCTTCGCCGAGGAGGCGCGGCGCGTCTATGGCGAAACCATTCCGACGCAGCGCCCGGACGCGCGGCTGCTCGCGATCCGCCAGCCGATCGGCGTTTGCGGCGCGATCACGCCGTGGAATTTTCCCTGTTCGATGATCACCCGCAAGGTGTCGCCGGCGCTGGCCGCCGGCTGTACCGTGGTCTTGAAACCCGCCAACGAGACGCCGCTCACCGCGCTGGCGCTGGTGGCGTTGGCCGAGAAGGCCGGCGTGCCCAAGGGTGTGTTCAATATCCTCACCGGCAATTCCTCGGCGATCGGCAAGGTCTTGTGCGAACATCCCGCGGTGCGCTTCGTCGGCTTCACCGGCTCGACCGAAGTCGGGAAGATTTTGTATCGGCAGGCCGCGGTCGGGGTGAAGAAGCTCGGGCTCGAGCTCGGCGGCAACGCGCCGTTCGTGGTGTTCGACGACGCCGATATCGATGCCGCGGTCGAGGGCGCCATGGTCTCGAAATACCGCAACATGGGCCAGACCTGCGTCTGCGCCAATCGCATCTACGCCCAGGACAAGATCTACGATCAATTCGTCGAAAAACTCTCCAAAAAAGCCGCCGCGATGAAGGTCGGCGATGGTACCGAGCACGGCGTGACGCAGGGGCCGCTGATCAACATGGCCGCCGTCGACAAGGTCGAGAAGCACATTGCGGATGCGCTCAAGCACGGCGCCAGGATCGTCACCGGGGGAAAACGCCATTCGCTCGGCGGCACCTTCTTCGAGCCGACGGTGCTCGCCAACGTCGCGCCCGACGCGCTGGTGTCGCAGGAAGAAACCTTTGGGCCGCTGGCGCCGGTGTTCCGCTTCAAGAACGAGGCCGACGTGATCGCGATGTGCAACAATTCGCCGTTCGGCCTCGCCTCGTACTTTTACGCGCGCGATCTCGGCCGGGTCTGGCGGGTTGCCGAAGCGCTGGAGTCCGGCATGGTCGGCGTCAACACCGGGCTGATCACCACCGAGGTCGCGCCGTTCGGCGGCGTCAAGGAAAGCGGCCTGGGGCGCGAAGGCTCGCATCTCGGCATGGAAGAATATGTCGAGATCAAATACGTGATGATGGCGGGGATTTGAGGTCGCCCCATCCTCTACGTCGTCCCGGCGAATGCCAGGCGAACGCCGGGACGACAAATTCTACCGGCGCAGCACCGCGATCATGCGATTGGCGAAGGTCAGGCGCTCGGCCATCACGGAAACGAAATAGGTCAGCAATTTTTGGCCGAGGGCCGGATTTTCGCTCTTGATGCCTTCGAATTGATCGGCGCTCAGCACGTAGAGAATGCTCGCGAGCTCGGCCTGGATGGTTGCGCTGCGCGGCGCATGCGAGACAAGGCCCATCTCGCCGATGGTCGTGTAACGGCCGAGGCTTCGCACCCGCGTGGTACGGCCTTCATCCGCCGGAATCATGATCCCAACGCGTCCGTCCAGAATGAAATGCATGGAATCGGCGGCCTCGCCGGCGCGGACGATGGTCTCGCCAGCCTCGACTTCGATGCGCTGACAGCGGTGCATCAACTCCGCGGCGTCGTCTTCGGTCCCGAGAATCTGGGTGAACCAGTCGCGCAGCGAGGCTTCCTCGCCTTCGAGGCCTTGATGCTGCGCAATGATCTCATTCTCGCACCACTCCAGCGCGTGGTCCAGTTCGGGCACGATGCTGACCTCGCGCGAGATGAATTCGCTTGATCGCAAGGCCTTCTCGGCGGCGGAGGGAAGGTGCACCAGCACCAGCTTGATGCCGCGATCATCGGCGGTCCGCTTGATCTGCGCGAAACTGTAGGCGGCGGACGAATCGATGCCGGTGACAAGCTTGAAGTCGAACACCAGGAAGCGGCATTCCGGATGACGCGCGAGCAGCGCCTTGACGTGCTGGTAAAGCCGATTGGCCGAGCCGAAGAACAGATAGCTCTGCAGGTTCAGGCCCTGGATCTTGCCGCCATGTGCTGCAAGCACCGCCTGGTCGTCGCGCGAGCGGTCCAGCGAACTGCGATATTCGGATCCGTCAAAACTGTATTTGATCGAATCAATGCGCGAGGCGCTGAGCGCGAAGGTCGCGCAGCCGATCACGACGCCGATCAGGATGCCGGCGACAAAACCCCATTGCACGATGATGACGATGATCGCCAGCAATGAGAGATATTCGACGAATGAAAGCCGCCGCCGCGACTGAATGATCCATTTGTGAAGCTGGTCCGCTCCGAGATAGATCAGCAGGCCGCCGAGAACGAATTTCGGCATGTGGCCGAGCAGCATGGGCGCAACGGCCAGCATCAGCGCGGAAATCGCGCCGACGGTGAGACCGGACAGGCGGCCAGTCCCGCCGCTGTTGAAGTTGAGCACGGAGCGGCTGATTGAAATACAGCCGGTATAGCCTCCGAGAACGCCCGACAGGATATTGGCCAGGCCGGTGACGTTTAATTCGCGTTCGAGATTGGCTTCGTGTTGCAACGCGACTTCGACGCCGGTGGTGTTGAACAAGGTGCTTGTCGCCGTCACAAAGGTGACGGCAATCAAATTGCCTAGCAGGTCCGGCACCGTGTACCAGGGATAGCGGCCGATTTCATTGGCGCTCCACGGCAACATGAAGGAAACGGGAGGCGGGGGCTGAAAGGTCCAGCCGGCGGCTTGCGCCTCCGCCGACGAGATGCCGGCGAACCAGAACGCGACATGCGCGGCAATCACGCCGCCGATCAGAATGGCCGGTAGTCCAAACGAACTGCGGGAACGGTGCCAGGTCAGATATAGGACCAGCGCCATCGCGCAGGCCGCCGCCAGTTCGGACAGCGTCAGGAGATTTGCGAACCGGTCGAGCGTCGCAAATTGGAGGCGCTGGCCGGTGATGACGCGCATCGCACCAAGCACGATCAGGCAGCCGGTCGCGCCGAGAAATCCGCCGACCACCGGGTAAGGCACATAGCGGATCGCCCGCCCCATCCGCGTCATTCCGAAGCCACAGAGCACGACACCGGTGACGATGGTTGAAAGGCTAAGCGTGATGAGAACCGGAGCGAGCAGTGGAGCCGTCGGATCGGTCGCAGCCATGCGCTCGACCAGCGATGACGCCAATATTCCCATCGTCGCCGCGGTGGAGCTCTCGGGGCCCGCGATCGCGAACGGCATCGAGCTTCCGAGCGCGATAACGCTGGCGAGAACGGCCGATGAAATGAAGATCCCGGCGACACCGTAGGACAGGTAAGGCGCCAAGGGGCCCGAGAAGATCAATAGCGAGTAGGACAGTCCGAACGTAACGGTCAGAACGCTGGCCGCGCTGCCGCCGAGAACGTTATTAAGCGCTGCGCGTACCCCAGGCCCGAAACTGGCAGATCGACTGACCACGCGTGAGCTTATCCCTGACACCCGATGTCAGTGGTAAACGACCACAGCAGTCAGGGACAGCTAATTTTTGTGGTGCGGGGGCGCCGCGGAGCTCGCGCTCAATCCGCCGGTGTCGTCCCGCGAACGCCAGGACGACGACTCAGTCCGGTTTGCCTCCGCCGAACGCGCCATGACGCCCTACGCCTGACGCAAAGCGGGTGGCACCGGACAGCGTTTCGCCCGATGCGATCACCTCGAGCCCGCCGCGCATTTCGTTGGCAATCGCCGCTTCCTCTTCCAGATCCCATTGCCGCAATGCCGATAGCCGGTCGGCGCGCAGGCAGGTTTGCGGGAAGCGCGCGATATCCTTCGCCAGCGCAATCGCATGTTTCAGCGCCTCGCCCTTGGGCACGAGACGGTTGGCAAGGCCGATCCGCAGCGCTTCCGCGCCGCCGACCGGGCGGCCGGTCAGGATGAGATCGATCGCCTGCGAATGACCGATCAGACGCGGCAGCCGGATGGTGCCGAGATCGATCAGCGGCACGCCGAAGCGGCGGCAGAAGATGCCGAAGGTGGCATCCTCGGCGACAACGCGCATGTCCGCCCACAGCGCCAGTTCCATGCCGCCGGCCACGGCAAAGCCTTCCACTGCGGCGATCACGGGTTTTGTCAGGCGCAGGCGGCTCGGTCCCATCGGCGCGATCGAATCGTGACCGCCGATCTCGCGTTTCTTGTTGGGATCGCCCGATGCCACCGCCTTGAGGTCGGCGCCGGCGCAGAAGTAGCCGCCGGTGCCGGTGAACACTGAGACCGACGCCTCGGCGTCGGCATCGAAGGCCCTGAACGCATCGAACAGCTTTCGCGCGGTGGCGCCGTCGACGGCGTTACGGCAATGCGGGCGATTGATGGAGACGACGGTCACCGGTCCATCGCGTTCGACAAGCACGGTATCGGTCTCGGTCATGTCCTGCGCTCCCTGTCACTTGCTGATGAAGTCCGATTAGAATTCGGCTTTTGGATTCGATGTCTATGAAATTTGCAAATCGGTGCCGGTGACCCGGCGATAGGCCTCGAGATAGCGCTTGCTGGTGGCGTCTACCACGCTGGCCGGCAGCGGCGGTGGCGGCGCGTCGCCGTTCCAACGGCCGGCGCGGCGCTCGGCGTCGAGATAATCGCGCAGCGGCTGCTTGTCGAAACTCGGCTGCGGCTGGCCGGGCTTGTAGGCATCCGCCGCCCAGAACCGCGAACTGTCGGGGGTCATCACCTCGTCGATCAGGATGATACGCCCGTCGCGATCCCGCCCGAATTCAAACTTGGTGTCGGCGATGATGATGCCTTGTTCGCGGCTGATCTTTTCGCCGAGCGTATAGATTGCGCGGGCCATGCTCTCCAGCTCATAGGCCACCTCGTTGCCGACGACCGCGCACATGTGCGTCACCGTGATGTTCTCGTCGTGGCCGGTCTCGGCCTTTGTCGCCGGGCTGAAGATCGCCGGCTCCAGCTTGCCGCTTTCCAGCAGGCCGGGCGGCAACTTCTCGCCGGCGAGTGTGCCCTGTTGTGCGTATTCTTTCCACGCCGAGCCCGACAGATAGCCGCGGATCACGCATTCGATCGGGAACACTGCTGTGCGCCGGCACAGCATCGCGCGCCCGGTGAGGTCGGCGCGATAACCCTTAAGCGCCGGCACTTCGCTGACGATGCTATCGGCGTCGGCGCTGATCATGTGATGCGGCACCACGCCCTCGAGCCGTTCGAACCACCAGGCGCTGATCTGCGTCAGCACCGCGCCCTTCATCGGGATGGTCTCGGCCATCACGACGTCGAAGGCGCTGATGCGGTCGGTGGTCACCAGCAGCAGCTGGTCGTCGCCGACGGCGTAGATATCGCGGACCTTGCCGCGCCCGATCCGTTGCAGGGGCAGGTCGCTGGCGAGCATCGTGTTCATCGGTCAAACTTTCAAAGACGGCGCCTTCTCGCGGATGCGCGTGCGGGCAAAAAAGAAAAAGGGAGCTGAGCGGTTCACTCCGGCAGCGGAATGAACTCGGTCTCGTTGGGGACGTGCGCGAAACGGCCGCTCTTCCAGTCCGCCTTGGCCTGCTCGATCCGCTCCTTGCTGGAGGAGACGAAATTCCACCAGATATGGCGTGGGCCTTCCAGCGCATCGCCGCCGAGAAACATCATCCGTACCGGTTTTGCAGCCTTTACGGTGATGCGATCGCCCGGCCGGAAAATCAACAGCCGCGGGCCCTCATAGCGATCGCCCGCGATCTCGACTTCGCCATCGACCAGGTAGATGGCGCGTTCTTCGTGGTCGGGATCGAGCGGTACGCTGACGCCTTGGTCCGCGCTCACCTCGGTGTAGAACCACGGCGACACCATCGTAACCGGCGATTTCACGCCAAACGAATTACCGGCGATGATCCGCGCCGTGAAGCCGCGGTCTTGTACGACAGGCAGGTCGGCTGCCGCGTAATGCTGGAACGACGGCGCGATTTCTTCGGCGCCTGATGGCAGTGCGATCCAGCTCTGCAGGCCCAGCATCTTCTGGCCGTTCTTTCGCTGCACCTCCGGGGTGCGCTCGGAATGGGCGATGCCGCGCCCGGCCGTCATCAGGTTCATCGCGCCGGGTTGGATCTCCTGGATGTTGCCCTCGCTGTCGCGGTGCATGATGCTGCCGTCGAACAGATAGGTGACGGTGGCAAGCCCGATATGCGGATGCGGGCGCACGTCCATGCCCCTGCCGGACACGAACTGCACCGGTCCGAAATGATCGAAGAAGATGAAGGGGCCGACCATCTGGCGCTTGCCGTGCGGCAGCGCCCGGCGCACCTCGAATCCATCGCCGAGGTCGCGGGTACGCGGCACGATGACCAGTTCCAGCGCGTCGCAGGATTTGGGATCGCCGAGCACGGGATCATTGGAAGGAAGCCAGCTCATGAGGTCTCCGTGATTTTTGCTAGATCATAGCAGCAATTATCCACTGCCGTCCAAGCGCGGAAACATTATCGTCGTCCCGGCGAACGCCGGAACCCATAGCAAGCGGGGTTCTGATAGAGCGCCACCACGTCATTGCGAGCCAACGGGTCGGCGCAAAGCGCCGCCCGATGACAGGCTCGGCGAAGCAATCCAGAGGACAGCAAAGTCAGCCTGGATTTCTTCGTCGCTTGCGCTCCTCGCAATGACGGCGGTAAGCACTTTCCAAGAAAAATTGAGAGAATGGAAAAACCGATGTTACCCCCGCTCAAGCCCGGCATCACGCTTACCCAGCCGAACGGCCCCGTCATCGAGACCGAGCGGCTAAAACTGCGGCAATGGCGCGGCGCCGACGTCGAACCGAACACCGCGATGCTGGCCGATCCCGGCACCGCGCGCTACATCACCGTCGACGGCAAACCCGTCACCACCGCGTTGGCCGGATGGCGCAATGCGGCCGTGATGGCCGGGCATTGGGCGCTGCACGGCGCCGGCATGTTCGTGGTCGAGGAAAAGGCGACCGGAAAATTCGTCGGGCGGGTCGGTCCGTGGTTTCCGCCGAGCTGGCCGGGCTTTGAAGTCGGCTGGGGCATCTCGTGCGAATTTCGCGGCAAGGGCTATGCCGTGGAGGCGGCGCGGGCGTCGATCGACTGGGCGTTTGCGACCTTCGAACTCGACCAGATCATCCATTGCATCGATCAGGAAAACACCGCATCGCAGGCGGTGGCACGGCGGCTCTGCGCCAAAAAAGAGCACGAGATCGACCTGTTCGGCCATCTCGCGGATGTGTGGGTGACGCGCCGCGATATCTGGACGGCCTGACCTGGCGCGCGCCGCCTTACTGCCGTCCCAGGTGCGTCGCTTTCTCCACGCGATCAAACCGCTCGAGCGACAGGATCGCGTCCGCAAGCTGATCGGCGCGGCCATTAAGCACCGGGCGGGCGAGGGTCAAAAATTTCTGCGCCATCGCCTGCGCGTCCGGGAATGAATTCGGCTCGCCGGAGGGGTCGGCATAGAGCCGCTCATGCACGCCGTCGTCGGTTACGATGCTGACGCGCGCGCCGAAGGGGTGGCTGCGGCCGACCTCGAGGCGATCGTCCTGCACCACGTCGAATTTGTCGGCGAGGGCGTCGACCGCGGCATCGCCAAGCCGACTGTAATCGTCCCAGCCGAAGCGGCCCTGATCGAGCGCGACGGCACCGGTGAAAAACATCGAGAACTGCCCGCCAACGATCGAGGTCGGATGCCGCTTGGTAGCGGCGTCGCCGGTCAGCGTGATGCCGTTGCGATGCAGGCCGATCTCGACCCGCTTGATCTGCTCCGGCGTCAAATTGTGCTCCCGGCGCATCGCGATCAGCGCATCGAGCGCGGCGTGGGTGTAGCGGCAACTGGGATAGGGCTTTACGCCGATCTTCATGGTCTCGTAAATCTTGCCGAGCCCGGCGATGGCTTTGTCGGGATGGGCGTTGTCGCTGTAGCCGACCAACAGGCCGTGCTTGCCCTCAACCGATTCGCTTGCGCCGACGAAATCGTTGCGGGCCAATGTGGCTGCGATCACGCCATTCATCGCGGCGGCGCCAACCTGGTAGCGCTTGTTCCAGGCGCCGTTGACCAAAAACTGCAGCGAGCCCGCGGCCTGGCTGCCGGAGACGCCGAACGCCGCGATGATCTGCTGTTTTGTCAGGCCGAACAGCTTTGCTGCCGCGGCGGCGGCGCCATAAGTGCCGGCGGTAGCTGTCGGATGAAAGCCGCGCGCATAATGCGAGGTCGGATCGAGCGCATTGCCGAGCCGGCAACAGACCTCATAGCCCGCCACAACTGCGGTGAGGACGTCGCGGCCGGAGGCGCCGACCAACTCGCCGACCGCGAACGCGGCCGGCACCACAGGGGCGCTCGGATGCAGCGAGGAATCCGCGTGGGTATCGTCGAAATCGAGCGAATGGCCAAGCGCCCCGTTGAGCAATGCCGCTACCGCCGGCGTCCAGCTCTTGGCATCGCCGAATACGGTGGATTCGCCGTTGCCGTCGAGCGCGAGCGCTTCGAGCATCTTGAGCAGCGAGGGCGTCGATTCCGCGTCGCGCCGCGCCCGAATGGCGCTGCCGAGAAAATCCAGCGTGAGCACCTTGGCGCGCTCCAGCACTTCGTGCGGGATGTCCTCGAATTTCAGGTTGGCGACATAGGCGGCGAGCGTTGCGGTTTCATCGGCCATCGTGTTTCCTCGCTGTTACCGCACAGCGTAGGCGGGCTGATTCCGGGTTTCAAGCCGCCTGTGGGCGGCGGGCAGCAGCCATGCCCAATGTCGTTTATAGTCGGCTTCCTCGGTCATGTTCCGGAATGGCGCGCATGCTTGCTTTCCTGAAACGCCTGTCCGCCCTGATGCGGTCGCGGAAGGCGCAAATGGCCCTGGCAGTCAGGGTCACCGTAGCGGCCTTCGGGGCGCTGGCGATCGCCATGGCGTTACATCTGATGTTGCCGCTATGGGCCGTTCTGACAGCACTCATTGTCACCCAGATGAGCGTCGGCCGGTCGCTCAAGGCGACCCGCGACTATATGTTCGGGACGGTGGGTGGTGCGATCTATGGCGGCGCCGTCGCGGTGCTGATTCCGCATTCCGGGGAGGGCGCCCTGCTGGTGCTGCTGATGTTGGCGGTCGCGCCGCTGGCTTTCATTGCAGCCATCAATCCCAGCCTCAATGCAGCCCCGGTTACCGCCGTCATCGTGCTGCTGGTCCCGACGTTGAACCATGCCAATCCCCTCGCTTCCGCGATCGATCGCGTTCTCGAGGTCATGGTCGGCGCGGGGACCGGGCTGCTGGTGTCTTTCTTCGTGCTGCCGTCGCGCGCGCACGGCCAGCTTCGCGTCAGCGCGGCGCGGGCGCTCGAATTGATCGCAGCCGCGCTCTCCGAATTGCTGGCGGGCCTGACGCGGGGGCTCGACAACGACGCCCTGCATCGGATTCAGGATGGCATCGGCTCGGCGCTGGTCGAGTTGAATGCGACCGGCGCCGAAGCCGAGCGCGAGCGCGCGGCGCGTCTGTCTACGGGTCCCGACACCGGTCCGCTACTGCGCACCATCCTGCGGTTACGCCACGACCTCGTGATGGTCGGCCGGGCGAGCGTGGTGCCGTTACCATCCGATTTGCAGGCGCGACTCGCGGCGCCATTGGCCAAAATCAGCGATGTCATCGTCAGCTATCTGCGTTCCGTTGCCACGGTATTGCGGACCGGTGCCGGTTCTGCAGCGGCCTCGCGGATCGATGTGGCGCTGCAGGCCTATGCCGCGGAAGTCGCAGCGCTACGCCGCGAGGGTCTGACGCGCGGCCTGCCCGGCGACGTGGCGGAGCGTTTTTTCGCGCTGGGATTTTCGCTGGAGCAAATGCGCCAGGATCTGAAGGACCTGGAGCGGTGCGTCGCGGAGTGGTCGGAGACGCCACCGGCGGCGAAATCCGGGGCGGAGGATTAGGGCGCGGTCGCAGGGCTTGTGCCTTCACTCCGCGACTTGCCGCAGCATGGCGCGGACTACGAGCCGGTGAAACGGCAGGATGATCGCCAAATAGGCTCGGCCAAGCAGGTTATGCGTGCGCACCAGCGTGGTCGCGGTAACGCGCTGGCCATGGCTGCAGGCCGCGACGTCCACCACGACGCGAAAATCCAGATGATGATCGTCAAAGCCTGCGACAAGCCGGTCCGGCGATTGGCTGACGATCGGAAATATTCCGATGATTTCGGAGGCGCTGGCCTCGTTAGATGTGGACGTTTTCAGACCGAAGGGCGTCACCAGATGATTGCGCAAGGCCAGCAGCGCCTCGATCCATCGCGGCGCGCGCGCCAGCATTTTCTCGGCCGCACGCCGCGCATCGAGCGCGGCATCGTCAATCGCGATGCTGTAGGCATCGATAAACTGCGCGCCGGACAGCAGCGCGCTGCTGTCAACGTTCGGATCCACTTCGCGGGCTTTCATCGCCGGCCTTGGGCGGATGCGGCAAATTCCAGATGCGTGGCAAGGCGCCGGAAACGCAAGATCAGAAGAATGGCGTAAACCGCGGTCCCGCAGGACAGCCCGATCCAGACGCCGACGGCGCCGAATTGAGTCCAGAAGGCGAGCCCGTAGGCGGCGGGGAAGCCGATCAGCCAGTAACTGATCGCGGCAAACAATAGCGGTACCCGCGTGTCATTCATGCCGCGAAGCGCGCCGGCCGCGACCGTCTGAATGCCGTCGGCGACAAAGAAGGTCGCGCCGACCATCAAAAGGGTCGCGGTGAGTTCGATCACGACGCCCCCGCTTTCTACAGCCTCCCCGAAGAAGAGTCGCGCGATCGCAAATCGCCCGAGAATCACGGCCAGGGTCAAGGCGGATACCAGGACAATCCCGAGCAGCGTTGCGACGAAGCCCGCGCGCTTGACCGCGGCGGCGTCGTTGCGGCCGACGGCGTGCCCGACCCGAACGGTGGCTGCCATCCCGATGCCGAACGGCACCATGAACAGGATGGCGGTCACCTGCAAAGCGATCTGATGGGCCGCGAGCGCTGTGGTGCTGATCAGGCCCATCAGAAGCGCCGCCGCGGCGAAAAGACCATACTCCAGCAGGAATGCGACGGAGATCGGAGCGCCGATAACGATCAGTTGGCGCATCAGCAGCCAGTCGATGCGCCAGATGTTTCCGAGGACCTGATATTTCCTGAACGGCCGGCGGCGATGGGCAAACCAGAGGCCCGCCAGGAACATGCCGAAATTGATGATGGTAGTGGCGAGGCCGGCGCCGAACAGCTCCAGCCGCGGCAGTCCCAATGCGCCATGGATCAAGAGATAGACCAGCACGGCATTGGCCGGGATCGCGGCCAGCGTGATCCACAGTCCCGGCTCCGGCCGATTGACCGCGCCCATGAAGCCGCGGATCGCCAAAAACCACAGCGCCGGCGTTATTCCCCACGCAAGCCCCTCTATATATTGTTGCGCCAGGTGCGCGGTCGCAGGCGCCTGACCGAGCATCAGCAGGATTGGTTCGCCGTAGAGCCGAAGCGTCAGCATCGGCAGCGAAATCACCAGCCCGGCCCACAGCCCGACGCGAAGCGCGCGCCGCACCAGGCGCGGGTTGCGGGCGCCGAACGCCTGCGCGGCAAGCGGCGCCACCGCCGACACCAGCCCCATTCCGAAGGTGAAAGTGATGAAGAAGACGGTATGCGCCAGCGCCGCCGCGGCGACGGCCTCGTCCCCGAGGCGTCCGATCAGCGCAAGGTCAGTCGTCATCATCGCGATCTGCCCGAGCTGCGTCAGGGCGATCGGCGCCGCCAGCTTGAGCGTTTCGGTCAGCTCGACGGCGAGGTGATGGTTCGAAATTGCCGTTGCGATCGGTCTGCGCTCTATTCTGCCAAGGAACGTCATGGAGCGACACTAGACCGTAGGATGGGCAAAGCGAAGCGCGCCCGCCATTGGCGCATACCCGGAAAAGGGGGACGCGCGGGCAGGACGGTCAGCGCCTCAACGCACCGGCCACCTGACCCACAAGTTCCTGGGCTAACATATGATAGCCTTCCGGGGTTAGGTGTTGCCCGTCTGGTTGATGCGGCAGTCCGTGGAGCATGCCGTTCGGCAGCAGAACAATCTTGATTCCCATTGCAGCCAAGCGGGCCTGAATCTCGGAAGTTCTGTCGGGTGCTAACTTGCGTCTGTCGTTCCCACCGGGCTGCAGGATGACAACACTCGTTCCTTTTGGCAGTACCTGATCCAATCGGGCCAACATTCCGCCAGTCGTGTCGCCGTTGATACCGGGCGTGGTGATGCTTCAACAGACCAGGTTTCAACTTATGGCGAATGCCAAGGCCGCGCACGCCGTCGGGCTCCGCTTATGGCACCAAGCGGACACGCCGAAGCAGCGTCGCAATGTCCGCGGTTAGGGATGAATGGACCTAACTCATGCGGGCCGAGTTTGGCCCGGACGGGACATGGAGTTAGTGGGTCCTTATGTCGTTCAAATGAGGGAGCGGACATACGCCCCAGCCCGTTGTGGTTGGCTGCGTAATGGCGGTATTTGTGTCTGAGGTATTTTGTCTGACAGGGGCGGGAAACTGCACAAGCTGAACTACGGAGGCATCGCCTATGCTCAAGCTCCCGCCGCCCGTTTGGGCTCTAATCTATGTTCTTTTCGCCGTAGCGATTAGCTGGGGGCTTGACTGGCCCAAAATGCCTGGCTTCCCGCTTCCGCCGCTCGGCATTGCCCTGGTAACCGTTCCCTGGATTCTGCCGGTCTGGGCAATCATCATGTTCCGCCGTGCGGACACTGAAATCAACCCAACCTCACCCACCAATCGCAAGCTTATCACCATCGGTCCATACCGCTTTACGCGCAATCCTATGTACCTCGGACTGGTTATAGTCACCCTCGGCATCGCCGTATGGGTCGGCGCCTGGCCAATGTTCCTCGCGCCCATCGCCATCTTCGTCACCGCAAACTGGGTCCACATCCCGTATGAAGAGGCTAAGATGCGCCGCCAATTCGGAGCGACGTATGATGGTTACGTTGGGCGGGTGCGGCGATGGGTATGAGCTGCCATACTATCGCGTCAAAGAGAGCCG
>Ga0207657_10003810_pt1 | contig 16034 bp, 12 predicted proteins | sample KBSC33metaG_FD_184316 | JGI IMG/M metagenome (GOLD analysis project Ga0207657, IMG submission 184316) | Corn rhizosphere microbial communities from Kellogg Biological Station, Michigan, USA - KBS C3-3 metaG (SPAdes) (version 2) | ecosystem: Host-associated > Plants > Roots > Rhizosphere > Soil ... | reverse complement strand
GCGGAATCGGCGCGCCGGATGAGTGCGTCGAGCTCGGCTTCCATCTCCCCTCCACGACCGCGAGGAACGCCTGAGGTCCGGATCCCTGGCCCCGACACTGGGGCTCCCATGTGAGAACATACGGCGCCCGGGCCGACGTGGTGAGACTGGGCGCGAACCGCCGCTGGGGCGCTCCCGGCGCGGCCGGCTACTTCTGCTTGCGGCGCAGGACCGGGATGAGGCCGACCAGACCCGTGGCGAGAAGCAGCGTCGTGCGGGGCTCGGGGGTCACCGCCACCTGGGTCAGCGAGACGTCATCGAGCTCCGTGCCACCATAGATGTTGTTCGCCGCGAAGTAGAGCTGGTCGTTGCCGGTCCCGGTGACGTTGAAGACCATCTTCTGCCACGCCGTATCGCTCATCTGGGCGCTGAAGAGCGTCGTCGAGTTGAAGGAGACGGTGAGCTGATTGGGGACGTGGTTGAGCGCACCGTTCACCCTGGCCCAGAAGCTGAGCGCGTACTGCTGTCCGGAGACCGTCGCGATTCCCTGGGACACCGAGGGGGTGCAGCCAGCGGCACCCATCCACAGGTCGTATGCCCCGGAGCGCGGCCGTGCGTACGTCCCAGCCGCCGTGGTCGTCCCCGTGTAGCTCGGCCCCGCGTTCGGGTCGCCCGCCGCGTTGCCGCAGTCGTTCGCGTGGAACGTCCAACTGGCGTTTCCGCTCTCGAAGCCGCCGTTGGCGATGACCTGGGCGGGGAGGACGGCTGGTGTAGCGATCGCGGCGGCGAGGGTGAGCGAGGCGATCGAGGCAACGGAGGAGAGCGAACGGCTGATGACGGACATGGGTCCCCAGGGTGGCGAGGTCGCGAAGGTTCTCCCGGAGGAGTATCGGCTCGGGGCGAAAACGGCCGGAGCCGGGATTGCAATCGCGGGCGGGTGCCGGAACGGATGCCGGTTTCGGTCGCCCGTTCGGGAACGAGGACGTGCCGAGCGGGTAGAGCATGGCTCTCCCCTACCGTCAGGCGAATCCGATGATCGAAGGCGCACGAAGACGCGCGGGTATTTGGGCGCTGCCGCTCCTCCTGCTGGGCGTTGCCGCGCCTCGAGGCGCCAGCGCGCAGGGCGCCGGAAACGGCTTTCTCTATCAGCGCCCCATCGGCAGTATCGCGGTTCGCGGCGGATATGCGCACGCGAACGCCAGCAGCGACCTGTTCGACTTCGTCACCAGCACGCTCACCCTCGGGCGCAACGATTTCAGCAGCCCCACCGGCCAGGTCGATCTCGCGTTCCGCATTGCGCCGCGCGTGGACATCGACCTCGGCGCGGGGATCGCGCGGTCGAGCTCGCAGTCGGAATACCGCAAGCTGATCGACCAGAACAATCAGCCCATCCAGCAGACGACGTCGTTCGAGCGCGTGCCGCTCACCGCGGACGTGCGTCTGTACCTCACGCCGCCGGGACGCGCCATCGGGCGCTTCGCCTGGGTGCCGGCGCGATTCACGCCGTACGTGGGTGTGGGCGGCGGGATGGTGGGGTACGAGTTCAAGCAGAGCGGCGACTTCGTCGATCCGAGCACGAACGTCGTTTTCAACAGCAGCCTCAGCTCGTCCGGCTGGGCGCCGGAAGCACAGGGCGTGGTTGGGGCTGATCTCTCGCTCACGCCGCGATTCGCGCTCACCGGTGAGGCGAAGTATCTCTGGGCAAAGGGCAGCCTGAACGACAGCTTCTCCACCTTCGACCGCATCGATCTCTCGGGCTTCACGGCGACGATCGGTCTCAAAGCCAGGTTCTGACAGGATGGACGGGATGAACAGGATGCGATTCCACGCAACGATGCATCGCGCCGCGGCGCTCTGCGCCACCACCGCGCTCATGATGCCGATGCTGGCAGCGTCGGCTTCCGCCGCGCCGCCATCGATCGACCCACGCTGGGATGCATGGGTGGGATGCTGGCAGGCGGAGCGAATGCCGGTGGCGCTGCAGGGTGAGAGCTCGTCGCAACTCGGCGATGTCGCGCTCCCGTCCGAAGGCCCTGGCGCGCCGATGCCCGGCGCGCCGATCGTGTGCGTCGTGCCAACGTCGGATCCGTCCGTGGTGCAGGTCACGACCGTTGCCGGTGACAAGGTCGTCGCGCGCGATTCGATCTCGGTGACCGGCCAGCAGCGGTCGCGTGCGCGTCAGGGGTGCACGGGGTGGGAGAGCGCATCCTGGTCGAGTGATGGTGCGCGCGTGTATCTCCGCTCCGAGGATGCGTGCCCGCGCGGGCTTGCGCGCACCTCCACCGGTGTGCTGGCGATGACGCCCGACAACGAGTGGGTGGACGTGCAGGGCGTCACCGTCGGTGGTCACACCGGCGTGCGCACGGTGCGGTATCGCAGTGTCGGCATTCCTGCGGCGCTGCCGGCTGATCTCACCGCGGCACTCACCGCGCAGATTCGCGATCGCAACACCGCAATCGGCGCCGCGCGCGCTGCGGCGGGAGCGCCACTCACGAATGCGGCGATCGTCGATGCATCGCGACATCTCGATCCGTCGGTCGCCGAGGCGTGGGTGCTCGCGTCGGGACAGCACGTGAAGGTCGATGCACGCGAGCTCGTCGCGCTCGCCAATGCGGGCGTTCCGGGTAGCGTCACCGATGCGCTCGTCGCATTGTCGAATCCGCAGAAGTTCGCGCTCGGTGATGCGAGTGGTGGCGGCGCGATCGCGCTGCAGGATCATCGTGCGCCGGCGGGTGCGTACGCGGGAATCGTGACCGGGCGACAGATTCCCGTGTTCATCGATCCATATGCGTTCGGTCCGTACGGCTACGACGCGTACGGCTACTCGCCGTACTATGGCTACAGCCCGTACTATGGGTACGGCGCGCTCCCATATTCCGGTTATCCGTATGCGCTCGGGTACGCGAATCCGTATGGCGGATGGATCGCGCCGCCGGTGATCGTGCTCAAGGGATCGCAGTCGGGGACCAGCGTTGCCGGTCGCGCGGTGAAGGGACGCGGCTACGAGCCCGCCACCCCCGTGACGGGAACGCGCACCGCGGAGCCGCGCACACCACCGCCGCCGAGCAACTCGGGTCAGACGGCGCCACCGCCGTCGTCGCCAACGCAGCGGACGGCGCACGAGCGTCCGTGATTCGATTGCGGCTCGATGAAGAAGCCCGGAGCATTCCACCATGGAAGCTCCGGGCTTCTTCGTTCATGACGCCGCCGTCGGCTCCTCCGACATCGACCGCAGTCTCTGCGCCGCGCTCTCGGCGGTGATGTCTCGCTGCGGCTCACCCAGCATCTCGTAGCCGACGAGAAACTTGCGCACCGTCGCCGAGCGCAGGAGCGGCGGATAGAAGTGGAAGTGCAGGTGACATTCGGGGTGTCGCTGTCCGTCGGTCGGCGCCTGATGCGGACCCGCCGAATACGGGAACGACGTCTCGAAGAGATGATCGTAGCGTGCGGTGAGTCGCTTGAGCATCTCCGCGAGCTGATCGCGCTCCGCATCCGACAGCTCACTCAGCGACGCGGCGGGACGACGTGCGATGATGAGCGTCTCGAATGGCCACACCGCCCAGAACGGGACGACGACGACGAAGCCGTCGTTCTGGCAGACGATGCGCTCCTCTGCTTGCAGCTCGAGCTGCAGGTAATCGCTGAGTAGCGTGCGGCCGGTGCGCGCGTGATGCTCGCGCATGCATTCGCCTTCGCGCCGCGCTTCCATCGGAATGGACTGCTGTGCCCACACCTGACAGTGGGGATGTGGATTGCTCGCGCCCATCATCGCACCCTTGTTCTCGAAGATCTGGACGTGGTTGATGTCCGCGCGCGCGCCCAGCTCCTCATACTGCTCCGCCCAGACGTCGACGACGCGACGAATCTCCGCGACCGGCAGGCTCGGCAGCGACAGGTCGTGACGCGGTGAGAAGCAGATGACGCGACACGTCCCCGACTCGGTCCGCGCGGTGAGGAGTCCGTCGACGTTCATCTGCATCGCGTGCGAGACCGGCTTGAGCGCGGCGAAGTCGTTGTCGAAGACGAAGGTGCTCGTGTATTCCGGATTGCGCACGCCGCCCGCGCGCTCGTTCCCGGGACAGAGATAGCAGGTGGGATCGTACGCGGGGCGCGATGCCGGCGCGACGCGCTCGACCTGGCCGAGCCACGGGCGCTTCGCGCGATGCGGAGAGACGAGCACCCATTCGCCGGTGAGCGCATTGCGACGGCGGTGTGACGTGTCGGCGAGGGCGAGGAGATCGGGCGAGAGAGACATGCGGGGAGGGACTACACGATTCGTGCTATGACGCGTCGGACGACCGGCGCAGACGTCCGCTCGGCCGGGAGAGCCGTTGGGTCGCACTCGCGCGAGCGCCAGCGCGAGATCTAGCTTCCCGGAGTGCCGCCCGCGCTCACTCATCTCTTCGCCGCCGAGCTACATCCGCCGCGCCTCGTCCCGCGCTGGCTCTGGCTGCGCGCCCTCGGCCTGATCTTCCTCTCGGCGTTCACCGCGCTCGCGTTCCAGATGCACGGGCTCGTCGGCACGCTCGGGATTCTTCCCGCCGACGAATACCTGCGCCACGTCGCGGAAATCGCGCCCGGTGCGGAGCGGTTCTGGTTCGTTCCGTCGCTGCTCTGGATGAATCCGAGCGACGCGGCGCTGACGATTGTGGTCACGATCGGGATCGTGTCGTCGGTTCTCGTGATCGCGAACGTCTGGCCACGCGCCACCATCGCGATCTGCACGATCGGCTTCATGTCGTGCATCGTGGTGCTGCAGGACTTCTCGTCGTACCAGTCGGACGGGATGCTCCTCGAGGCGGGCTTCCTCTCCTTCTTCCTCGCGCCGCGCGGCATTCGGCCAGGACTCGGCGGCGACGATCCGCCATCGCGCGCGGCGCTCTTCCTCGTGCAGTGGGAGTGGTTCCGGATCTACTTCGAGTCCGGCGTCATCAAGCTCGCGGGCGGCGATCCCACGTGGCGGAATTTCACCGCGATGGACGAGTACTACCAGAACGGCCCGTTCCCCACGTGGATCGGCTGGTACGTGCAGCACTTTCCGCACTGGTATCACGCGGCGACGGTGGGGATCACGCTCGCGGTGGAGCTCGTGATCGTGTGGGCCCTCTTTCTCCCGCGTCCGCTGCGCATCCTGTGCTTCCTGATCACGAGCGCGCTGCAGATCGGGATCATCGCGACCGCGAACTACGCCTTCCTGAACTATCTCGTGCTCGCGGAAGGCGTGTTGCTGCTGGACGATGGTGTGTTCGAAGGCACGGCTGCGTGGTGGCGCACGCATGCGCGTCCACATGCGCGTCCACACGCGCGTCCACGACTCGGTCGCGCCGCGCGGCTCTTCGCGTCAGCAGGGGCGTCGTCGATCCGGCCTCGCAGCGTCGTCACGCTCGGCGTCGAAGCGGTTGTGCTGTCATGGGCCTTCCTCGCGACGCTCCCGCCGCTCCTCGCGCCCACCTCCGGCGGGATGGAGCTCCCGTCGCTGCTCACCATGCCCATGCGCTCGCTCGCGCCCTTTCGCATCGCGAATCAGTACGGGTTGTTCGCGTCGATGACGCCCGCGCGTTACGAGATCGAGTTCCAGGGAACGCGCGACGGCGTGCACTGGATCGCGTATCCGTTCCGGTACAAGCCGCAGGACGTCCGCACGGCGCCGCCGATCTTCGCGCCGTACCAGCCGCGCTTCGACTGGAATCTCTGGTTCGCGTCGCTCGCGCCGTGGCAGCAGTCGCCGTGGGTCGCGCTCGTGCAGATGAAACTGCTCGACGGTGATCCAGCGGTCGCGTCGCTCTTTCGCTCCGATCCATTCGCCGGTGCACGCCCGACGGCCGTGCGGACCGTGTTGTGGCAGTACTGGTTCACGAGCGAGGCGACACATCGCGCTACGGGTGCGTGGTGGCGACGCGAGCTGCTCGGTGAATTCACCGGAACCATGACCCGAAGTCCTGACGGTCGAATCACGCTGCAGCCGCCGCACTAGCGCAAGCGAACGGCGGCGAGGGCTCATGGCCCTCGCCGCCGTGTCACGTCGTGTTTCGCGACGTACGTCGCGTCCTACTCGTGCTGGTATACGAACTGGTCCTGGCCGCTCATCAGCACGAGCACGTCGTTGCCGAAGGCCCCTCCGGTCGACAGCGTTCCCGAGTAGCTGACGAGTCCCGGGTTGAACGTGCTGTTCGTCGGGTGGAACGAGATTGTGCCGCCGGACTGCGACCACGTCCCCTGCTCGTTGTCCGTCACGGGGCTCGACGTGAAGCCGTTGGACACCATCTCCTGAACCGTCTCGCTGTACGTCCCGTTGGAGTTGAGCGTGAACACGTCGGTCTGAATCGTGACCGTGGTGTTGGAGCTGGTGGAATACGTGAATGGCAGGCCGACGCCATCAACGGTGGTGAGCGCGTAGAGCCCGGTCACCGCACGGCCATCTGGGCCCGAGTTGTCCGTGCATGCCGCCGTGCCGACGAGCGTGATCGCGATGCCGAGTGCTGCGAATGAACGAAACCGCATGGAAGTATCCTCTCGAGGATTGAGCCGCGTTATCGGCCGCATGGAGTGTGTTGGCGAGGTGTTCCGCTCAGCCTGCCGCCTCTCTATACGCCGTAGCGCGCATCGTGTGCCACGCCGCGCGCGATGCACGTGATGGCCGATCGTGATCGAGTGGCGCCGTGTCACGTCGTGTCAGCTTGCTGACAGCCAACTGCAGTGTCAGTCAGCCTGCTGACAGCTACGCGATCGCATGCGCTCGAATGTTCGACGTTTCGCGCAACATTGCGTTAACGCGCATGAACTCGCGACGTCGAATGGTGTGAAAGATGGAGTTGGTTTCACTTCGGAGGATGTGGTCATGCGGAGAACCATGGTAGGGACTCTCGGTCGTGTCGTCGCGCTTCCATTCGCGATCATCGCGCTTCCCGCACTCGCGAGTGCGCAGCGTGGCGTGCAGGGCAACGGACAGCGCGAGCTGTTCGAGTGGCGCGGCAACGTCGATCAGGAAGTGCGCGTGCAGATGCGCGGCGGACGCACCTCCGTCGTGGGCATGGGCCCGCGCGAGATGACCGCGTATGACCAGACGCGCGCGGTGAGCGCGGTACCCGCGACCGACGGTTACGTGAGCGTCGAGATGCTGCAGGGACGCGGTCGCGTGGACGTCGTGCAGCAGCCGAGCGCACAGAACGGCTACACCACGGTCGTGCGCGTGCGCGACATGCAGGGCGGCGCGGGCTCGTACGACATCGCGGCCTTCTGGCAGCCGACCGGGAGCTACGGCTACGGCAGCGACGGGAACTATGGCACGTACGGGAGATACGGGACATACGGTCGTCCGTATCCCAACGGTGGGAGCGTGCAGCAGCCTGTCTACCAGGGCGGCAAGCCGCTTCCGGGGACGCAGAACACGAGCGCGACCTACGGCCGGTATCCGTATCCCGCAGGAACGGCGGAGCCGCGCACCAATCCCAACGGCAAGGTCCTCCCGGGACAGGCGCAGGCAGCGCAGGTGCAGGCAGCGCAGCGACGTGCGCGCGGACACTACAAGTACGACAAGCATCACGACGACAACGACCGCGACGATCGTGACTGATCGCACTTCCTGACGCGACGCACATGACGATTGGCAGCCCATCTGGAACCATCCAGGTGGGCTGCTCGTGTTCTCCCGGGAGCGATCCCGCGAACCCGGTGTAGAGATTCCCCATGGAACTCTCCCTCACGACCGAGCTCCATCCCGCGCCAGGCCGCGCGCCGCGCATCGACGGGGCGCGGCACGCACGGCGCTACGCCATCATCAGCGAGCTCGGCGGCGGTGGCATGTCCACCGTGCACCTCGCGCACGATCGCGTCACGGGACGCGTCGTCGCGATCAAGCGCATCGCCGAGCGCGCTGCATCGCTGCCTGGCGCAGCGCACCGCTTCGCGCGCGAGGCGAGCATCGTCGCGCAGTTCCGGCACCCGAACATCGTGGAGACCGTCGCCATCGAGCGCGATGGCGAGACGGCGACGGCGATCGTGACCGAGTACGTGCGCGGCGCATCGCTGCGCGACATGCTTGCCTCCGCTGGTGCACTCCCGATCGATCGCATCGTGCGCGTGCTGCGTGACATCGCGTCGGCGCTCGCGTACACGCACGCGCGGAACGTCGTGCATCGCGACGTGAAGCCCGCCAACATCCTCATCGAGTCCGATACGAAGCGCGCGCTCCTCGCCGACTTCGGCATCGCGTGCGAGTCCGGCGCGTGCGCGGACGTGGGCGACGGGCTCACGATCGGAACGCCGGCATACATGGCGCCCGAGCAGATCGACGGACGCGCCGTCGATGCGCGCGCCGACGTGTACGCGCTCTGCGTCGTCGGCTGGGAGATGCTCGCCGGACGCATGCCGTGGACGGGCGCTCCGCTCGCGGACGTGCTGCACCGACAGTGCTACGAGCCGCTCCCCGACCTCGCGCAGCTCCGACCCGACATCCCCGTGTACCTGCTGCGCGCGATCGACGGCGGGCTCGCCAAGGATCCCGCGAAGCGCTGGCGCGACGGTGCGGCGCTGCTGCATGCGCTCTCGCCGCGACCCACGCCACTCGAGTGGCAGGGCCAGCTCCCGCGCCGCACGGCAGCTTCAGCGGCAGTTCCACTCGACGCGACGGTACGGATGGAGACGCTGGATCCGCCCGCCGCTCCGGTATCGCCGTGCCCCGAGCGGGCGCCGCGCGCGCGGCGGGTGCGGCTGCTCGCGACCACCGTCGGCACCGTCGCCATCGCCATGGCCCTGGGCGGCCTCGCCCCGCACCTGTCGCGCGCGACCGCGACGGCGCCTCCGCGCATCGATCCGGAGCTCGATTCCATGCTCACCCTCGCGGTCGCGGTGCGCCCGACGAGTCTGACCGCACCGCGGCATGCCCAGCCGACCGGGTGCAAGCCCGGCGCATCCACCAAAGTCGCCCACTGCGCCGCGACCACTCGGCGATCGGCGAAGGCACGAACGCGCGTTCGACACAGGCGGCGGTAGCGGCGTATAGCGCGGCGCCCACTCGCCACTTGGCAGCCGCCGGCGCACGCGATGGCCCATTGCGGACGGGCATGTATTTCGCTTCTACCTCGTAACTCCCGTTACCCAGGAGCCATGACCCGTTCTGAGTCACCATCGCGTGCTGCTGCAGCTACAGCATACGATCCCACCCGTGTAAGCACCGGCGTTGCCGGACTCGACGATATCCTCGGCGGCGGCCTCCCGGCCAAGCACCTGTACCTGCTCAACGGTGAGCCCGGCACCGGGAAGACCACGCTCGCCCTCCAGTTCCTCCTGTCGGGCGTCGCGTCGGGAGCGCGTGGACTGTATGTCACGCTGTCCGAGAGCCGCGCGGAGCTCACCGAGGTCGCTGCCTCCCATGGCTGGACACTGGACGGTGTCGACGTCTTCGAGCTCACGCCGAACGAGAGCGTGGCAGAGGGCTACACGCTCTTCCACCCCGCCGAGATCGAGCTGCAGCAGACGATGGACCTGTTGCTCGAAGCGATCACGCGCTCGGGCGCGACGCTCGTGGTGCTCGACTCGCTGTCGGAGATGCGGCTCCTCGCGCGCGATCCGCTCCGGTTCCGTCGCCAGATCCTCACGCTCAAGCAGTTCTTCGGCGCGCGCGGCTGCACCGTGCTCCTCCTCGACGACCTGACGGCACCCGAAGGCGACCTGCAGCTCTCGAGTCTCGCGCATGGCGTGATCGCGCTGGAGCACGTCGCGCAGGAATACGGCTCCGAGCGCCGGCGCCTGCAGGTGATGAAGCTGCGCGGACTCCGCTTCCGCGGTGGCTATCACGATTTCCGGATCTGCACCGGCGGCCTCGCCGTGTACCCGCGGCTTCGCATCACGCCACCCAGTGGCGCGATCTCCCGGCGCATCGTCGCGAGTGGATCGCCGGAAGTGGACGCACTCCTCGGCGGCGGCCTGCAGGAAGGCACCAGCATGCTCATCACCGGCCCTGCGGGGACGGGGAAGTCCGTGCTCTCGTCGCAGTATGCGTGCGCTGCCGCGGATCGTGGCGAGCACGTCCGCTTGTTCCTGTTCGACGAGCGGCTGGAGAGCTTTCGCCTCCGCAGTAGCGGCCTCGGCCTCGACGTCGACTCGCCCATGGCCGACGGACGCCTGCGCGTGCAACAGGTCGAGCCGACCGAGCTCTCGCCCGGCGAGTTCGCCAATCACGTGGTGGAAGCCGTCGAGCGCGACGGGGTTCGCATGGTCGTCATCGACTCGATCAACGGCTACCTGCAGTCGATGCCCGAGGAGCGACTGCTCCCCATCCAGGTGCACGAGCTGCTCAGCTTCCTCGCGACGAGGAGGGTGACGTGCATCATGACCCTCGTGCAGCAGGGACTCTTCGGCAGCCCGGTCGATGAAGCCGCCGAGATCAGCTACCTCGCCGACACCGTGCTTTTGCTCCGCTACTTCGAGGTAGCCGGGGCGGTGCGCGAGGCAGTATCGGTCGTGAAGAAGCGTACGGGCGACCACGAGCGCACCATTCGCGGGTCGCGCGTGCAGCTCGGCGGACTGCACGTCGGCCCGCCGTTGCACGAGTTCCAGGGCGTGCTCACCGGCGTCCCCAACTTCACCGGGCTCGCCCGCGACCTCATGCCCAGCGCCGAGGCGAAGAAGGGCGCGCAGGCCGGTACGTCAGGATGACCACGCTGCCGCCCACCACGGCGGCGCTCGCGTCGCGACCCCTCGTCACCCGTGATCGCGATGCCGCCGAGCAGCAGCACCGGTGGGCCCGCGTCGCCGTACTGGCCCCCGCCGCGCGCGATGCGACGATCACGGCGGCGGTGCTCGGTGAGAACGGCTTCGTTCCAAGCATCTGCGCCGACATGGAGTCGCTCTGCGATCTGGTGCGGCGCGAGCTGATCGGCGCCCTGCTCATCGCCGAGGAAGCGCTCGGCGGTCCCGCGCAGCGCTGCCTGCTCGAGATGCTGGACGAGCAGCCGCCCTGGTCGGACATCCCCGTCGTGCTCCTGACGGGAGAGCGCGAGCTGTCGCACGCGCTGTCTCCCATACTCGATGCGGTCGTCGCTCGCGCGAACGTGACGCTGCTGGAGCGGCCGGTGCGTGTCGCGACGCTGGTCACGGCCGTGCGCTCCGCGCTTCGTGCACGCGCGCGTCAGATCGACGTGCGCGATCACCTCATCGCGCAGAGCGAGACCGAGGCGGCCCTGCGCGCCGCGCGCGAGCAGGCCGAGACGGCGAACCGCGCCAAGAGCGAGTTTCTCGCGGTGATGAGTCACGAGCTGCGCACGCCGCTCAACGCGATCGGCGGCTACGCGGAGCTCATCGAGCTCGGCGTGCACGGCGCCGTCACGGATGCGCAGCGCGAGGCCATTCAGCGCATTCAGCGGAGCCAGCGGCATCTGCTCGCGCTCATCTCCGACCTGCTCAACTTCAGCAGGATCGAGGCGGGGCAGGTGGAGTACTCGATCACGGACGTCGTCGTCGAGCAGGCGCTCGACTCACTGGAGACGCTCGTCACCCCACAGCTCACGGCGAAGCATCTCCACTTCTCGTGCTCCTCGCCCGATGGCGTCGCCGTGCGGGCCGACGCCGATCGACTGCAGCAGATCCTCGTCAACCTGCTCTCGAACGCGATCAAGTTCACGCCCGAGGGCGGGCGCGTGACCGTCGAATGCGAGGCGCGCGACGACACGGTGTGCATCATCGTGCGTGACAGCGGGATCGGCATCGCTCGCAACCGGCTGGAGCAGATCTTCGCCCCCTTCGTCCAGGTCGATCGCCGACTCAACGCACCCAACGACGGCGTCGGGCTCGGCCTCGCGATCAGCCGCGATCTCGCGCGCGGCATGGGCGGCGACCTCACCGTGGAGAGCACGCCGGGCAGCGGGAGCACCTTCACGCTGACGATGCCGCGGGCGTGAGTCGCCGGTCCCAGGCTCACGTCATGAACTCGTGCAGCAGCGAGTGGAAGTGGTGCACGCCGTTCTCCCGCTTCACGGAGTAGCGCCCGCGGTCGTAGACGCGCGAGCGGAGGTTCTTCTGCACCGCCTCGCAGATCTCGATGTCCTCCGCCTGGATCTCGTCGCTGAACGCGAGGAGCTTCGTCCACGTCGCGTCGTCGGTGACATCGGCCGGTGGGTTCACCGCGTACCACTCGAAGATCGTGAGCGTGCGATCGTGTGACAGCGGGAGGATGACGTTGGTCTGCATCTGACCGAAGTACACGTTCAGCATGATGTTCGGGAAGAGCCAGTAGTACTGCGGTGCGTCGTCCGCGCTGCGCTCCTCGCTCGACGGAACGTAGGTGCGCTCCGCCGCGGGGCCCCGCACGGGGCGCAGCGGCGCATGCTGCAGCGAGTAGTAGCGGTGCGGCTCGACGCGATACGCGTCGTAGTCCAGCTCCTTGTGCAGTCCCGGATGAACGACGGGGACGTGGTATCCCTCGAGATAGTTGTCCACGTACACCTTCCAGTTGCAGTTCAGCACGTAGTCCCGGCGCATCACCCAGCGCATCGACTGGATGTCGAATCGCGCGGTACGCTCGGGGATGTCTTCCAGGAACTCCTCGAGCGGTGGCGCCTTGAGGTCGAGGTTCGCGAAGACGAGCGGGCCGAACGTCGCCACCTGCACCGGCTTGAGGTGCATGTCCTCCGGCGTGAAGCGCTCGACGCCCTCCATCTCCGGCGCGTGGATCAGCTCGCCCCGCAGGTTGTACGTCCAGCCGTGATAGCGGCACTGCATCGTCTGCCGCCGTCCGCACCCAGTTGCGACCGGCCCCGCGCGGTGCAGGCAGACGTTGTGGAACCCGCGCAGCAGGGGTTGTTCTTTGTCTCCATCTCGCACGACGACGATTCCCTCGTCGGCAACGTCGGCGGTGAAGAACTGTCCCTGCTGCGCGACCTGCTCGGTACGTCCCACGAGCTGCCACGTGCGTCCGAAGATGCGCTCGCGCTCGAGCTCCAGGTACACGGGGTCGGTATAGAGTCGCGACGGAATCGTGGACGCGCTCGCGATCGAGGCATCGAATGGAAAGTGCACTGGCATCGGCGTGTTGGATCAGGGAGTGCGGCGAACGAGACGATAGACGGGATAGCTCGCGGCGACGAGCGCGAGCGCGATGACGCTGTTGCGCGTATCCGAGACGAGCGAGGCGACCAGGAACGCGACCGAGCCCGCGAGCACGAGCGCCGTCGTCCACGGATATCCCCACGCGCGATACGGGCGCGGCGCGTCGGGCTCGCGCCGGCGCAGCACGAACACCGACGTGAACGAGATCGCGTACGACGCGACGAACAGGAACGCGAGCAGTGCGATCACGGTGTCGAACGTCCCCGTCATCACGAAGAGGAGCGTGCACGCGGTGCTGAGGAGAAGCGACACGGTGGGCGTTCCGGTGTCGCTCACGCGCGCGGCGGCACGCGTCGCCAGCCCGTCGCGCCCCATCGAGAAGGCGACGCGCGACGCGATCAGCAGATTCGCCGTCACCGCGCTCGGCAGTGCCAGCACCACGATCGCGCGCACGATGCGGTCGCCGTACGCGCCGAAGACGCTGGTCGCCGCCGTCGCCGCCACCATGCTCGACGACGCCATCGCCGACATCGGCAGCACGTAGATGAAGGCGACGTTGATGAGGAGGTAGATCGCCATCACCGAGAGCAGGCTGCCGAACAGCGCGCGTGGAATCTGCCGCCCCGGATCGCGAACCTCCTCGGAGAAGTAGATCACGCCGGTCCACCCGTCGTACGAGTAGATCACGCCCTGCAGCGCGACCACGAACGCTGCGACGAGTGCGCCGCGCACCGGAATCGGCTGCGCCGGCACGCTCGCGATCGGGTACCGGGCACCAACGATGAAGCACGCCCCCACGAGCGTCAGCAGCGCGAGCGACTTCACGAGACTCGTGAGCTGCTGCGTGCGATCGCTCTCCCGCGCGCCGCGCCAGAGTACGAGCATCACGAGGAGCACGATGGCGGCCGCAACCGCTGCGATGTGCGACGCGAGCGGCGGCACGAGCGCGCCGACCGATTCGGCGATTACGATGCTGATCGCGGCCACCGAGCCGCACGTCGACGTCCAGTCGCTCCATCCGACGACGAACCCCGCGTACGGGCCGAGTGCGTGTCGCGCGTACACGTACTGCCCGCCCGACTCCGGGAGCATCGTCCCCAGCTCGGCCATCGAGTTGGCGCCGAGCAGTGCGTATGCGCCGCCGATGATCCAGACCGCGATGAAGAGCCACGGATTCGGGAGCTGCGCGGCGATGTCGCCAGGCGAGCGCAGGATTCCGGCGCCGATCACGCTTCCGATGCCGACCGCGACGCCGAACGCGAGGCCCATCACGCGCAGCAGCTGCGTGGCGCGCGCGGGGACAGTCGCCACGCTCGTCGCGGCCTCGGTCGCCATCAACGCACCGGCACGGGCCAGGCGCTGGAACGGAGGGCGCCGGCGGTGATGGTCGCGGCCATGGCCGCAGGAGTGAGTGGAAAGCGCATGAGATTGACCGGAGGCCGGGAAGTCGACAAACGTATCAAGAATTCGCTGGCGTGGCCGACCGGACGATCGTACGTTGGCTGGACGGTCTGTACCGGTGTACGGCCGCCGTCCCACCCCGGCTGCTCGCTCTCATGGATCAAAGCTCTTGTTCCGCCTCCGAGCGCTCCGCGCCGGACGCCCCCCGCAGCACCCCGACCGGCCTGGCCGCTCCTTTCGCCCCGATCGCCGTCATCGGACTGGGGTGCCGCTTCCCCAAGGCGCCGAACGTCGGCGCCTTCTGGCAGATGATGCTCGACGGTACGGACGCGATCTCCGAGGTCCCGCCCGACCGCTGGGACGTGGAGATGTTCTACGACCCGCGCCCCGCGACGCCCTGCCGGATCGTCACGCGCAACGGCGGCTTCGTCGATCACATCGACAGCTTCGACCCGTACTTCTTCGGGATCTCGCCACGTGAGGCGGTTCGCATGGACCCGCAGCAGCGTCTCCTGCTCGAGGTTACATGGGAAGCCATGGAGTACGCCGGCATCCCGCGCGAGCGCTTCGTCGGCAGCCACACCGGCGTCTTCATGGGTGTCTGTACCGACGACTACATCACGCTCGAGCGTGGTGATCTCAAGAACATCGACATCTATCTGGGGACGGGTGGCGCGCGCGGCTCGACGGCTGGTCGTCTCGCCTTCATCTATGGATTGAGCGGCCCCACTGCCGCCATCGACACGGCGTGCTCGTCGTCGCTCGTCGCCGTGCACCAGGCGTGCAACGCGCTGCAGCAGGGCGACTGCGACATGGCGCTCGCCGGCGGCGTGAACGTCGTGCTCCACCCGGGGACGGCGATCGCCTTCTCGCAGGCCGGCATGCTCTCGCCCGATGGACGTTGCAAGGCGTTCGATGCGCGCGCCGACGGCTTCGTGCGAAGCGAGGGCGCGGGCGTCGTCCTGCTCAAGCCGCTCGTGGCCGCGCTGCGCGACGGCGATCCGATCTATTCGGTGATCCGCGCGACGGCGTCGAACAACGACGGGAGCAGCAGTCCGTTCATGACGCCGAGTCGCACGGGGCAGGCCTCGCTCCTGCGCCACGCGTACGAGCGCGCCGGCGTCGCGCCGTCGTCGGTGCAGTACGTCGAGGCGCACGGCACCGGCACCGCCGTCGGCGATCCGGTTGAGATCGGCGCGCTCACCGACGTCTTCGGCACACGACGCACGGCCGAGCAGCGCTGCCTGATCGGATCGTCGAAGACGAACATCGGCCACACCGAAGCAGCCGCGGGGATCGCGGGTCTCATCAAGACGACGCTCTGCCTGTCGCAGCGCACGATCCCGCCGAACTTGCACTTCGTGACGCCGAACCCGAACATCCCGTGGAGCGAGATCCCCTTCTCGGTTCCCACGACGGCGACGCCGTGGCCCGCGCACGACGGGCCGGCGCGCGCTGGCGTGAACTCGTTCGGGATCTCGGGGACGAACGCGCACGTCGTGCTCGAGGAAGCGCCAGCTCCTGCAATCGACGGCGCAGGCACCGCGGACGCCGCGCAGTTGCTCGTTCTCTCCGCGCACACGAGCGGTGCGCTCGACGAGATCGTCCGC
>Ga0207657_10003807_pt1 | contig 16038 bp, 20 predicted proteins | sample KBSC33metaG_FD_184316 | JGI IMG/M metagenome (GOLD analysis project Ga0207657, IMG submission 184316) | Corn rhizosphere microbial communities from Kellogg Biological Station, Michigan, USA - KBS C3-3 metaG (SPAdes) (version 2) | ecosystem: Host-associated > Plants > Roots > Rhizosphere > Soil ... | reverse complement strand
CCGAAAATCGCCTTGGCGATGCTGGCGAGAACCATGGAGCGTTCCTTGTCTTGATGGCGCCTCAATCGGGGCGCGCCGGCGGTTCGAAACTGGACCTATCAGAGGGCCGAAAACCGCCGTTTTTCGGGCGTTTACAGGCGTTGCGGCTATGTAAGAGCGGGGGTCAGTATTGTCAACGGAGGCGAAATCGGCCAAACCACCGCCCGCGCCGCTGAGGGCTAGGCGCCGCCTCCCTGGAGCCAAGTATCAGATGACATCCCACATTTCGCCGGCGCGTCTACCCGGCATTCTCAAATTCCTCGTCCTTGCGCTGCTGGCGCTGACGCTTTGCGGCGCGCCATTTGCTTCGATCGCCCAGGACGCGACCGCCTCCTCGGCACAACCGGCGCCGTCGGCTCCGGGCCCGGGGCCCAACAGCGTGGTGGCCACCGTTGGCGACCAGAAGATCACCGAGGCCGACCTGGCGTTTGCCGCGGAGGATCTTGGTCAGGATCTGCAGCAGGTGCCACAGGACCAGATCCGCGCCGTGCTGCTCGCGCAGATGATCGATCTCAAGCTGATGGCGGCCGCCGGCAAGACCGCCAACCTCGACCAATCGGATCTCTACAAGCAGCGCCTCAGCTACCTCGAGGCTCGGGCGCTTCGCCGTGCCTACACCAAGCAGGCCGTGAGCGACGCTATCACCGAGGATCAGATCAAGGCCGAGTACGACAAGGAAATCGCTGCGATGCCGACGGTGGATGAAATCCACGCACGTCACATCTTGGTGAGCTCGGAAGACGATGCCAAGGCGATCAAGACGCAGCTCGATGGCGGTGCCGATTTCGCAACGCTTGCCAAGGAGAAGTCGATCGAGCCTGGCGCCAAGGATTCGGGAGGCGATCTCGGCTACTTCACCCAGGACAAGATGGTGAAACCCTTCGGCGACGCCGCCTTTGCTCTGAAGGTGAACGAGATCTCGCAGCCGGTGCAGACCCAGTTCGGCTGGCACATCATCCAGGTGCTCGATCGCCGCCCGGCCGCCAAGCCGACGCTGCAAGCAATGACTCAGCAGATCGGCCAGCAGCTCTATGTCGCCAAGTATCGCGCGCTGTTCGACCAGCTCCGCAAGGCGACCACCATCGACATCCCGGACGCCGGGCTGAAACAGCAGGTCGAGTCCCAGCTGGGCCCGAACCAGTAGGGACCACATCGAAACGGTGAACACAGGGCCGGGAGCGATCCCGGCCCTTTGCTTTTGACGGTTCAGCGTCAGATATAGGTCAGTATTATTGACTCGTTTTTGAGGCGCGTTAGGATGCGGGCTGGAGGTGCGTAATGCCTGTCGACCCGCAAAGCTTCGCCAAAGCCTGGATCGCTGCCTGGAATGCTCATGATCTGGAGGCTGTCCTCAGCCACTACGAGGAGGATATCGTCTTCCTGTCGCCGGTCGCCGAACGGGTGACCGGCAACGGCCGCATCCTCGGCCTGGAGGCCCTGCGGACATACTGGCGGCGTGCTCTCGAGGGCATCGCGAACCTGCACTTCGATCTGCAGGCGGTACTCACCGGTGCCGACTGCCTGACCATCCTCTACCGCAACCAGCGCGGACAGCAGGTCGCCGAGACGGTCGAGTTCAATCCCGCCGGGAAAGTGGTTCGCTCCTTCGCCTGTTACGGCGACTAGGCCGGCTGTCTTGCGCCCGTCGTCCACATCGGGCATCACGGGCCAAAGTCCCAAGGCAGTGCAATGGCTCATCCCGTCTCTCCCCTCGCGCCCAAGTCCTATCCCGAGCTGCCGGAAATTGCTGGTGTGCGCTTTGCGACCGCCGAAGCCGGGATCAAGTACAAGAACCGCACCGACGTGCTGCTCGTCGCATTCGATCCGGGCACGACCGTCGCAGGCGTGTTCACCTCCTCCAGGTGTCCCTCGGCGCCGGTCGACTGGTGCCGGCAAAGCCTCAAGGGCGGCGTCGCGCGCGGCCTGCTGGTCAACTCGGGCAACGCCAACGCGTTCACCGGCATGAAGGGCAGGCACACGGTGGAGGTCTCCGCCGGCTACGCCGCCACGGCGCTGGGTGTCGAGCCGAGCGAAGTCTTCCTGGCATCGACCGGGGTGATCGGCGAGCCGCTCGATCCGCAGAAGTTCGCGACCGTGACCACCGAGATGAGCAAGCGTCTTGATGCTGGCCCGTGGATGGATGCGGCCAAGGCAATCATGACGACCGACACCTATGCCAAGGTCGCGACCGCAACGGTCGATTTCGACGGCGTTACCGTTTCCATTTCCGGGATCGCCAAAGGCTCCGGCATGATCGCGCCGGCGATGGCGACGATGCTGAGCTTTGTGTTCACCGACGCTCCGATCGCGAGCGGCGTTCTACAGAGTCTGCTGCAGCCGCTGATCGACCGGAGCTTCAACGCCGTTACGGTCGACAGCGATACGTCGACTTCGGACACCTGCCTGGTCTTCGCCACCGGGAAGGCCAAGATCGACGCGATCAATGAGCTCGGCGATCCAAGGGCGCAAGCCTTTGCCGAGGCGCTTGGCGACGTGCTGCATGACCTCGCGATCCTGGTGGTGCGCGATGGCGAGGGGGCGAGCAAGATGGTGACGGTCAGCGTCGAGGGCGCGGTGGACGACCGCAGCGCCTTGCGGATCGCCAAATCGATCGCGGACTCGCCCCTGGTCAAGACCGCCATCGCGGGAGAGGATGCCAACTGGGGGCGGGTGGTGATGGCCGTTGGCAAGGCCGGCGAGCCGGCCGACCGCGATAAGCTGATGATCGCCTTCGGCGACGTCGTCGTTGCCGAGAATGGCGAACGAGCCCCGGGATATGACGAGGCCGCCGCTTCGGCCTACATGAAAAACGAAGAGCTCGAGCTGCGCGTCGGCCTCGGGCTCGGACATGGCAGCGCGACGGTCTACACCTGCGATCTCACGCACGGCTACATCGACATAAACGGCAGCTATCGGAGCTGACCCTTGGCGGTCCCTAGCGTCCTCGACGTCGAGACGGCCGCGCTCACGGCGTGGCCGGGACTCTACACCGCCTATGACGGCCATTGGGTCTGGCGCGCCGCGCGCGGCTACTCCAACCGCGCCAACTCGATACATTGTCTCGATCCGGCCGATGACGCCAATGCGTCCGAACGCATTGCCAGGTTCAGCGAGATGTTCACGCGGCACGGGCTCACGCCGGTCTACAAGATCTCGCCGCTGACAGCGCCAGGGGTCGTCAGGGTGCTCGATGCGCTCCAGTGGGATTTCTACGAACCCAGCAAAGTGATGCGCATGGAGATGCGCACCCGGGCGTGGGCGGTGCACCATCATACCGCGCTGTTCGACGCGATCGACCCACAATGGCGTCTCGCTCAGGCGGAAATGAGCGGCTACTCCGACTACAACATCGAATCCGTCCGGCTGATCATCGAGCGGATCGCCTGCGACAGCCGCGGTATCCTCGCCTACGACAAGGACGGCGTTCCAGCGGCTGCGGCGCTGGCCGGTGTCGCCAACGGCATTGCGATCTTCGGCAATGTGGTCTCGCGCCCCTCGCATCGCGGTCAAGGATATGGGCGTGCCGCCATGGCGGCGGCGCTGAACTGGGCGCGGGACGCCGGAGCGGTGGCAGCGGGCATCCAGTTTTTCGCGCACAACACGCCGGCCCTGTCGCTTTACTCCTCCCTCGGTTTCGGCGATCCCTATGACTACAATTATCGTCGGCCGAAGGCCGCCAAGTGAGCGACAAGCCGATCCTCCTTGTCGTCGCGTGTGCCCTGGTGGACGCCGACCGGCGCGTCCTGATCGCCCAACGGCCTGCCGGTAAGCAGTTGGCGGGCTTATGGGAATTCCCCGGCGGCAAGCTCGAACCGGGTGAAACACCCGAGCAGGCGCTGATCCGTGAGCTGGACGAAGAACTTGGCGTTTCGACCAAGACAGCGTGTCTGGCACCGCTAACGTTTGCGTCACACTCTTACGAAAGCTTTCACCTTCTGATGCCACTTTTCGTCTGCCGGAAGTGGCAGGGGACGCCTGTTGCCCGCGAACACGCCGCCCTCAAATGGGTGCGCCCGCAGGCGCTCAGAGACTACCCGATGCCGCCGGCCGATGAGCCGCTGATCGCACCGTTGTGCGACCTGCTGTGATCGGAGGGCACCGATGAAGTCATTGCTGGATCGCTTTCTGGCCAACGAAAGTGGCGCCACCGCGATTGAATACGGCCTCATTGCGGCCCTGCTCGCCGTTGCCTGCATCACGGCAATGATGGCGCTCGGCGGCGGCGTGCAGGGGCTGTTCGTGCGCGTCCAGAACAAGGCGGGCAACGCCATGGACAACGCCGGTATCTAGTTCCTGGTGCCCAGCACCTTGGTGAGGCTGATCTCGGCGCTGCCGGGCTTCAACGGCTTCTGCTGGCTTTCGTGCGGCGCCCAACCGCTCATCCAGATGATCTCCAGCGTTGCGCGCACCCTGCCATCGAGATCGGTCGCAAGGTTGGCGTAGGCTTGTGACGCCGCCTGGATCAGGCGCAGCGTCGCGAACTTCGCGGGCCGGTCGGCAAGAGGGTTGGACGCTCCCAGAAGCTTCAGCTCGCGCATCACCGACAGCGGCGATTCATAGCGCACGGTGTGCGTCTCGACATCGCTCACCGGCAATGCAAGTCCAGCACGCTGCAGCAACCCAGCGGCCTCGCTGAGGGGAATGAAGGGCGCGACGCGCAGGAATGCCCCACCGCTGACTTCCGCATCGGCGCTGAGAAAGGCCTCGCGCAGCTCGGTCAGGCTGTCGCCGCCGATGGCGGCTGCAATGAACAGGCCGTCACCGCGCAGGTGGGCGCGGGCGCGCGCCAGAAAGCCCGGTACGTCGTCGACCACATCGAGGTCGAAGAGGGAGACGATGAGGTCGTAGCCGCGCTGCGGCAGATCGAGCACCTCCGGATCGACCAGGGGGATTCCCGGCGTCGTGACCACCGTCGACGCGCGCTCGAACCGGAACGGTGCGTTGGCGCTGCGGCCCGCCGTGGGCAAGATGCTCGCGTCCGGCGACATGATCAGCGCCTGCTGGAAGTTGCGCGTCACCGTGCCGAGCCGCTCGTCCAGGTCTGCGAGCACCAGCCGCGTCACGAAGTCGTCGGCGTCCTTGGGGCGGCGGGCGAGGTGGCGGGCGATCAGCGGGCGGTCGAAGACCTTGGGCAGCGATTTGAGGTCGGGCATTGGCTTCGGACCGGACGCGAGGCAGGATGGCGTTATGGAGACGGGGGCTGGGCTTGTCAAAAGCAGGGCCGCGCTGCAACCACTCAAGCGGTTGGGCGCGCTGCTGCTCGACACGCTCTACCCGCCGACCTGCCTGAGCTGCGACGCCCCGGTCGCGACCGCGGACACGCTCTGCGCCGCTTGTTTCCGGCAGCTCCGGCCGATCACGGCGCCGATGTGTCCGGTGCTGGGCATCCCGTTCGAGGTGTCGCTCGGGCCCGCTGCACGCTCGGCCGAGGCCATCGCCGAGCCGCCGCCCTTCGACCGAGCCCGCGCGGCGGTGGTCTACAATGATGTCGCGCGCTCGCTGGTGGGCAAGCTCAAGTATGGCGACCGGCCGGAACTCGCGCGCTTTTGCGCCCGGCTGATGGCGCAGGCCGGGCACGAATTATGGGGGTCGGACGCGGTGCTGCTCCCCGTGCCGATGCACCGTACCCGGCAGTTCTCCCGGCGCTACAACCAGGCGACCGAGCTCGCCCGGGTCCTCGGCCGGCTCACCGGCCTCGTGGTCGACCCACTACTGGTCAACCGCGGCAAGGACACCAAGCCGCAGGTCGGATTGTCCGGCGATGCCCGGCGGAGAAATCTCGCCGGTGCATTCCAGCCATCACCAGACATAAGTTCACGGCTCAGGGGCCGCCGTGTCATCATCGTGGATGACGTCGTCACCACGGGCTCGACCGCCAAGGCCGTCACCAGAGCCCTTCGCGCCGGCGGCGTTCAACAGGTGGATGTGATAAGCTTTGCACGGGTTGTAACAGGGAAAGACGACTGATGGGCGACCTTCGCATCAACCGCCCCCGCTTCCTCCGGACGCGCGTGGCACGTCCCGCCGAGATCACGGCGGCCGACATTCCCGGCCTTGGCCACAATGGCGGTCCGCCGCTCGACCATGTGCCCGAATGGGGTGTCGGCGGCATCGGCAACTACTTCGTCTGGAGGACTGCGTCCGAGGCGGCGTTCAAGAAGGTGCCGGTCGAAACCGCGATTCGCCGGGCCAGAAAGGCGGAATCGCTTGGACTGACCTACCGCGAGTACCAGCTCGAAATCCTTGAGCGCGGCAGGTTCCTCCAGGCCGAGGACACGCAGCGGATCGCCGAGATCATCGCGAGGCGAAACCGGCGGTGATCGTTGTCAGAGCGCGGATGTTCCCCATATACAGGGAAACCAACCCCACGTTCTGAAATGTCCAAAGTTCAAATCTACTCTACCAACTGGTGCCCCTACTGCGATGCCGCCAAGTCGCTGCTCGACGACAAGGGCGTTTCCTACGATGAGATCGATGTCACCGATCCGACGCTGCGCATGGAAATGATGCAGCGGGCACATGGCCGACGCACTGTCCCGCAGATCTTCGTCGGTGAAACCCACGTCGGCGGCTACGACGAACTGGCGGCGCTCGAACGGCGCGGCAAGCTCGACCCGCTCCTCGGCTGACGCCCGTGGTCCGCGTCGCAGCCCTGCAGATGAATTCGGGCATGGAGCCCAGGCCCAATCTCGACGCGTTGGAAGCCTTGGCGCATGAGGCGGCAGCGCAGGGTGTGCAATACGCGCTCAGCCCCGAGGTCTCAGTCGTCTTCGCCGAGAACCGCGAAGGTCTGCGCGCCGCTGCCGGGCCCTGGGAAAACAACTTTGCGCTCGCCCGCGCGTCGGCCATCGCGCGCAACACGAAGATGCACCTGCAGTTGGGCTCGCTGGCGGTGGCGCTGCCGGATGGCCGTTTCGCCAACCGCTCGGTCTTGTTCCGCCCCGACGGCGAGATCGCCGCGACGTACGACAAGATCCATTTGTTCGACGCGACCCTGCCCGGCCTCAAGCAATACCGTGAAAGCGAGACTTATGCGGGCGGCGACAGGGCGGTCATCGCCGAGGCGGCGGGCATGAAGCTGGGCCTCACCATCTGCTATGATGTGCGCTTTCCCGCTCTGCACCGCACGCTGGCGGAAGCCGGCGCAGAGGTCATCGCTGTGCCGGCTGCCTTCACGGTGCCGACCGGCGAGGCGCATTGGGAAGTTCTGCTCCGGGCGCGCGCCATAGAAACTGGGTGTTTCGTGATCGCCGCCGCGCAGGCGGGCAAGCATGAGAACGGCCGCTCGACCTACGGACACTCGATGATCGTCGATCCCTGGGGCAGGATTGTCGGGCAATTAGGTGGCGATGGCGAGGGCGTGCTGGTCGCCGATATCGACATCGGGGCTGTGGCCGAAGCGCGCGGGCGGGTCCCGGCGCTTGCGAATGCGCGCACATTTTCGTTATCCGTTAACCCTACGGGCGCAAGCTGACGGCTCGGAAAGGTTTCTGGCGTGATCCACTACTCGCTCGTTTGTGAAAAGTCCCACAAGTTCGACGGCTGGTTTTCGAACGCCGCCGCCTATGACGCGCAGAAGCTTCGTGGCCTTGTAACGTGCCCGATCTGCCTCACGACCGCTGTCGAGAAGGCAATCATGGCGCCCGCAGTGAGCCGTGCCGGGTCCGACAAGGTGTCGCTCTCGATCGGCCATCCCGAGCATGCCAAGCTGCGCGAGGCGATGCAGGCGCTTCGGAACAAGGTGACGACCGAGGCCGACTATGTCGGCGACAAGTTTGCCGAGGAAGCCCGCAAGATCCACTTCAAGGAAGTCGACCCGCGCGGCATCTATGGCGAGGCGACGCGCGAGGAAGTCGCGTCGCTGGTCGAGGAGGGCGTCGACTTCATGCCCCTACCCAACCTCCCCGAAGAGCATAACTAAGCGTCGAGATATTCGCGCACGAGAGCTCGAGCCCTGCGCAGCCGTGCCTTGACGGTCTCGCGCGTGGTCGTCAGCCGCATGGCGATCTCATCGATGGTGAATTCCTCGATGTCGCGGAGCAGCAAAACCTCGCGATAGTGCGGGGGCAATGCGTCGATGGCACTCGCCAGATCGAGCCGCAGCTCATGTTCGGGACGGGTTGCGAAGCGTACATCGTCCTCCAGGCTCTCGACAGGCACTGTTCTGCCGAAGGCGCGCCTGGTGAGGCGGATGCATTCGCGCTTCACCACCGCGAACATCCAGGCCCAGAAGGCACGTGTGGCGCGCAAACCGCCGACATGCCGGTGGAGCACGCACAGCGCATCCTGCACGGCATCGTCGACATCGGCCGCGCTGCAGGTGACCCGGGCGTAGCGCCGGATGTCGGGCTGCGCAGCAGCCAGCAGTGAAGCGAGGGCGGCGGCATCGCCGCCCTGCGCCGAAGCGATCAATTCGAGAGAGGGACGCGCCATCAGGTCCTGTCGATCGGTTTGCGCCCGACCATGGCACAGGCCGGGCAATAGCCGAAGATGCCAGTGACGGCGAGGAAGGCGCCGCTTGCTGCGATCAGGTAAGCCGGCCAGCCGGTCAGGTAGATGAGCCCGCCGCCGATCATGGCGAGGCCAGCGAGCACTCGCAGCATCTGCTCCCAGGCAAGGAGATTCTTCCGGTAGAACATCGCACACTCCGTTTGCTGTTCATCGGACAAGAGGCGTCGATCAGGAAAAACGGTGCGCGCCTCGGCAGATCTTTTTTGGGGCTCAGCTGCGAGCCGCGCGCAGCCGTTGTACCGTCGCGTCGTCGGCCGGCAGAAATAGTTCGATCGCGAGTTCGCTCAACGTCACATCGAGCGGCGAGCCGAACAGCATAGTGGTCGACAGGAACGACATCGTGCCGCGTGGAGAACTCACCACCAGTGGCACCGCGATCGCCGCAGGATCGGGCGCGGGCGGGGGCGGGGCAGGATAGCCGCGCAGCTCCTCCATCAGCTCGAGCAGATACGGGTCGGCGCTCGCCTCGAACTGCTTGCGCAGTCGGTGCAGCAGATGCGCCTTCCACTCGGCCAGGTTCTCGATCCGCGGTGCCGCGCCCTCGGGATGCAGGCTCACGCGCAGCACATTGATGGGCGGCTCGAGCAAGTGTGCCGCGACACCTTGCATGAGGGCTGCACCGGCACGGTTGGCCGTAACGAGGGTCCAATGCCGGTCCACCGCCAGGGCCGGGAACGGGTCGTGCGCGCTGAGCAACGTCTTGATCGCCGCGCGGGCGACGCTCAGGCTCTGGTCGTCGAGGGAGCGATCGGCAAAGACAGGAGCAAACCCTGCAGCAAGCAGCATGGCGTTGCGATCCCGCAAGGGTACCTCAAGCTCGGCGGCGAGACGCAGGATCATGTCGCGGCTCGGCTGCGCCCTCCCGGTCTCGACGAAGCTCAGATGGCGGGTCGAGATCTCGGCATCGAGGGCGAGATCCAGCTGGCTCAGGCGACGACGTTGGCGCCAGCCACGCAGTTGTTCGCCGATGGAGGAGGGGGTGCTCATGCGGCACGTTCTACGGCGCCGTTCGGCATCACGCCATTACCTCGGGCGTAATCGACCAGCTGTATCGGCGTCGCCATGTTCGGGCCAGCCTGATGGTCAGGCGCCAACATGGAGTCCAGCAATGACCAATCCAGCAGAACTGGCGGAGCGCTACATCGCGCTGTGGAACGAGACCAACGCGGAGGTGCGCAAGTCGCTCCTCGCCAAGCACTGGACCGAGGACGCGACCTATGTCGATCCGATGATGGCCGGGAGTGGTGCCGACGAAATTGACGGTCTGATCGGTGGCGTGCAAATGCGCTTCCCCAGCTTCTCGTTTAAGCTCATCGGAAAGCCGGACGGCTATGGCGAGCATGTTCGCTTCTCGTGGGCCCTCGGCCCTGGCGATTATGTCGATGCTCCGATCGAGGGAACCGATTTCGTCGTGGTCAAGGACGGACGTATCCAGTCCGTGTCGGGCTTCCTCGACCGCGTCCCCCCGATGTGATGGCCGCGATCTTCGCCGGGTCAGGCGGTGGCGACGATCCGACGGGTCGCGGCCTCCCCGGACGACTTCTCGACATGGGCATCGCGGTTGATCACCTGGAGGTTTGGTAGCCCCCAGAAGTTGAGGAGTCGCGGCCAGGCCAGATCCCGATGCTCGCGCCAGACACGGAACAGTGGCGTGCGGTGGTCGACTTCGGAGGTCTTCCACAACCGCGCGCCACTGGTGGCACAGCGTCGACCCTGGAGCTTGCGAAGCACCTTGGCGTGGTCGCTCGGGGCGTTCCACAGCTGCCAGGCGACGACGCAGGCGGTATGCCAGACGGCATTCTTGTTCAGGCCGCGGTCCCATAGATCGACATGCCAACCGAGGCGGTAGACCGGCTGCCCGCAGACGCAGCAATAGCCCGGGCCGCGCGAAAACTTCTCCTCGCGGTAGGGGGCCGGCGGGGTGCGGAAGCTGACCGGCAGGTCAGCCTCGCCATCGCCCTTCAGCCGCCAGGTCCAGCCCTCCGGCGTAGCGCTCCTGGCTGCCATCGCCCGGGCCAGGCGGTCGGCCCGCAACGGGTGGGCGCGCCAGTATGAATCGACGGCAAGCCGCGGTGTCGGCGGCGTCCAGCGCCGCGCCAGAGCGTGCGTCAGCGCCGGCGCGGGGAAGGGATCGGGCAGTGCCTTTTCCAATCGCGCAAGGGCACGACGGTTCTGCTCGGCGCGAAGGTCGGCGAGGGTCATGCCTGGATCGTGCCAGCGACCGGTAAACGCTTCGTGCCGCTCTCGACATCGTCTTCTGGGGCCCCGGCGCCCTCAGCCAACCCAAGCCTTTCGGCCACGTCCTGGCACAGGCGGCGCTGGTTGCCGAATCCTGCGTCCGAAACCGGGGTGGGCGGTGTCGCGCCGCCGACTTCCCTTGGCGGTGCGCTTCGGTAATGATCGCGCCATGGCTGACGTCTTCATCTCCTACAAGCAGCGGATGCGGCCCAAGGTGGTCCTCATCGCCAGGGCGCTCGAAGCGCTGGGGGTCAGTGTCTGGTTCGACGCCGAACTGCGGGCCGGAAAGAGCTTTGGAGCGGTGATCAACTCCGAGCTCAGCAAGGCGGGTTGCGTCATCGTCTGCTGGACCCCGGACGCCTTTGCGCCGGAAGACGGCAGCGAGATCAGCTGGGTGGAAGGCGAGGCGACGATTGCCCGCGAGCGCAAGGTGATCGTGCCGATCATGCTTGAGCGGACGCCCCTCAAGGCGCCATGGAACATGTTTCACACCGAGCGCATGATGGACTGGAACGGCGATCCGCACGATCCAGCGTGGCTGCGGGTGCTAGATGCGATCGGCAAGCTGGTCGGCCGGCCGGGGCTCGCGGACTACGCGAAGGCCATGGCTGACGGTGATCCGGCGACGCTGGAGCAGTTTGCCCGGCTGCATCCCGAGGCAATGCCGGGGCTCCCCGGCGCAAGGCCGAAACTGACAGCTGCCGCATTGTTGCATCGGGCGCGCACGCTGTCGCGCGAGGTTCGGTGGGTCCTTGGCGCCACCACCGTGGCGATGCTGGGTGCGCTGATCTTCATGCTCAGGATGGGAGCCTGGTCGGTCGAAAGCGAAAGCAGCTATCTGTACCTGTGGGCGCCACCAGCCTCGTCGACGGTCTTTGCGGTCGGTCTTTGGCGCGGGGGCGCGCTGAATTTTGGGCGGGCCCTGTTCAGTATCGCGGCGGGGATCATCGGATGGGTCGGAGCCCTGTTCACCAGCGTCCTAGTGCATCCATTGGCCGCCCTGATCGGCATCCCCGGTCCCGGGACAATCGGCTTCAGTCAGGGCCTGCTCGGCGGCAGCGTCGGAGCCTTCCTGTCCCTGGCTGGCGTTGCACTGCTCCTGGGCAATATCCGAAGCAGCGGCTGGGTGCGGATCGTGCTCGGCAGCGTGTTATTGGGGGCAGTGTGTGGGGTGCTCGGCACCGGGGTGCTCGCGGGCATCTATCCGAGTAACTACTTCTGGATCGTACTGGCCTGGACTCTTGGCTACGGCGTGCTGCTGTCCTTGCTGGTGAGCCGCTCGGCCAGGACCATGTAGTTGACACCGGTGTCGGGGCTCTTGCGCCACTCGTCGGCGAGCGGGTGGAACACGACGCCGGTCTCCTCGACGATTTTGAGGCCGTTGCGGGTGATCAGCGCCTTGAGCTCATCGGGGGTGAGGAACTTGTTCCAGTCGTGGGTGCCGCGCGGCAGCCAGCGCAACACATACTCGGCGCCGAACTTGGCCAGGGCCAAGGCGCGCAGTGTCCGGTTGATGGTGGCGGAGAACAACAACCCGCCGGGGGCAACCAGGTCGGCGCAGCTCTTCATGTAGAGCGGCACGTTGTCGACATGCTCGACCACTTCCATGTTGAGCACGATATCGAAGCGCGCGCCGTCGGCTGCCAGCGCTTCCGAGGTGGTCTCGCGATAGTCGATCTCGAGCCCGGCGCGCTCGGCATGCAGCTTTGCCACGGCGATGTTCTTGGCGCCGGCGTCGATCCCGGTCACCGATGCGCCCAGGCGGGTCAGGGGCTCTGTCAGCAAACCGCCGCCGCAACCGATGTCGAGGAGGCGCAGCCCGGCGAGCGGGCGGCGCTCGGTTTCCGATCGCTCGAAGTGCCTGAGGGCCCAGTCGCGGATGTAGCCCAGGCGCACCGGGTTGAACTTGTGGAGCGGCTTGAAGTCGCCCTCGGGGTCCCACCAAGCGTCGGCCATGGCCGAAAACTTGGCGATCTCGGCGGAATTTACAGTGGATTCGGTCATTCTTGTAACTCCGGGCCCCTTGTGGCATGTCCCCTGCCGAATTGAAAAGCGTACCGCCGGGTACCCAAAGCGGTTGGCCGAGCGGGCGCCCTCCCGGCGGCCGTTTGGACAGAGCAGAGAAGAAAGAGCACTTTGGCCCGTATCGTGATGAAGTTTGGCGGCACGTCGGTCGCCAATGTCGAGCGCATCCGCCAGGCGGCGCGCCACGTCAAACGCGAGGTCGATGCGGGCAACCAGGTCAGCGTCGTGGTTTCGGCCATGTCCGGCAAGACCAACGAGCTGGTCGGATGGGTCAACGAAAGCTCCAAGCTGCATGACGCGCGCGAATATGACGCGGTCGTCGCCTCCGGCGAGCAGGTGACCGCCGGGCTGATGGCGATCGTGCTCAGCGAAATGGGAATCGCTTCGCGATCGTTCCAGGGCTGGCAGGTGCCGATCCATACCGACGACGCGCATGGCGCCGCCCGGATCACGGAGATCATCCCGGACGAGCTCGACAACCGCATGGCGGAGGGCGTGGTTCCGGTCGTCACCGGCTTTCAGGGCATCGTCCCCGAAACAGGCCGGGTTACCACGCTGGGCCGCGGCGGTTCGGACACGTCGGCGGTGGCGATTGCCGCCGCGGTGAAAGCCGACCGTTGCGATATCTACACCGACGTCGACGGGGTCTATACCACCGACCCGCGCATCGACCCCAAGGCCAAGCGGCTCAACAAGATCGCATTTGAAGAAATGCTCGAGATGGCTTCGCTCGGCGCCAAGGTGCTGATGATCCGCTCGGTCGAGATGGCGATGGCGCACAAGGTGCGGCTCGTCGTCCGCTCCACCTTCGATGATCCGGAGGCCCCGCAGGTCGCTCCGGACGGAACGCCCGGCGTGCCCGGCACGCTGGTTTGCGATGAGGATGAGATCATGGAAAAGCAGATCGTTTCGGGCGTCACGCTCGCCAAGGCCGAGGCCAAGATCACCCTGCGCGACGTCAAGGACAAGCCGGGTGTCGCCGCCGCGGTGTTCGGCGCCCTGGCCGACGAGTCAATTGTCGTCGACATGATCGTCCAGAACATTTCCGACGACGGCTCGGTGACAGACATCACCTTCACGGTGCCCGACAACGAGTACGACAAGTCGGTGCGCGTACTCGAAGCGGCACGTGCCTCAGGGGCGATCGAGTATGCCCGGGTGACCGGCTCCAAGGGCGGCGCCAAGGTTTCGGTGGTCGGGGTGGGCATGCGCAACCATGCAGGCGTCGCCGCCAGCATGTTCAAGGCCCTGGCCGACAAGGGCATCAACATCCAGCTGATCACCACCTCGGAAATCAAGACCTCGGTGCTCATCGACGACGAATATGCTGAGCTTGCGGTGCGGGCCCTCCATACGTATTACGGACTGGACAAGCCGGCCGCCTGATCCTCGATCCGGCCCGGCGTGCAAGGCGGTGCTGCCGAATCCGGCTGCACGCTGAGGAGGCGGTGCGGGGCCGCGAGAGGTATGGCGACAGCGATCGGCGGTCCGCGCGTGCTGCTCAGGCAGTTGCGCGAAACCATGGCGGAGCCTTTGGCTTCGCAGGACCGCCTCGACAAGATCGTCAACCTGATAGCCGAGAATATGCACGCAGATGTGTGCTCATTCTACGTGCTGCGCGACGACGGTGCGCTCGAATTGTTCGCGACGTACGGGCTGAAGCGCGAGTCCGTCCACATGACGACGCTGCGGCTGGGCGAGGGCCTGGTCGGCCTGATCGCCGCGCAGGCGGAACCCCTGAGCCTGGAGGATGCGCCCAGCCATCCGGCGTTCGCCTACCGGCCGGAAACGGGCGAGGATCCGTTCAGCGCGTTCCTGGGCGTGCCGGTGCTGCGCGCCGGCCAGACGCTGGGCGTCCTGGTCGTTCAGAACCGCGACCATCGCATCTATGGCGAGGACGAGACCGAAGCCCTGCTGACCACGGCGACCATCCTGGCCGAGATGATCGTCACCTCCGAATTCGAGGCGCTGATCAAGACCGGGCAGGACATCGACCTGCGCCGACCGCGCACCTTCCAGGGGGTGAGCTTCACCGAGGGTATCGCGCTCGGCAAGGTCGTCCTGCACGACCCGCGCGTCGTGGTGGTCAACTTCGTTGCCGAGGACACGGCCCAGGAGATCAAGCGCCTGGACGACGCGCTCGCCAACATGCGGGTGTCGATCGACGACATGCTGAGCCACAACGACATGGCGGCCGGCACCGAGCACCGCGATATCCTCGAGACCTATCGCATGTTCGCCAATGACCGCGGCTGGGTGGCCCGTCTCGAGGAGGCGATCAACAATGGCCTCACCGCCGAGGCGGCGGTGGAGCGCGTGCAGAACGACACGCGCGCCCGCATGCTGCGCTCGACCGATCCCTATATCCGCGACCGGCTGCACGATTTCGACGATCTCGCCAACCGGCTGCTGCGGGTGCTGACCGGCGACGGTACGACGGCCACGGCGCGTGAGCTCCCCGAGAACGCAATCCTCGTGGCCCGCAACATGGGGCCGGCCGAGCTGCTCGAATACGACCGGACGCGGCTGCGCGCCATCGTGCTCGAAGAGGGCGGCGCCACGGCGCACGTGGCGATCGTGGCGCGCTCGCTCGGCATGGTGGCGGTCGGGCAGGCCGAGAATATCGTGTCGATCGCGGAAAACGGCGACAACATCATCGTCGACGGTCCGAGCGGCACGGTGCATCTGAGGCCGACGCCGGAACTCGAGCAGAACTACGTCGACAAGGTGCGCCTGGGCGCCAAGCGCCGGGCGCACTATCTCGAGCTCAAGGACCTGCCGTCGATCACCAAGGACGGCGTCGCAGTGACGCTGCTGCACAATTCCGGACTGGTCGCCGACCTGCCCATGCTCAACGACACGGGCGCCGAAGGCGTCGGGCTGTTCCGCACGGAACTCCAGTTCATGATCGCGAGCCGCCTGCCCAAGGTGCAGGAGCAGGTGGGGCTTTATCGCGAAGCGATCCGGATCAGTGCCGGCCGGCCGATCGTGTTCCGCCTGCTCGACGTCGGCGGCGACAAGGTGATCCCGTATTTGCGATCGGCGCCGGAGGAAAATCCGGCGATGGGGTTCCGCTCGCTGCGCCTTGCGCTCGATCGTCCTGGCCTGTTGCGCACGCAGGTCCGCGCGCTGCTGACAGCGGCCGATGGCGGGCCGATGAAGATCCTCGTGCCCATGGTCACCGAGACCTGGGAATTCGTCGAGACCAAGCGCGTGGTCAAGCTC